>Ga0209709_10002486_pt1 | contig 16014 bp, 17 predicted proteins | sample ArcticOcean_MG_C_2_FD_187435 | JGI IMG/M metagenome (GOLD analysis project Ga0209709, IMG submission 187435) | Marine microbial communities from western Arctic Ocean - ArcticOcean_MG_CB4_136 (SPAdes) (version 2) | ecosystem: Environmental > Aquatic > Marine > Oceanic | place: Arctic Ocean... | reverse complement strand
AAACTAAAAGATGAAATTAAATTTTTAGCACAAGGAACTATTTACCCAGATGTTATTGAATCATCTGGATCTGAATCTAAAGAAGCCAGAGTAATAAAATCTCATCATAATGTTGGCGGCCTTCCTGATGAGATGGAAATGGAGTTAGTTGAGCCTCTTAGAGATTTATTTAAGGATGAGGTAAGAAAAATGGGAGCTGAACTTGGGCTTCCTTTAGAAATGCTTAATCGTCATCCATTTCCAGGACCTGGTTTAGGAGTTAGGATTTTGGGAGAAATTAGCCAAGATAAAGTTACTATTTTACAAAATGCTGATGCTATCTTTATAGAAGAATTAATTAAGGCAAATTTATACGATCAAGTTAGCCAAGCTTTTTGTGCCTATCTCCCAGTAAAGTCTGTTGGTGTAGTTGGAGATGAAAGAAGGTATGCTGATGTTATTGCCATTCGAGCAGTTGAAACTGTGGACTTTATGACTGCGACCTGGGCAAGACTTCCATATGAATTTCTAGCTCATGTGTCTAACAGAATTGTGAATGAAATCGAAGAAATTAGCCGTGTTGTATATGATATCTCTAGCAAGCCTCCAGCAACTATCGAGTGGGAGTAATAACACGCCCTACAACCACATTCCTAAGCTGTTTCCCTTGTTGTAAAGATGTTGTAAAGACAGATTTGCCCCTCGCAAACCATTGCTACATTAGGGCTTGTAAAACTGAGACTACTGAGTGGGAATAATTAAAAAACTTGTTTTATAGAATAAAATTCTCATAATATTTACCTCTAAAGGAGAATTTTTGCCATGTCCTCTAAAGATAATAAATCGCCATCATCCATAGAAATTAATAAGCTCTTAGGAAATTATCAAAGTAAAAAATTTGATCTCGCTGAAAATAGCGCAAGGTTAATCATAAAAAAATATCGAGTAAATTTTCAAAATAACAATGAAGGCTTCATAAAACATTGGCCAAATGATTATGATATTTACGGTTGGCTGATTGAAATGAAGAGTGGAGGAGAGCTTCATCCCCATATGCATGATACGGGCTGGATTACTGGCAGCATATATATAAATGTCCCCTCTAATTTAAATTCAGAAAGTGGGAATATTGTTGTCTCTGTAAATGATAGAGAATTTCCATTCAGTAATCACGAGGTTAAAAAAAATAGTATTGATATTACAACTGGTAGCATTTGTCTCTTTCCATCTTCTCTCCTTCACCATACGATTCCATTTTCTTCGCAAGAAGAGAGCATAGTTCTTGCATTTGATGTTCTCCCCGAATAAATTTTTCTATAAAAACTATAATATATTTCATTAATATAAGATAACAATTTAAAGTATTTAGCATGATTCAAGAAATATATAAGGTTGAAAAAGTTCTTCTTTTTCATGATGTGAATGCAGGCCCAAGAATGGGGATGCAAGATTTAAATTCTAGATATTTGATGGATTGGAAAAAATTTAAAAATATTTTTGAATCCAATAAGGATTCTGAGTATATTTTTGAAGCAATAGATAAAAATCATGAAATTAATATCTCTCAAAATGTTACAAGAATTACCATTGATGATGGTGGCGGATCTTGTTTAAAAATTGCAAAATTTTTAAAGAAAAAAAATATTAAGGGATATTTTTTTATTGTTACTAATTTTATTGGAAAGTCACATTTTTTAGATGAGAGCGAGATCCAGGAAATACATCAAATGGGTCACATCATCGGCTCCCATAGTCACACACATCCGCATCCCTTTCATTTTCTAACCCGTGATCAAATCATATCTGAGATTAAAATAAGTAATGATATTTTAGAGCGATTACTTAATGTTCCTGTCAAAGTATTCTCAGTTCCTGGAGGTGAGATTAATAATAAAACTTTGCGCATCTTAATAGATCCTATTTTAGGTCTTGATGAGATATACATTTCCACACCATACAAAGGCAATAAAAATTTTACATTTAGTAAAAAAACTAAAATTTATGGAAGGCTCTGCATTGAAGCTGGAATGCATGATTCAACAATATCTAAATTTATAGCCGGGAAGGGCTGGATTCTTGCTTTAATCAATTATCAGATAAGAAGACTCAAAAGAGAAATCTTATACCGTCTGAACTTATATTAAATATCTTAAATGAATAATAATAAATCAGCCATTATCCTCGTTGGGACATCCATAGAATGCTTATTTTCCTTAAAGAAAATTCTTGATTCTGGCTGTATAGTTTCTGGCGTAGTTTTTTGCAATCAACGCGATCTAAGGTCCAGAATTAAAAGTGAATTTCGAAGAGTTAGGAAATATGGCTTCTTCCTTCGCTTTTCTCAGATCTTCTTATCTCTAATATACAAAGCCATTTATGGCCATTCAGATAAGTTATATATAAATCAATGTTTACAAAATTTTGATCCACATTCATTTTATGATGAGCTGATTGAAAAAAATATCTCTTACATGCACACCTCTAATTATGATTCAAAAGAATCAATAGATTACATTAAATTAAAAGATCCAGATTTTTTGGTTTGTCATACTCCTTATTGGATTGATAAGAGGGTAAGGATGCTGCCAAGAGATAGGCTGGTAATTGGCGGGCATCCTGGCTTGGTTCCTTTTTATAGAGGCTCTCATTCAGCGTTCTGGAGTATCTTTGATGAGTGCCCTGACAAGAATGGCTATAGTATATTCTGTTTAGATCAAGGTGTTGATTCTGGACCACTCATTGATCAGAGACCTCTAAGATATAATTACAATATTTCTTACAAATCAAATGATGCTTATTTAATGAAGCACATTTCATTGGCACTGGCAGAAATTGCAAATGATTACTCTCATGGAAAAATACTTTCAGCTTCACCTCAATCGCCACTTCAACCTTCTCAGATTAGAACTCCACCAGGAATAATTGATTTTTTGGCTTTTAAAAAAAAATTAAGGAAGTCAAATTTAATTAATTTTTAATTGTGTTTTAGCTATGTTGAAAATAGTTTACAGTAGACAATATGCACTACTTGGAAGAAACATTTAGCCTAAACAAAAAAGTAATAATTGTGACAGGTGGCTCTAGGGGCATTGGTTTTACTTTAGCTAAGAGCTTGTCAATGGCCGGAGCTATTGTGATAGGAGTTGGTCGATCTAATAATATTAATTATGATTTTTCTGAACAAGCAACTTATATTGAATGTAATCTTTCCAATCATGAAGACTTTGAATCTCTTTGCAACAAGTTATATAAGCAACATGGCTGCATTGATGGCTTGGTGAATGTAGCGGGTATTAGTATTGAAAATCTTGATCAGAAAGATCATTTAGTAAATTTTACAAATACAATTAATTTTAATCTAACCTCTATATATGCAGCATGCAACTCAGTTCATCCATTTATGAAAGAATCTGGAGGCGGGTCAATTGTTAATATAACAAGCATTGGAGCATTTCTTAGCTTCCCAAAAAATCCTGGCTACCAATCATCCAAGGCTGGACTCACTATGCTATCTAAATCGCTTGCTTTGGACTATTCCTCAGATAATATTAGAGTCAATAATATTACTCCAGGTTATATCAAAACTGATATGACAAAAAAGAGCTACCAAGATAAAAATTTACATGCTCAAAGATTAGAGAGAATGATCATTCCTAGATGGGGTGAGCCAGAAGATTTATCGGGAGCTACAATATTTTTACTTTCTAAGGCGTCTAGTTATATTACAGGATCGGATCTTGCTGTAGATGGTGGATGGATGGCTAAAGGCTTATAGTGACATGAACAGTATTGGTTTCATGCAGGGCCGTTTGTCATCAATCGTTGATGGTAAAATTCAGGCATTTCCATGGACAGAATGGGAGGAAGAATTTGTTCATGCAGCAGATATAGATTTTTCTTTAATGGAGTGGACGATAGATTTTGAAAACCTCATGAATAATCCTATTATGACAAATGAAGGCAGACAAAAGATTCTAGCTTTATCAAAAAACTATAATATTTCCATCCCTTCACTAACTGGAGATTGCTTTATGCAGAAGCCTTTTTGGAAGGCTGGGCCTAAAGAGGCTCCAGCTCTTTTGTCAATCCTGGAATCTGTAATGAAGGCTGCCCAACTAATTGGTATTAAAATGATTTTAATTCCACTGGTTGATAATGGAAAGATTGATACTCCAGAGCAAGAGAGTCGACTAATAGAAGCCTGTCTTAATCACCAGCCATTTTTAGCAAAACATCAAATGAGTATAATGTTTGAATCTGATTATGCGCCTTCAAGGTTGCAGAAGTTTATCGATCTTTTACCCAGAAAACAGTTTGGAATAAATTATGATATTGGAAATTCTGCAGCACTTGGTTTTGATCCTCTAGAAGAATTCACAAGCTATGGCGATAGAATAATAAATATTCATGTTAAAGATAGAATTTTAAATGGTACAACTGTTCCATTAGGCCATGGTAATGCTGACTTTGATTTAATTTTTCAACTAGTCAATAAAATTAAATATAATAATAATTTTATTTTGCAAACAGCTAGATCTCCAGACAATCAACATAAAGAAGTACTGTTAAAGTACAAGAACATGGTAACTAAATGGTTAAAGATCAATGAATCTTAATTTCAAGAATAAAAATATTTTTATTACTGGCTCTACCAAAGGAATTGGTTTTGATATTGCAAAGTCATTTGCAGACTCTGGCGCTAATGTTGTAATCAATTCAAGGACGCTTAAAGATTGTAAAAAAGCGTCTAATTTAATTCAAAAATCACAATTTGTTTGTGGTGATATGTCAAATCCATCTGAGGCTGAATCAATATTAGGTCAAGTATTATCAGTGCTTGGCAGTCTTGATGTTCTTGTTTGTAATATTGGTAGTGGAAAATCAGCGTCACCAGGAAAAGATGTTTTCCAAGATTGGGATAATATGCTTAGTAAAAATTTTTATACCACTGTTAATGCTGTAGATGCTGCTAGACCTTTTTTAGAGCAATCTCAAGGCTCTATTGTGTGTATTAGCTCCATATGTGGGCATGAAGTTATTAAAGGAGCGCCAATCAGCTATTCGGTAGCAAAAGCTGCTTTAAACTCTTATATAAAAGCCATGGCATGGCCACTAGGCAAGGAAAATATTCGCATAAATGGAGTTTCACCAGGCAATATTAACTTTCAAGGCTCTTCTTGGCAAAGAAAAATAGAGGATCAAAAAGAGTCTGTTGAGGCTATGTTGCTTGCAGATGTTCCTCAAAATCGTTTCGGAAGAACCTCAGAGATAGCATCAGCTGTTTTATTTGTTGCCTCAGAAAACTCTAGTTTTACCACGGGAAGTATAGTTGTGGTGGACGGAGGGCAATCTAGAAACTAGTTTATTGTAATAATTAGCCCATTAGGATGTAATCAAAATGAACAAAAAATTTAATCTTAAAGATAAAACTGCTTTAATTACTGGATCAGCAGGTCTCTTGGGTCCTCAACATGCTATTGCAATGATAGAAAGTGGAGCAGATATCGTATTAACAGATGTATCAGAAGAATCTTTAAATAATTCATTAGACATTATTCAAAATGCTTTTGAATTCTCCATTCAAGATAGGGTTCAAATATCCATCATGGATGTAACAAATCCAGATGAAATAAAAGCTGTCTCAGAGGGTCAAGAAAAAAGAATTGATATTCTGATCAATAATGCTGCAATTGATCCAAAGATGGACAAATCAACGAAAGCGCTTGAAGAATCAAGGCTAGAAAATTTCTCTCTTGATCATTGGAATCTTGAGCTTGCTGTAGGTCTCACTGGAGCATTTTTATGTTGCAAGGAGTTTGGAGGCAAGATGGCACAAGATGGAATTGGCGGAGTAATTTTGAATATTGCTTCAGATTTGTCAGTATTTGCTCCGCAACAAAGCTTATATAGAAATCCAGCTCTTCCTCCGGATATGCAACCAGTTAAACCAATAACCTATTCGGTTATCAAGACAGGATTAATTGGCCTAACAAGATATATGGCTACTTATTGGAATGAACAAGATATACGATGCAATGCATTGTCACCAGGAGGTATTAAGAAGGATCAGGGAGAGGATTTTATTACTGATATAAGCAAGCTCATTCCCATGGGAAGGATGGCTGATGTTGAAGAGTATAGATCTGCTGTTCAATTTCTCTGTTCAGACGCTTCTTCTTATATGACAGGGCAAAACATAGTGATTGATGGGGGTAGGTCGGCATGGTAGTGACCAAATTAGGTCAAATACTATTTTTTAAATATCAACGATGTGTGAGCTAGACCCACACCAAAACCAGATAGAATAATATTTTTTTGTAGATTTAAATCTGGACAACAGTTGTGAATTAAATTTGGAATAGACCCTGAGACTAAATTACCAAAATCAGAGTAGTTTTTTTTCATTGAAATATTGTTAGAAAGTTTTTTTTCAAAAGTGTCTAGGACAAGTTTTCCAGCTTGGTGCGGATAAAATGTATATTCTAAATCAGGATTAATTATTTTTGTTAAGCCTGGAAGAACTTTTCCCACAGCAAAAGTTAGTATATTTGGCCCATTCATCTGAATATAATCTTTTAAATTTTTGTCTTTCATCATGCAAAGATGATGTAATGTATCTGGAACAGAGGTAGATACATAATCTTGTAATATATATCCATCTTCATCAAATTCAATTAATGTAGCTGATGCGCCATCACTAAATAAAGGTCTGGTAGATTGATCTTGTTCTTGAATAAACTTTGAGTAGGTGTCAGCTGTAACTATTAAAACTTTTTTGTACAATTTACTTGCAATCCCTGAATATGCAAGGACTAGGGCGTCTACAAACCCAGTACAGCCAACATTTAAACCAAAGCATTGAACATTACTGTTAAATTTTTTATCTAATAAAATATGATAAGCCAATGCTGGAAAAATATTTGTTTGTGTATTGGTTGCGCTAATAATGCAGTCAATGTCATCAATGACTAGGTTTTTCTCTAAATTTGCAACTGCTCTTGCGGCTAATATTTCAGGTGTTTCTGCGCTGCTAGATATAAATCTTCTATTTATACCAGTCTTTGCTGAAATTTTTCCCTCTTCCCAGCCAAATTTTTTTTCGAGTTCAGAATTCCCTTCTTCAATACTCCCAAGAGACATACCAATCCCAGAAAATTTAATCATAAAATTTATTCCGATGCAGTTTTAGTGATTAAGGCATCAAGCTCATTCAATGATTGAATTGTTTCTAGGTCATCTGCATCAAGGGTTTTATCAAATTTATCTGAGATTTCCGCAATAAGCAAAACTTTTGCCATTGAGTCCCAGCCCATGGACTCATCGAGAAGAGTCTCCGGATCAAGCTCAAGAATTTCTTCAATATCAATTACAAATATTGCTTCTAAAATATCTTTATTAACTAACATTACGATATTATTACATATATAAAATATAAAAATCCTTAAAATATCCAAATGCCATCTATTAACTTTTCAGTTTGCTCCCTAAGTCTTCCGATGGTAAAAAAATATCAATTGTTTGCTAGAAAAAATTTTAAAAGCTCTGGCTATCAATTTAATTTTAATTATCTCAAGCACCTATATCTTGAGAATCCCTTCTCAGAAGGTATGAGTGATTGTAGGATTATTTTAAAAAAAGAAGCAGATCAGTCGGAGGTTGTTGGGTGCATTCATAACATTACTTCAATACTTACTCCATCAAATACCATGTTTAAAAGCATTAAATTCTCTGGCATACATAATTTAATGGTGGATAAGGATAACCTTGGTATTGGATATAAACTTCTTAGTGATGTTATAAGGCGACACAAAAATTTTTATGTCCCAGGTGTTGTTGGGGATTTAAATAATTTTTATTTGAAAATAGGCGCTAAGCAGCTTACTAACATTTGGCATAGAAAATTTGTTATTTCAAATTTTTTTCAATCTGTTCTTAGAATAAGAGGTATAAAAATTTCTCACTCATTGCTTGCAAAATTCCAAAAGAAATATTTATCAGCTGATATTCAATTACACTATGAGCGATCTGATAAATTAGTAAATATTATTTCAAATGAGCTAGATTCAATTGACTTGCCTAAGCTATCTCTTGAATATATATTTTGGAGAATATTTGGAACGAATAACCCTGATAAGCAAACTTTCATATTAACTCTCGATCAAGATTATGCAGTTTTTTCTATAGGCTGTAGAAAATATTTTCCTATATTGCGCTTAATTTATGTAAGTAAAAGATCCTCAGGCAATGCTAAGCTTTTAACTAATACAATCGTTCCTATTGCTAGAGCATTTGGGGCTATTGGAATTTTTTCTACTTCAGATAATTTAAGCGTAACTCAGCAATTGCAAGCATTAAAATTTAAAGAGCTTCAAAATTCTCCAAAGTCTTATTTTTATTCAAAGGACTATGATAACTTTTATACACCACATTGGCCTATGATGGGCGATCATGGATTTGATGAATTTTTTACATCTGATCAATAGCAACTAACAATACTTCCAAATATGATAGACCGCGCAGAAAAAATACTCTATCTTGAGTCCCTTAGAGGTATCGCGGCAGTTATGGTTGCAATATCACATTTTAGAATTGACTCATTTATATATCAGAATCAGTTCATAGGAAATTCTTATTTGTGGGTTGACTTTTTCTTTGTATTATCTGGATTTGTTATTGCCTTAAATTACCAATCTAAGATTAAAAATTTTCAGAGTTTATTTGCATTCCAAGCAAAAAGGTTTATTAGACTTTACCCACTTCATTTAATACTTTTATTTATGTTTTTAGGACTAGAATACTTAGAATTTTTTTTGGAGCTCTTAACAAACACCACTGGCATTGCTCCAGCATTTTCTAACAACTCAATCAGTGCATTTGCACATAATATTTTTTTAACTCATAACATTTTCTTGGATAATGTTTCGTGGAATTATCCAAGTTGGTCAATTTCAGCAGAATTTTATACTTACTTTCTATTTGGCGCATTAATTTTATTAACAAGAGGCTCATATAAATATATTATGTGGACTTCTGTTGCTGTGATTTTTCTATCATTTATTATCTTGCTTAATACCTCTATGGGGACATCACAAGGAATTATTAGATGTTTTTATAGCTTTTTTTTGGGAGCGATTATTTTTAATATCAACAATAAATCTTCAATTAAAATCTCAACTTTTTTTTCCTATTTTATATTTACACTTGCACTATTAGGAATTTATTTTTCAGGGCCATCTCAATCAATTAGTATTAATATTTTAATGCCATTAGTGTTTGCTTCTTTGATTTTATCACTCCTGCGCTCTAGGGCTGATAACAAGCTAATTAAAATCTTAAGCTTAAATTTCTTAATTTTTCTTGGTGCCATTAGCTATAGCATTTACATGATTCATGCATTTATATGGAGATTAATCTCAGTCTTTTTAAGGTATGTTGGAGGCGTGGAAGGGTCTGAAGAGCTGGCAATGATTACCAACAATGAATTTCTGTCAGGTATAATTCTTATTGTATCCACAATTTTATTAATCTTTCTTTCAAATATAACCTATAAATATATTGAGCTGAGATTTAATGCATATAGAAAATATCTATAATTATCTAATTACTCAAAGTGAATATTAATTTAAAATAACTATCATGGCATCAATTTTTAAAATTCTTGAAGACTTAAAGTTAACATCTGATTACACTAAAGAATTATTCTCTTCATCTACAAGAGATATTGAAAAATTAAATGTATTTCGTGATTCTCAGTCAGGAGTAATTTTTATTGATGAATTCTACGTTGGAGATAAGATCTATGAAGACGGAGAGTATCGAGTTTCTTCCAGCAAAGAAAATCATTCCACACCTAACGACCCAATGGTAGAAATCGATGCTTTAAGAAGATTTAAGGATTTTAAGGATATATGTATTGAAAAGTCTATTCTTGATTTTGGCTGCGGGCAGGGAAGTTTCTTGTTAAAAATTAAGGATTATGCAGCAGATGTTACAGGGATAGAACTGCAAGAGAGCTTTGTCAAAAAGCTTTCTGAAGATGGAATATCTGCATACAATTCTTTAGATTTAGTAGCGGATGAATCAATGGATGTAATCTTCCTTTTTCATGTTTTTGAGCATTTACCTGATCCACTCATAACTCTGGCTGAAATAAAAAAGAAACTAAAGAAAGGAGGGGTGTTGGTTTTAGAGGTTCCTCATGCAAATGATTTTTTACTCTCTTTCATGAAGAGTGAAGCATTTCGAAAATTCACATTATGGAGTCAGCACCTTATCCTGCATACCAAGGAGTCTATTGCAATTATGCTCGAGTACACTCAATTTAATGGAATTTCTGTTAAGGGAGTCCAAAGGTATCCGCTCTCTAATCACATTCACTGGATTCGCTCTGGAATGCCAGGAGGGCACCTTCAGGAGCTAGCTGCTCTGGATTCTGAGCAGCTTCATAAAAGCTATCAAGATTCACTTGATAAAATTAATGCTACAGATACCATAGTTGCTTATGGGCACAAATAAATATACTTAAAACTAATTTTATAAATTTTTTCAAGATATACTCAACAAAAAAATAGGAAATATAAATGAAAGATGAACCTCACCCTCTGAAATTTACCAGTTTACGAGAAAATAAACTAAGTGCTATAAAATTTAATCATTCCCGATTTTCTCAGAGCTTACTTATTCCTCGCGTGGTTCGAGCTATTAATAAATATTTATACCCAATCTTATTCGGAGCTGCATTAAATAGATATGATAGCAGTGTGAGCCTATACAGCGCTCGAAAAGATAGAGCTTTATACAAAAATTATTCTAAAAAAGAATCAATTTTTTTAAATTTTGGGTCAGGCGCATTTCAGCATCCATATTGGAAAAATTATGATTTTCCAGGCTTATCGAATTATTACAAGAGCCTACAAGGCAAGCAAAATAAAGATTTTTTCCCTATCAATCTCTGCGAAGAGAATTTGAAGCTTCCATATGAGAATAATTCTGTATCATTAATATACTCTGGTCATACTATCGAGCATCTAGAAGAAGAAAAGGTTGCACATTTCTTATCTGAGTGCGCAAGAGTATTAAAGCCAGGTGGTGCATTTAGAGTGGCTATTCCAAGTACTGATGTTAGCTTTGATTTCAGTAGAATTATTTTTAATCAACGTCATATTTCAGAAGCAGACAAATCAATTTCTATTCGCTCATCAACTCTTCATGTATTTCAGCCTTCAAGCGAACTTTCACAAGAAATAATCCAAGAGGATTCTGCTGATGGTAATTTCGATGCTTCAACTTTCCTTCGTTCAGCGGTTGAGAAGAGAGGCTTATCAAGTGCTTTTAGAGAATCCAATCCTGAATTTCATATAAGTCACTGGAATCATGAGAAACTTGCTGCAATGTCACGAGAAGTTGGATTTGAATACTATCTTCCTTTGTATAGGGGGTCTACTACACAACCACCCTTCAGAAACATTGAAGTTTTCGATACAACTGAGCCTCAAGTATCTTTATATGGAGAGTTCATTGGTATTCACACTAGTTAATTATTTTTAATTGATTAGCTGGGCATATACTTCTGAGATAATTTTTCTTGTAATTTTTACAGGATGATTTGAAAGCCTCTCTTCGTTTACTGATTGTATTAAATCATCTAGATCTACATTTGGCATATTTACTTTTGGTATCTTAGTTTCAAGACCACATTCTAACATTAGCTTCTGCCACTGAGCTTCAAAGCTAAGTTGATCATGCCAGCCTAAATGTGCTTTAATTTCTTTTAAATTATTCACATGATTTATTAATCCAATCTTTTTTGAGATACTTTGCTGAAGTTCATAAGACTCGTTAAGAGTAAAAAATTTTCCTAAAGTTAATGCGACAGCATGCCCATGCGGTATTTTAAAAAATGATGTTAAAGAATATGAAAGAGCATGAGGCGCAGTTGTCTTGGATATATTGATTGCTTTTCCAGCCAAAAATGCCCCCAATGAAAGATTGTCTCGAGCCTTATGACAGTCCTCTTGTATCGCCTTTACAATATTAGTTGAGATTAATTGAATGGCTTTTTCAGCAAACTTTTTGCTATTGTCAGTTGCATTTTTTGAAGATTCAATTGCTTGGCACATTGCGTCAAAAGCACAACAAGCTGATATGTACCTTGGCGATGCATAGCAAAAAACTGGATCTATAATTGCGTATTGGGGGCGAAGAGCTTCATGCGCAATAGAAATCTTTATCTTATTTATATACGCAACAGCAAAATGTGTTGCTTCGGATCCAGTGCCAGCTGTAGTTGGAATTGCCATCATTGGTAAAAATTTACCTTTTAGCAATGAGGAATCAATAATTCCATCCCGATCAACATTTTTCTTGGTAGAGAGGTAAACATTTAAACATTTTGCAAAATCAATTGCGCTACCACCCCCGCCAGCAATAATAAGATCAAATTTTTTGGCTTCTAAGGATTTTCCAATTCTCTTGATATCTTCATATTTTGGATTAACTTCAAAATCACTCACAATTAAATATTCTGTATTCTTTAGCTGAGGTTCCAGAACCCTTTTTAATCCTGAGCTTTGATAAGATTGATTGCCTGTAATGACTAGTAATCTCTTAAAGCTATTAATTTTAATAATTTCAGCAACATTTTTGATAGCTCCAGAGCCAAAAAACTCATTTTTTTCAATAAATGGTATGGGAAACATAGAAAAGAAAAATTATCTTTTTAAGGAATTAGTCATAAATAGGTTTTTATTCTCAAGTGGAGTTTTAGTTGGCCTGCCAAGATCCGCTCTAGATCCACGATTAACTTGTAACTCTAAAAATACTGGACCTTCTAGATTAATCAGCTCTTCAATATATTCAGATATTGATTTTTTTTGTTTAGTTGAAATTATTTTATACCCAAGAGACATAGCTAGTTTTTTGAAATCTATATCAAATCCAACGGTGGGTTGACCCCCCACAGAATCATGTGATCCATTATTTAAAAGTATATGCTTAAAATTTTTGGGAGCAAGCTGTCCGTTGATAGCCATTGAGCCAAGATGCATTATTGCTGCTCCGTCCCCATCAATACAAACTATATTTTTTTGATTCGATTGTAACGATAATCCAAATGCAATTTGAGATGCATGACCCATGCCTCCAACAGTTAGAAAATCATACGCATGATTAAAGTTAGCAGCTTCTCGAAACTCAAAAATCTCTCGAGATGCCATCCCAGTGGTTGCAACAACAAGAGCATCTTTTGGAAGAGCATGAATAACTTCTTTGATAGCCTCTTCTCGATTGAGAGATATCTGATCGCTAGCTTCATGTTGTATTTGAGTATATTGATAATTTTCAAATATTCCTTTTTTTGCAATTAAAAATACTGGACCTTGGCTATCAATAGCTTTTTTGAGCAGCGACTTTACAATTTTTTTGTCACCATTGATATCTCCAGATAGGATGTCATATGGCATTTTCATACTTTCAATCATAGGCAACATTACCTTGCCTTGCTTAATATGCTGGGGTTCATCTTTAGTATTTGGCTCACCCCTCCATCCAATCAGAATAATCATTGGTATTGCGTAAACCTCATTATCTGCCAGAGATATTAATGGATTAATGGCATTACCAAGACCTGAATTTTGCATATAAATCATTGGAATGTTACCAGTAGCAAGGTGATAGCCAATACCAATACCTATTGCACCACCTTCATTTGCAGCAATCACATGCGAGCTGGGGTCTGAGTGATCTGCTACATATCCACAGAATGATTTTAAGAGAGAGTCAGGAACCCCAGAAAAAAAATTTATATTAATAGAGTTTAAAAAATTATAGAATTCAGCTGGATTTAGCATTATTTAATTTGTGCCAGGAATTAAATTTAATATTTCTTTGATTGGCAGACAAGCATCATCACAATCCTTGCTTCGCCCATTCAAAAGTATGCTCTCGGCAACAGAAAGCATTGCTGGATATGCTGATCTAAGCATATGATTTGCGTAACATACAATATTGACACCTCTAGATTCCCATTCCTCTTCGGTGACCTCATTAAAGCTAGAAGGAACAACCATAAGAGGGACCTTGCCCTCAATGATTTGATATTTCTCACAGAATTCAAAAATTTCTGAGGGAGATTTTTGTCTGCTATGAATCATAATTGCATCTGCACCAGCATCTATGTATGCAGATGCTCTGTTGAGAGCATCCTCCATACCAGCTTCCAGAATTAAACTTTCAATTCTGGCAATAATCATAAAATCTTTAGTAACCTGAGCTTTTTTTCCAGCAATTATTTTATCTTGAAAATTTTCAATAGTATCTTGCTCTTGCGTTACCTCATTACCTAGCAAGGAGTTTTTTTTCAAGCCAACTTTATCTTCAATTACGACAGCAGATATGCCTAACCTTTCTAACGATTTAACAGTAAATTTAAATATTTCAATTTTTCCGCCAGTATCGCCATCAAATATCATAGGCTTTGTAGTTACTTCGAAAATTTGATCTACACTATTAATTCTTGAGGTAATGTCAACCGCTTCAATGTCCGGCATTCCTTTTGCAGTTGAATCAGTTAAGCTGCTCGACCACATTGCATCAAATTCAGCAATTCTTTCTTCTCTCTTTACTTGTGTCTTTTCAGTTATCAAGCCTGAAAGTCCATTATGGACTTCATTAACAGTAATCAATTTTTTTGCCTCTAGAAGTCTTTTTAATCTATTAAGGCGAATTGTAGGTGTCGTTCCTACCTCAAGAGTGGATTGTGTAAGATCAGATAGATTAACACCGTCAGTATATGGGACCTCAATTAGCTCACCATTCCATTCTTTAAGCACCTCTATTACCTTAGCTCTTTGTTGCTTTTGTACTCCATGTTTCCAGTCATCTCCATGCACGACAAAGTCAGGCCTAACTTTGTATAAATTTTCTGAATAATCCATGGTGTTTTGCGGTATGACATTTATCACACCCTTTAATCCTTTTACAATTAACTCTCTTTGTTCGTAACTTAGATAGGGTAGGCGTTTATATTTAGCAATTGCAGCATCTGTCATTAATCCAACGGTTATATCGCCAAGGCTTGCAGCTTTAATGACAATATTCATGTGACCATGATGTAAAAGATCTGCTGATAGAGCTAGATATACTTTTTTATTTTCATTCATTTTTTAATTATGGTTTTGTTAGATCGAACTTTCATTATACAGCTTACTGTAAATATTTTTTACAGCATAATCTAAATCACCTGGGTAATTTATATTTATCCATGGTTTTGAGTCTATGCCTAGATGAGACAATTGAAGATAGTCATTTGAATCTAAAAAACCTTCAATTGTTTGCTCCCAATGAAATTTTTTGTTTTTTGCATCCATTAAGAATTTTGCAAGGTATGCAAAATATGCCTTACAGAATTCATTTGTAAAAAAATTAATACCTAGAGATTCTCCAATAGAATTCTGAAGATCTAGAGGCCCTTTGACCACTTTTAATACTGACTGCTCATTGGCAAATACAACCATTTCATCATTTGTACGGTTTTCATAGCCGTAATCAGTGATTAAGATATTTGTATTGAGATTCTTCAATAATTGATTGAGTATGGTTGTGTCATAAAAAATATCACCATGGAGCATCAAAACTGCCCCACCTATTTTTTGCCAACTATCTCTTGCTCTGTAAAAGCTTAGAGCCGTTCCAGATGATTCATACTCTTCATTAAAAACATAGGTAATCTTCATATTTTGATAAATATCACCCACAGCACTTTGTAATTTTTTTGCTTGATAACCCACAACAATTAAAACCTCTTCACAGCCTATTTCCTTAAGCTTATCAAGTTGAAAAAATATCAGTGGCTTGCCATGCAATTTTATTAAAGATTTTGGTATGTTATTACTATCATTGGATAGCCTTGTTCCCATCCCTGCAGATAGTAAAATAGGTAAGATTTTCTCCATTGCAATATGAAGGAATTAGTTAAACCAAGAGATGGTTTCAATTATTCTATCTGAATTTGCAAAAGAAGAAATCTCTTTCTGAACG
>Ga0209709_10002485_pt1 | contig 16015 bp, 13 predicted proteins | sample ArcticOcean_MG_C_2_FD_187435 | JGI IMG/M metagenome (GOLD analysis project Ga0209709, IMG submission 187435) | Marine microbial communities from western Arctic Ocean - ArcticOcean_MG_CB4_136 (SPAdes) (version 2) | ecosystem: Environmental > Aquatic > Marine > Oceanic | place: Arctic Ocean... | reverse complement strand
TAATATTATATGCGCTGCTAGCTCAACTGGATAGAGCACCAGATTTCGAATCTGGGGGTTATAGGTTCGACTCCTATGTGGCGCACCATAAAAATTAATCTTTAATCATTAATCTACAGCTTAAATCTACTCTATGCAGCCATATTTTTTGATTTATAAAATATTCATCTACAGCAGCTTGTACACCTGGGCACATTCCGTAGTCATCAATATGAAGAACTCCTCCCTTTTCAAGTTTGGGATATAAAGTTTCTAATTGTAGTTTAGTTGTAGAGTACAGATCTGTGTCCATTCTTAGTAATGATATGTTACTTGGTATATTTTTCTCTTCTTTTAAAGTTTTTAAAATATCACCCTTAATTAGTGTTGGTGAATATGCCTCTTTAGTAAAAAAATTCTTTAGGATTTGTTCTACCTCATGTTTTGTGGGGTAAAAATTATTTATTTTTGTTTCAAATTCTATTTTTTTATTCTTAATCGAAATATCTTTAGAGTTAAGTGTGGATTTCAAAAAACCATCTTCAAATGTGTCATACCCTAAAATTTTACAATTGATTTGATATTTTTCAGCATAAAGAGCCATAAGCCCCAAACTACCTCCTTTGAATACACCACACTCAACAAAGTCACCTTTAATTTTTTTTTCAGAAATATATCTTATTGATTGAATTAATGACCAAAGATTTGGTTTCGAGCATAAAGCATATTTTAATGCATTATCTATATTTGTCTTATCTTCACTATCACATTCTATTATATAGTCAGCCCATCTATCGTTAAAGTTGTTCTTTCTATAAATATTGAAACCTAAAAGATTAAAAATTTTTTTGATAAATTTTTTTGATTTAGATTGGTTTATTTCATGAGAACTTGTCATAATCTGCTTTCCTATATTTCTTAATAATCCTTGCTTAAAAAAAAAGTAATAAAATAGAGATATACCAATAAATAAATAAATAACATTTAAATAATTAGGTAAAATAATTAATACTTAGAGGCTCTATTTAATCTATCATTTATTACTCTACCCATTCCCTTGTTAGGGATTTTTTCTACAACAATTGATTTATATCCTTTATTCTTAATTTTTCGCAAACAAGAGTATAGATTTTTTGCAGCCTCATTTAAATTACCTTTAGCACTTAAGTAGAAATAGTTACTTAATTTAATTTTTCTTTTTTTTATCAAAATAAATGCTTCATCTCCTTTAGATTTTCTAATATTCATTTTAAGAGGAATACCAGGAGAATAATGTAATCGAGATTGTCCTGGAGCAATTTTTTTTTTAGGATTTATATTCATATTAATTTTTAGTCCTAAAGTTTTTTGAATTTCAGAAATATCTAGTCCGCCTAATCTTAATATAGTTGGTTTGTCTATGAGATCAATTATAGTAGACTCTATGCCAATAGAGCTTTTACCTCCATCCAAAATGTATTTAATTTTATTACCAAACTCTTCTTTAACATCACTAGCTTCAACAGCGCTAATTTTTGTAGTGATGTTGGCACTAGGCGCAGCCAAAGGGTAATCTAATTGTTTTAATAATTTCTTAAAAATTTTATGACTTGGAAATCTTACAGCTAAATTCTTACTCCCATTAGTTACAATTCTTGAAATTTTGGAACTTTTTTTTAATTTCAGAATATAGGTTATTGGTCCGGGAGAAAATTTTTTATAAAGTTTAATAAAATCATCAGTTATTAAACAATCATTTTTAAGAGAATCAATATCCAGGTAATGAACAATTAAAGGGTTATTTTTAGGTCTTTTTTTTAGATTAAAAATCTTTTTTACAGCTGAATCTGCGTAAGCATTAGAAGCTAAGCCATAAACAGTTTCAGTTGGGACACCTATACAGCAATTATTATCAAGGTATTTTTTTGCTTTTTTGATATTTGATTGATTAAATTTCATGTATTAATAATTATTATTATATGAAAGATAAAAATTTACCACTCGATAATAGCACTCTTTCACTTGAAGAGTTAACAAAAGAAGCAAATAACATTATTGAGTCTTTGGAGGGGCAAAAGGATCTTCAAAATTCAATTGATTCTTATCAGGAATTATTAAGACTAAATAATATTATTGAAAAAAAATTTCAAAAGAACACAAAACAAATTAATGAAGAAACTAAAAAAAAAATTAACAATATAACTTCTAAGAAAAATGAAAAATAAACTTGTTAAAATAGCAAAAGATACCAATTTATTTTTAAAAAATTTTATTAAAAAACAAAAAAGAACAAAATTAGTCACTGCAATGGAGTACGGTTTATTTTCTGGTGGAAAAAAAATTAGATCAAAAGTTTTATTAGATATAGGTATGGTGTTTAAAATAAAATATGAAATATTAATCATTATAGGTGCGGCGGTAGAATGTATTCATGCTTACTCCCTTATTCACGATGACCTACCCTGTATGGATAATGACAAATTGAGAAGAGGAAAGCCATCAACTCATATTAAATTTGGAGAGTCTACAGCTGTGCTTGCAGGTAACTCTCTATTAACGATGGCTTTTGAAATTTTAACTAGTTCAAATTTAAAGATTAATGATAAAATTAAGGTAGATTTAATTAAAAAATTATCTGAAACTTCTGGACACCTAGGAATAGCAGGAGGTCAGTATTTAGATCTAAGTTTTGAAAAGAAAAGAATTTCTAAAAATAAGATTATAGACATGGAGATAAAAAAAACTGGAAAATTATTTAGTTTTTGTTGTGCTGTACCAGCTATTATTAAAAGAAAAAATAATAAAGATATAAAAATTTTTGAAAATATTGGATCAGATATTGGCCTTTTATTTCAAATAGCAGATGATCTGATTGATTTTAGTGGCTCTTCTAAAATTGCAGGAAAAATAACAGGCAAAGATATTAAAAAAGGTAAAGCTACCCTAATCAGTTTACTAGGATATCATAATGCTATTAAGTATAGTGATAAAATAAAATTTAAAATAATTAATAATTTAAACAAACATGGTTCAAACTCTAATAATTTAAAAGAAACTTTAGATTATATTTTAACAAGAAATAAATGATAAAAGACTATAAATTTTTAAAAGATATTAATTTCCCTTCAGATTTAAGAAAATTATCTGAAAGAAATCTTTCAGAGTTATCTGATGAAGTTAGAAGAGAAATGATTGATGCTGTTTCAAAAACAGGGGGGCATTTAGGTGCGGGGCTAGGTGTTGTGGAATTAACTGTTGCTCTTCATTATATATTTGACACTCCTAATGATAAATTAATTTGGGATGTTGGGCATCAAACATATCCTCATAAAATTTTAACAGGTAGGAAGTCAAAAATTAAAACTTTGAGGCAGGGTAATGGACTTTCTGGCTTTACCAAAAGATCTGAAAGTGAGTATGATCCATTTGGTGCTGCACACAGTTCTACATCTATATCTTCGGCATTAGGTATAGCTGAAGCAAATAAGCTATCCAATAAATCAAACAACGTAATAGCTGTAATTGGAGATGGAGCAATTAGTGCCGGCATGGCTTATGAAGCCATGAATAATGCGGGTGCCTCAAAAACAAAAATGATTGTTATTTTAAATGACAACGATATGTCCATTGCAAAACCAGTAGGAGCTATGAGAACTTATTTAGCTAAACTTTTAACAGGAAAAATTTATTTCAGTTTAAGAGAAACATTTAAATTAATTACTTCAGCTTTTTCTAAAAGATTTAGTGTAAAAGCTGGAAAGGCTGAAGATTTTTTACGTTCAGCTGTAACGGGTGGTACTCTTTTTAATTCTTTAGGGTTTTATTATGTTGGTCCGATTGATGGACATGATTTGACAACTCTTCTTCCAATTTTGAAAAATGCAAGAGACTCAAATTACCAAGGTCCAATTATGATTCATATTAAAACTCAAAAGGGCAAGGGTTATTCATACGCTGAAAAAGCAACAGATCACTATCATGGTGTGTCAAAATTTGATGTTGTGACTGGAGAACAAGTAAAAAGTGAAACAAACCTACCAGCCTACACAAAAGTCTTTGCAAATACTTTAGTTAAACATGCTGAAAGAGATAGTAAAATTATAGGAGTCACAGCCGCAATGCCGGGTGGAACAGGTATGGATATTTTTGCTAAAGAATTTCCAAAAAGAATGTTTGATGTTGGAATTGCTGAACAGCATGGAGTTACATTTGCTGCAGGATTAGCAACAGAAGGTTATAAGCCCTATGTTGCAATCTATTCAACTTTTCTACAAAGAGCCTACGATCAAGTGGTTCATGATGTGGCCATTCAAAGTTTACCTGTGAGATTTATAATTGATAGAGCAGGCTTAGTAGGAGCTGATGGATCAACTCATGCTGGTTCATTTGATATTACTTATCTTTCTACTCTTCCTAATTTTATAGTCATGGCTCCAAGCGATGAAGTAGAACTGGTTAAAATGATTAATACTTCGATGGATATTAACGATAAACCAAGTGCCATTAGATACCCAAGAGGAACTGGAGTTGGATTGGAATTACCATCTATAGATGAAAAAATAGAGATAGGAAAAGGAAGAGTTATCCAAGAAGGAAAACAAGTTTGCATTTTAAGCTTAGGAACAAGGTTGGAAGAGTGTAAAATTGCAGCTGAAGAATTAAAAAACAAAGGAATTAATTCAACAATAGTTGACGCACGGTTTGTTAAACCTTTAGATCAAGAGCTTATTTTAAAATGTGCTAGAGAACATGAAGTAATGATTACTGTAGAAGAGGGATCTATAGGAGGTTTTGGTTCTCATGTTGAAAACCTATTATCAGAAAAAGGCATATTTGATAAAGGTTTAAAATTTAGATCCATGACATTACCTGATATTTTTATAGAACAAGACAAGCCAAACAAAATGTACGATACTGCTGGTCTTAATGCATCTCAAATTTCAAAAAAAATAGTAGATATTTTATTTACAAAAGAGTCGATTAAAGTAGTTAAAAACTAAATTTAAAATATTAGCTGCACTGAGCTTTGTTCATTAGGTAATGATCTAATAGAACACAATTCATCATTGCCTCACCAACAGGAACCGCACGAATACCAACGCAAGGATCATGTCTACCTTTAACTGAGATAGTGGTATTTTTTCCAAATTTATCTATAGTTTTTCTAGTTGTTAAAATAGATGAAGTTGGTTTAACAGCAAATGAAACAATAATTTCTTGTCCTGTTGAAATTCCACCAAGAATCCCGCCTGCGTTATTAGAATTAAATTTTAATTTTTTACCTTTTTGTGAAATTTCATCTGAGTTTTGTTCACCACTTAATTGTGCAGAACTCATTCCTGAGCCAATGTTAACACCTTTAACAGCATTTATGCTCATCATTGCAGAAGCAATATCCATATCTAATTTAGAATAAATAGGAGCTCCTAAACCAACAGGAATTCCTCTAGCCCTTACTTCAATCACTGCACCACAAGAGGATCCTGATTTTCTAACATCTAATAAATATTTTTCCCAAAGTTTGATCATATTTTTATCTGGGCAAAAAAATGGATTTTTATTAATAAGTTGATCACTCCATTTAGTGGTATCACATCCTAATATTCCTAATTGAGTAACAGCACCGACCACTTTAAATTTTTTACCTAATTTATTTTCTAAAACTTTTTTTGCAATCGCACCTGAGGCAACTCTTGAAGCTGTTTCTCTTGCAGAAGATCTACCACCACCACGATAATCTCTTATTCCATATTTTTTAAAATACGTAAAATCAGCGTGTCCTGGTCTAAATTTATCTTTAATATTTCCATAATCTTTTGATCTCATGTCTTGATTGTAAATAATTAAAGAAATGGGAGTTCCAGTTGTTTTACCTTCAAATACACCTGATAAAATTTGAACTTTATCGTCTTCTTTTCTCTGTGTAGTAAATTTTGACTGCCCAGGTTTTCTTTTGTCTAGCTCTACCTGAATATCTTGTTCTTTTAAGTTTATATTGGGTGGACAACCATCAACAACGCACCCTATAGCAGGACCATGAGATTCTCCCCATGTAGTGAAACGAAATTGCTTTCCAAAAGTATTAAATGACATTATCTATATTATATAGATTATTTTGTTAAAATTATGAATCAAAAAAACTTATTAGGCCTCAGTAACTGCTTTTTAGATAAAAATGATCCAATAGACTTATTTGAAGTCTGGATGAATGAAGCAAGAAAGACCGAACCAAACGATCCAAATGCGGTAGCGTTAGGAACTTCTGACTATAGTAACTCTCCATCAATTAGGATGGTTTTATTGAAAGACTTTAATAAAGGTGGATTTGTTTTTTATACAAATTTGAATAGTCAAAAGGGAAATGAGCTAAAAAATAACCCAAAAGCAGCAATGTGTTTTCATTGGAAAAGTCTCTTAAGGCAAGTGAGAATTAATGGAACAGTGAAAAAAGTTTCTGATGAAATAGCAGATGAATATTACAATACTAGAGGTTATGAAAGCAGAATTGGTGCATGGGCCTCAAAACAGAGTTCTATTTTAAGTAATAGAGAAGAACTTTTAAATTCAATTGAAGAATATAAAAAAAAATATGATAATAAAAATGAAGTTCCAAGACCAAATCATTGGTCTGGCTGGAATTTAACTCCCACAAGTATAGAATTTTGGTTAGATGGAGAAAGCAGAATTCATGAGAGACTTAAGTATATTAAAGATGAAGCAGGTAATTGGTCTAAGTCTTTATTGAGTCCTTAGAAACTTCTTTCTAGACTAAACGAAGTAAGGTTTTCTAAAATTTTTTTTTCATCGCTATCTTTGAATACTGTTAAAGAATTTGACGCAAGATTAATGAAATGTTCAGCTTTTTTGTAACATTTTTTAATTATATTATATTTTTTAATAAGTGTTAAAGTAAAACTTAGATCTTCATTTGATCTAGTATCCTGTTTAAAAATATCTTTTAATTTATCTTTTTCAATAGAGGTTGTGTTTTGGAATAATAAAATTACAGGTAAGGTAATTTTACCTTCAAAGAAATCTTTACCAATCTTTTTGCCAAAAAATTTTAGATCAGAATTATAATCCAAGGTGTCATCAGCAATTTGAAATGTTAAACCTAAGTTTTTACCATAAAACTCAAGTGCCTCTTTTTTTTTTATTTCTTTATTAGATAAAATTGCACCAACTTTAGTTGCAGCCGAAAAAAGCTCAGCTGTTTTGGCTGTTATAATTTTCAAATAAGTTTCTTCTAACATGTCAACATCACCTTTGTACTGAAGTTGCAATACTTCACCTTGTGCAATTTTTGAAGAAGTTGAGGATAAAAGTTTTAAAACTTCTAAATTTCCATCTTCCACCATCATCTCAAAACATCTACTTAGAAGATAATCACCAACTAAAACAGAAGAGTGGTTTCCCCAAATTGAATTTAATGTTTTTTTCCCTCTTCTTAAGTTTCCAAGATCGATAACATCATCATGCATTAATGTTGCACCATGTATCATTTCCACGCAAGCAGCTAGATTGATATCTCGACCACCCATGGTATATCCACATAATTTAGCAGACCCAAGAGTTAGTAGAGCTCTCAATCTTTTCCCGCCAGTTTCGATGTGGTAGTCAGTCATTTTTTGAACCAAATCAACATCACTCAAGAGTTTTGATTTAATTTTTTCCTCAACTAAAACTAATTTTTCATCAACTGAATCTTTCAGCTGGAAAAAAGAATTATTTATTTGGTTTTTAAGTTGAACTACAGTTCCCATAAAAATAAGTTAGTATAATTAAGTTATATTTATTACTTATCAATTGACGCACCTTAATCTTCAACTATAAGTAAGCTTTATATTAAATCAAAAACTCTGTAAGGATTAACAATGTTCTCTTTTTTTAAAAAGAAAAAAATAGTAGCCCATATCAAGCTAAATGGCGTGATAGGTAATGCTGGAAAGTTTAAACAAGGCATAGATTTTGCAGGACAAGAAGAAATCATTGAAAAAGCTTTTTCTCTAAAAAAGGCAAAAGTAGTAGCAATTACTATAAATTCTCCAGGTGGATCACCTGTGCAATCACATTTAATTTATAAATTTATAAGAGCTCAAGCTAGAAAAAATAAGATGAAAGTTATGGTATTTGCTGAAGATGTTGCGGCTTCTGGTGGATATCTAATAGCTTGTGCTGGAGATGAAATATATGCAAATTCTAGTTCAATTGTTGGATCTATAGGAGTGATTTATTCATCATTTGGCTTTACAGAGTTAATTAAAAAAATTGGTGTAGAAAGAAGAGTACATACTGCTGGAAAAAATAAAAGTTCACTTGATCCATTTCAATCAGAAAAATCAGAAGATATTGAAAGACTTAAAAACATTCAATTAGACCTACATAAAGATTTTATTAAAGTCGTAGAGGAAAGTAGAGGACCAAAACTTAAAATGGATGGTATTGAATTATTTTCAGGAGAATTTTGGGCTGGTAGAAAAGCAATGGAACTTGGTCTTGTTGATGGATTGGGAAATGCTAACGAAATTCTAAAAGAAAAATTCGGTGATGATGTTGTAATTAAAAAATTTGAAAAACCAAAGGGATGGTTTAGTAAAAAACTTTCTTCTTCTGTTAATCAAGTGGATCAATTAGTAAATATTTTAGAGGAAAGATCTATCTGGCAAAGATATGGCTTCTAAAGAAAAAATTATAAAACTTAAATTTCAATCTTTTCAAGATACTATTTTGAATCTTCAGAAATACTGGAGCAAGCAGGGTTGTGTTATTCTTCAACCATACGATATAGAAGTAGGAGCGGGCACTTTCCATCCCGCAACAACTTTAAGATCATTGGGACCTAAACCATGGAAGGCAGCATATGTACAACCTTCAAGAAGACCAACAGATGGAAGATATGGTGAAAATCCAAATAGGTTACAACATTATTACCAATTTCAGACTTTAATAAAGCCCTCACCAGATAATATTAAAAAACTTTATTTAAATAGTTTAGCTATAATTGGTATCAATCATAAAGAGCATGATATTAGGTTTGTTGAAGATGATTGGGAAAGTCCCACTTTAGGTGCGGCAGGCCTTGGGTGGGAGGTTTGGTGCGATGGAATGGAAATTACACAGTTTACTTATTTTCAACAGATGGCAGGAATTGAATGTAAACCTGTTTCAGTTGAAATCACTTATGGTCTTGAAAGAATTTGTATGTTTACCCAACAAAAGAAAAATGTTTATGATTTAGTATGGAATGATGAAGGTGTAAAATATGGAGATGTATTTCTTCAAGCAGAAAAAGAGTTTTCAGCTTACAATTTTGAACATGCTAATACAGATAACCTATTTAAAATGTTCGAAATGTTCGAACTTGAAGCGAAATCATTAGTTGAGAAAAAAATTTCATTACCAGCTTATGATCAGTGTTTAAAAGCAAGCCATGTATTTAATATTTTAGATGCAAGGGGAGTCATAAGTGTTGCTCAAAGAGCTGGATACATAGGCCGTATTAGAGATATCACAAAGGCTGTTGCTGAAATTTGGTTAAATAGTCAAACAGATTAATGTCTGAATTTTTTTTAGAACTATTTAGTGAAGAGATACCAGCTAGTTTACAACAAAATGCACGTAATATTTTATTGGAAAGTTTCCAAAAATTATTTGAAGAAAAAAAAATCTCTTTTAAAAAAAGTTCATCTTTTTCAACGCCAAATCGTCTTATAATTTTATTTGAGGGCCTATCTAAAGAAATAACTCAAAAAGCAGAAGAAATAAAAGGGCCGAATGTTAATGCTCCAGAAAAAGCTATAGAAGGCTTTGTAAGGTCAAATAAAATAGATAGAAATGATTTATTTAAAAAGAAAATTGAAAAAGGAGAATTCTATTTCTTTAAAAAATCTTCAAAAAAAATTAATACAATTAATTTATTGGAAGAGCAAACACCTTTAATTCTTGATAGGCTTCAATGGAAAAAATCAATGAGATGGGGAGATTATAATCTTAACTGGGCAAGACCCTTAAAATCTATTCTTGCTATTTTTGATGATAAAAGCTTGAGTTTTAAATTCCATCACTTAGCAGCCTCTAATACAACATTTACAGACAAAGAATTTGAAGATAAGAAAAAAATATTTAAAGACTTCAGAAGTTATAAACTTTTTTTTAAACAATCAGGCATAATTATAGATCATAATTTAAGAAAAGAATTCATTGTTAAGGAATTAGAAAAAATATCTAATAAAAAGAATTTCATCATTGAGCCCAATAACAAACTTTTATCTGAGATTACAGATATAGTTGAACAACCTAATATTATAGTGTGTAAATTTGATGAAAAGTTTTTGAATATTCCAAAAGAAATTTTAATAATTACAATGCAATACCATCAAAAATATTTCCCAATTTTTGATAAAAAAAAAAAAATTACAAATGAATTTTTAGTGGTGGCAAATAGTAAAGATATAGAAGGTTATATAAAGCTAGGAAATGAAAGAGTTGTAGAAGCAAGACTAAGCGATGCTCAATTTTTTTGGGAAAAAAATAAATCTCAAAATTTAGTTAAACAAGTATCAAAATTAAAAACTATAAATTATTTTAAAGGCCTTGGATCTTATTTTGACAAAATTCAAAGAATGAGGAAACTTGGAGGAATGATTTCTGATGAGCTGCTAATTAGTAAGGATCAAGTTGAATTATCAGTATCAATTTGTAAGGTTGATTTAATTTCAGATTTAGTTGGAGAATTTCCTGAACTTCAGGGTATTATGGGGGGATATTTTGCCGAGGTGCAAGGTTTTGATAAAGAGATAGTTTTAGCTGTAAGTGAACATTATCTACCAATAGGTCTTGATAGTAAAACACCAAAAAAACCATTTAGTATTGCTTTAGCTTTAACTGATAAGATAGATACATTAGTAGGTTTCTTTGGAATTAACCAAAAACCAACAAGCTCTAAAGATCCTTATGCACTAAGAAGGTTAGCATTAGGAGTTATAAAACTATTAATTGATAATAATAAGGAATTTAAGGTTAAGGATCTAATTAGTTACTCAACCTCACTCCATGGAGATCAAGGGTTTGAACTATCCAATGATTTATTGCAAAAGGAATTAGCAGAATTTTTAATAGAGAGGCTTAAATATTATATGAAAGAAAAGAAAATTAGAGCCGATATTATTGAGGCTAGTATAAGTTCATATGGAATAGACCATATGAACAAAATATATAAAAAAGCTTTAACTTTAAATAATGTAATAAAAACTGAAATCGGTGAAGATATAATGGTAAGCTATAAAAGAGCATCAAGCATATTAGAAAGTGAATTAAATAATAGCAGTCTTGAATTATTAAATACAACTGACTCTGGTATTTTTAAGAATGATTATGAGAGGAATCTGTTAAAAAAGATTAATGAAATAAGGAAATATTTTACAAATATAAATAAGGATGAAAATTATACAGATTCACTAATGAATTTAGCGAGTGCAAAAAAAGTAATTTTTGAGTTTTTTGATAATGTGAAGGTTAACGATGAAGACAAAAATATCAAAAAAAACAGATTGGAACTTTTACAAATGTTATGTAGAACCTTTGATAATTACATAAACTTTTCAAATATTGAGACCAAACAGTGAATAAATTAATTTTAAATTTTAAATCTAAAGATTCAAAAAAAATTAAAAGCCCAAAAAATTTCTTGGGTGGGAAAGGGGCCAATCTTTCGGAAATGGGAAGAATTGGCTTACCTGTTCCTCCAGGATTTACTATTTCAACTAAAGTATGTGAATTATTCTATAAAGATAAAAAAAAATTAAATTTACAAATAGTTAATACTATAAAAAAAGAATTAAAAACTATTGAAAAAGAAGTAGGAAAAAAATTTGGTGATTTAAAAAATCCACTATTATTATCTGTTAGATCTGGTGCTAGAGTTTCTATGCCTGGTATGATGGATACAATTTTAAATTTAGGTTTAAATGATAAAACAGTGATCGCACTTTCAAATAAAACTTCTAATATGAGATTTGCAAAAGATAGTTATAGAAGATTTATCCAAATGTATGGGAATGTTGTAATGGGAGTCGAAGGATATCATTTTGAAGAATTGATAGAAAATTATAAATTAACTAAAGGTGTTCTTTTAGATACAGATTTAGATGCAGATGATTGGGAAGGTTTAATAAATGATTTTAAAAAAGTTGTTAAAGATCAAACTAAAAAAGAATTTCCACAAAATGTATATGACCAACTGCTTGGTGCAATTAGCGCAGTATTTTTATCTTGGGAAAGTAATAGAGCAAAAGTTTATAGAAAATTAAACCAAATACCTTCCGAATGGGGAACTGCAGTCAACGTTCAATCTATGGTATTTGGTAATATGGGTGATGACTGTGCAACAGGAGTAGTCTTTACTAGAAATCCATCTGATGGTGTTAATGAAGTTTATGGAGAATACTTAATTAATGCTCAAGGAGAAGACGTTGTAGCAGGAACAAGGACTCCTCAATATATTACGAAAAAAGCAAGAAAAGATGCAAAAGCAAAAGAGATTTCGATGGAAGAATCTATGCCAAAAGTATTCATGCAATTAGACAAAATTTTAAAAGTTTTAGAAAGACACTACAAAGACATGCAGGATGTAGAGTTTACAGTTGAAAATAATAAGTTATGGATGCTACAGACAAGATCGGGCAAAAGAACTTCAAAATCTGCGGTAAGAATTGCAGTAGACATGGTTAAAGAAAAATTAATTTCTAAAAAAGAAGCAGTAATGAGAATAGACCCAGCATCTTTGGATACTTTATTGCACCCCACATTAGATGAAAAAAGCTCTGTAAATGTTATAGCAAATGGATTGCCAGCTTCTCCTGGTGCCGCAAGTGGTAAAGTTGTTTTTTCATCAGAAGAAGCTGAGAGATTGAATGATATGCTGCAAGATACCATCTTAGTTAGAGTTGAAACATCTCCAGAAGATATCCATGGAATGCATGCTGCTAAAGGAATTTTAACTGCAAGAGGGGGAATGACTAGTCACGCCGCAGTTGTTGCAAGAGGTATGGGTAGACCCTGTGTATCTGGCTCTAGTGAAATTGATATTAATTATGAAGCTAAAAGTTTTAAGACATCATCTATTGAAGTTAAAGAAGGAGATATTATTACAATCGATGGCTCAACAGGTAGAATTATTTTGGGAGAAGTGGCAACAGTTAAACCAGAGATTTCAGGAGATTTTTCAAAGCTAATGAGTTGGGCTGATGGTTTTAGAAAGTTAAAGGTTAGAACTAATTCTGAAACACCACTAGATACAAAAACTGCAAGAGATTTTGGGGCTGAGGGCATCGGCCTTTGTCGTACTGAACATATGTTTTTTGATGAGGAAAGAATTTTATCAGTTAGAGAAATGATTTTATCAAAAACAAAAGAAGATAGAAGTAAAGCTTTAGAAAAACTTTTACCACATCAAAAAAAAGATTTTATTGAAATATTTAAAATCATGAATGGCCTTCCAGTTACGGTAAGATTATTGGATCCGCCACTTCATGAATTTCTTCCTAAAACTGAAAAAGAAATTAATGATGTTGCAAAAGTTGTAGGACTTCCTTTAAAAGAGATTAAATCTAGAATTAATGAATTACATGAACAAAACCCAATGTTGGGACATAGAGGTTGTAGATTGGGAATTTCATTCCCAGAAATTTATGAAATGCAGTGTAGAGCAATCTTTGAGGCCTTATCTGAGCTTAAAATAAAAAAAATTAAATCAGCCTTTCCTGAAATTATGATTCCATTAATCTCAACAGAGGCTGAGATTAGAATAATGAAGGATCTAGTTGTAAGAGTTGCAAAAGAAGTTCAAAAAGATAAGAAAGTTAAAGTTGATTATTTAGTTGGTACCATGATTGAATTACCAAGAGCGGCTATTAAAGCAGGTGATATAGCAAAACATGCAGAATTCTTTAGTTTTGGTACTAATGATTTAACGCAAACAACATTTGGTTTAAGCAGAGATGATAGTGGAAAATTTTTAAATGATTATATTGAAAATAAAATATTTTCTATTGATCCATTTGTATCAATTGATGATGGAGTAGGTGATTTAGTTGAAATTGCCATAGAAAGAGGCAGAAAACAAAATAAAAAGATTAAACTTGGAATTTGTGGAGAGCATGGTGGTGACCCAAAAAGTATTCATTTTTGTGCCAATGTTGGGTTAGATTATGTTTCTTGTTCACCATATAGAGTTCCAATTGCAAGACTAGCTGCGGCTCAAGCTGAGCTATCTAAAAAAAACTAAATTTCCAATTTAAAATCAACAGCTGAAACACTATGTGTAATGTTTCCAATAGAAATTCTATTCACACCAGTAGATGCAATTTTTTTAATTTTTTTTAAATTAATATTTCCAGAAGCCTCTGTTTCATAATATTTTTTAGCCATTTTAACACCTGCTTTAAGTGTTTTGATATTCATATTATCAAACAATACTGTGTTAAATTTTAAACCCATTATTTGTTTAAGTTGATTTAGATTATCTACTTCTACTGTAATCTTTCTTCCTTTTTTATTTTTAATAGCAAGAGAGACTAAAGTTTTAATATCAGAACTTGCTATGTGATTGTCTTTAATTAAGAACTCATCACTTAGATTAAATCTGTGGTTAGTACCTCCACCTAATTTAACAGCATATTTTTGTATTACTCTTAAAGTTGGAATTGTTTTTCTTGTACAACAAACTTTACAATCTTTATTTACTAGCTTAACAAATTGATTAGTTTTCGTGGCAATTCCAGAGATATGGCTTATAAAATTCAAAGCAACTCTTTCACCAATTAGAATATTCTCAGCTCGACCCTCAATTGATACTATTACATCATTCTTTTTAACTATTGAGCCTTCTTTTTTTTTAATAATAAATTTAATCTTACTATCTATTAATTTAAATGTTTGTTTTGCAAACTCCAACCCAGCAACCACAGCTTGCTGGTTAGAAATTAATTTAACTTTTATTATTTTACTATTTTTAACTAAGTTTGATGTAATATCACCAGATGGATATAGATCTTCATTTAAAGCAAGCTTTACAATATTCTTAATATAATAATTACTTAATTTAATTTGAGACACTTTTATTATCTGCCGATCGCAACCATTCTTTCGACTGGAATTCTTGCTTTTTTTATTGTCTCTTTATCCATTATAATTTCACCAGTTTCATTTTCAAGGCAATCTAAAATTTTTGGTAATGTAATTTTTTTCATATGAGGACAAAGGTTGCACGGTCTAATAAATTCTACATTTGGATTTTCTACTTGAATATTATCACTCATTGAACATTCGGTAACCATCATAACTTTTTTGGGTTGATTATCCTCAACATATTTAATCATTCCACCAGTTGATCCAGCAAAGTCGCTTGCTTTAATTACATCAGGTGGGCATTCTGGATGAGCTATTATCTTAATACCAGGGTTTCTTGCTCTTATATCATGTATTTCTTTTTCAGTGAACTGATCGTGAACCATGCAAATACCTTTCCAAGCAATAATTTCAACATCAGTTTGAGAGGCAACATATTTTGCCAAGTAATCATCTGGTAAAAAAATAACTTTTTTAACCTTAAGGGATTCTATAATTTTAACAGCATTTGCTGATGTACAGCAAATATCTGTTTCAGCTTTTACATCTGCAGAGGTATTTACATAAGACACAACAGGTACTCCTGGATATTTTTCTTTTAATAATCTTACATCTTTACCAGTTACTGAGGATGATAAAGAACAGCCAGCAGTCATATCAGGTAGTAAAACTTTTTTTTCAGGACTCATCAACTTAGAAGTTTCAGCCATAAAATGAACACCTGCCATTACAATAATATCAGCTTTAGTTTTTGCAGCCTCTATTGCAAGAGCTAATGAGTCTGCGGCAACATCTGCAATACCATGATAAATTTCTGGAGTTTGATAATTATGAGCAAGTATAATTGCATTTTTTTCTTTTTTTAATTGATTAATTCTATGAATATAAGGAGCATGAACTGACCACTCAATCTCAGGCATAACCTTTGAGA
>Ga0209709_10002484_pt1 | contig 16019 bp, 18 predicted proteins | sample ArcticOcean_MG_C_2_FD_187435 | JGI IMG/M metagenome (GOLD analysis project Ga0209709, IMG submission 187435) | Marine microbial communities from western Arctic Ocean - ArcticOcean_MG_CB4_136 (SPAdes) (version 2) | ecosystem: Environmental > Aquatic > Marine > Oceanic | place: Arctic Ocean... | reverse complement strand
CGCTCCATGCTGGGTAGTCGCAAAATTTGTATATGAACCATATGTTAAAAAGCTTGCAGAAGAAGAAGAAGAACCTGTCCCATATGAATACCAATATCCTTTGATGGATGCGGAAGATAATGGGGAGCAAGATTTCAAGAAGTGTATTGTGCTTTCAAATACACCAAAAGGATTGGTGTATATGCGTTATTGTAAGGAGGATAAAGGTTTCGAATACTGGACAGATAATTCGATTGATTACAAATATTTAGAAACAGTAGCCAGAAAATATGTTACTATATTTTCGTGTCGGAATATTTACATTGATAGATTTAGTTTATTAAAGGAAAAGATTTTTGATATTAAACAAAAAATAGAAGAAAATAAAAGAACCGAGGATGAGGAAGAAGAAGAGGGAAATGATGTATTTGCAAATTTTAAATCATATAATCAAAGTACGAATAAAATAAGTTCAAATAAAACACAAATAACTCGCAATGATGTGGTTTGCGATGAAGCAAATAAATATTTAAATCGTGGAAAGATTGCAGAAGCAAACTTTGGGGCAGGAAAAAAAATAGTAGATACACCCACAAGTTCAATGTCATTTAGTTCATGGAAATTGTGGAAAAGTCGAGATAAAGAGGATTAATGTTTGCGTGCCTTTTTTTTAGTGCTTTTTTTTCGGCGTTTTCTGCGTTTTTTTTTGCGTTTTTTGCGAGTTTTGCCACCCCCAGCAGCTGCCGCGTTAGCTGTTCTGTTAGCTGATGCGTTAGCTGATGCAATAGCTGGTGCGTCCTGAGAGTTAGCTGGTGTGCGCGGTAGTTTTTTAGATTTCTTTTTACCTTTTGCTCCAGCAGCTGTTTCCATTTCGACAGCTTTAGCTACATTGTTAAATGCATTTGTCATCTTCTGAAACTGTTGATTAGTTTCTCTTCCAACGCGTGCATTATCTGAAGCGTTGGTCACTGCTTTTCCGGCAATATCAACCGCGCGTGGAACAGCTTGATAAGTTGCCCAAAAAGAACGCCAGCCATTTTCGTTTGCAGAATCCAACACTTGTCCTGCTGTCGATGCTATATCACCTACGACAGGTATTGTTCCCACAACTCCCATGGCAGAATCAAAAATAGTGTCTTGTATCATATCACTCGCAGCAAACACATATTGTTTAAAGGCTGGTCCAAATTTTTCTACCATGTCAGCTGTAATTTCTCCGGAATTCTCTGCAACAGCAGCTAAGGCGTCCCCAACTTTTACTACGGTTTTTGCAAATTCTTTTTGAACTTCGGGGTCTTGGGAAACTCTGGCTAATGCTTTTGAGCCACTTCTGATCCCATCAGCGGTTTTTCTTACTGCTTCATCAAGAACATCACTTGCGATTTGTTGTTGTCTGGTAAGAGCCTGTTGTGATACTTGAACAGAAGTTGCGCTTGTACCTACCTGTCGCATACGTTTTCTTTTTTTACGCGTTGGTTGATTCGTTTGTTCACCTCGTAATGAATTGCTTCTTTTTCTTGTTTGATTGGGCATCTACTTATATACTACTGGGAATTTTTTTTTATCCAATTCTGAAAGCCAATGCTTTTTTCAAGATTAAATGAAGAACCTAAATGTTCTTGAGCAATTTTAAATGCGCATTTTTCTCTAGGGTTTAGTTGTTTTATGTATTTCTCTTTGAGTTCGTCGGAATAAGGCATTGTTTATTGAATAATAATAATATATACTATTATTCAATTTTTATGATATAAAACATATTAAATTTTTCAGTTTAACATCTGACTCTTGCATTACCTTTGTAAGTTCGGTATTGATAGTGTAACCATTGGTAGTTAAAAAGCCAAACAAAATAGAAATATCGTTGACACATAGTAACTCGCATCTGTTATTGGGATATACAAATGCATAAATACATCTATCTAATGGACAACACGGAGATATTTCTTGAAAAGGCGATAATTTTTCACGAGTTATAGGCCTAGTAATCAAATTTAAGGATGCGTCGTTTGGTTTTGGGGAAATAACTACAATGTTTTTATAACACTCATTAAATCTATCTAAATATGCTTCGCTGCTGATTTGATACATATAGTAGTAAAAGATAAAATTGAATTCTATTAATATTAAGTTAATAACTTATATCACTACAAATGTCAGTCACCAGTAATATTTTTAGATATAAATTCGATTCACCAGTGGTGGGTCTTATTAATGAATTTGCGACAACCCATAAATACGACGACGCCTCTCAATTCAGGGATGAGTGGGATGAATTTATCAAGGATAACAAAGCTACTATTGATAGAGAAAAGCAGCGGTTGACAAATGCGGGTTATAAGGGTGATATAAACAGTAAAATGTATAAAAGCGCTAGATATTACTTTAAAAATAAATCAACCGAAAAGAAAAAAATCAAACAGAGACGAAAATATGTGACATTGAGCAAAGGATTATTGGCAGATATGGATAGACATATTTCAACGGTTGCCTTTCGACAAGAAATGAAGCCTGCTCATGCTTATAATAACTTTATATCGGATGCTACATATTCAGCAAAGTTGGATGATGCAATGCAGAAAATGCTAGATAATGATTGGAAAGAACCTGATGCTGAGAACAAGTTAAAAAAAACATATAAAAATCGATATTTTATACAACAAAAAAGTTCAAATAAAGATTAATTTTATATATGTATAATTTAAATGGATGGTGGCGGTTTCTTAGCTCAAGGTGGGTATGGTTGTGTGTTTTATCCTGAAGTAGATTGTAAAGGAAAAGATACTGATAACAAAAATTTTTTATCAAAAATAGTAGAGAGAGATTATAGTGCTGAAAATGAAATAAATATTGGAAAAATCTTGACGACGAAATTAAAAATGTGGGTTGAAAATCCTTTGCAAAATCATTTTGCTCCAGTGTTATCAAGTTGTAATGTAGATATTGACAGATTTACTATGGAAGAAAAAGAAAAATGCACGCTGTTTGAAAAAAAAATCGATTCAGATTTTGTTTTGATGAAGATCCGATATATTGATAATAAAGAGTTAGATAGTTTTATTACGGAAAATAGTAATAGTTCACTGATAATGTTATTATTTACATCTAGTTATAGTCATTTACTAAAATCAGTGCAATTACTCGAAAAAGTTAAGATATGTCATTTTGATATTAAAGCGCAAAATATCGTATATGATACAGATAAATCGCTTCCCATTATGATAGATTTTGGTCTATCTATTAATTTCGATAAGTTAAATAGAAAAGAGTTATACAATAGTTTTTATATTTTTGAACCAATGTATTATTTATGGCCCATTGAAGTGCATCTTATTAATTATATTTTGCATATGAATAGTGAAATTGGAGAGAAGGATATGAGAAAACTAGCCAGAGACTATACAAGTAATAATATAGTGTTAAGAGCATTTTCGCCTAGCTTTCAAAAAAAATATGAAGCGGAGTGTTATTATGAACTTAGCAAATATATCGGGAAAGATAGTGATGCCGTGATTGATAGAATATTAAAGTATTGGAATACTTGGGATAATTTCGCTTTATCATTGCTATATATAAAGCTGATTTACTACCTGATCAGAAATGATTCAGGTAAAGTAATAAAAAATGAATTTGTTAGTTTCTTCATAGAATTATGTTTGCAAAATATTCATCCAAATCCCAAGAAACGGTTGAGTGTTCAAGATACTCTCAAGTCATTTAATATATTTTTATACAATGAACAAGTGGATAAGGAATCGGTTTTTGAGGACATTATAAAACAAATTGGAGAGAATAAAGGTACCGTAGATGAATTAATCAAAGCTGATAAGAAGTATATGAGTATGTTGTCAAGAAAATCAAGACGCGTGGTTACTTAAATATTATTGGTTATTAATCAATATTATTTAACGGCGCTTGCGGGTTCTGCGCTTTTTGCGGCGCTTTTTACCGTGCTTTCTGCGGTGCTTGGTTCTGCGGTGCTTGGTTCTGCGGTGCTTGGTTCTGCGGTGCTTGGTTCTGCGGTGCTTGGTTTTGCGCTTTTTGTGAGTTTTCCTGCGCTTTTTCTTGTGGGCTTTTTTATGAACACCTGGACTTTTTTTGTATGTTTTCTTAGCCATTTTTAAAATTTCTTTCAAACCTTTACCCTTGTTAGTTATGCTAACTTTTTTGACATGTACTAACCACGGATTTGTCATTATGGTATATTGTGAGAAAATAAAATTGAAGGATATTTAAATGGCTAAATATAACGCAACAATAAATATGAGACCACAATTAACACGATATTTATATTTTAAAGATGAGTGTTTTTATAGTATGATGTTTTCTTTGATTCAAAAAAGCTCTTTTGATGAGGTAATCTTTTGGTCCGGTGAGATATATTACAGTGGTTTCCATGAGCAATTATGGGAACATATCTGGAAGCTATACTATGACTTTTATGCTATTAAGTATCCAAAATATGAAAAGAAAATAAATGAGTTGTCCAAAGAAAAAATGGATTTCAAAAACATTGTATACATTTTGAATCTGTTTTATTACTCTAAGCCCGCATATACGGTATTTGCATTACGCATGTTAAATCCACAATCGCCAACACACGTTTACCTGGGACGAATACCCAAATGGCTTAAAGAGTTAGAATTAACAAAATGGGAACGGAAATTAATTCGTTCTATTCATAATGGCAAAAAAGTAAACAGTGCCTTTTACATAAAACAAGTGGCGTGTCCACAAAAGTGTTATAATGCTATTAAGAAATACTATATGCAAGTGCTCGGTATAACATTGAAAAATAAATCGTTAGATGCAATAAACTATAAAAATAAAGCACATATTTTATTGGCTTTGGTTTGTCATCTATCATTGGATGTTAGTGAAATTCAAATGAAAACAGTATTCAAAAAATTAAACAAATCTATAATAGGAGAGCAACTACAATTTAATAGTGTTGTTGAACCATTATATAAAACTTTGTGTCACAAACGACTATTTAAAATTTCACCACTGGTTGGTGCTTTCAAATTAGAGAGATTTAGTATTCCAAAACTAGATTATAAGGATATTTTGAGATTACATTGGGATTATTTCGTATATAATACTCCTTTGTGGCGGCAACGCATTAAAAATTGCAATGGGGTTGTTGATGATAAAAATTACGAATTGGTATTTAAAAATGATGATGATCACGAGGCATTTTATGAGAGATTTTATTACGAACCAGATGAACAGTCAAAAGAGACACAAGAAAAGAGCATTTGTGATATCGATATCGAGAAAGGTCAAGCTTGGTTATGCACAATTAATGATATTGTGGGCATTAAAGGAGTATTATATGATAAAGTTTATTAAAATTGAAAACAACATAAATTATATTAACTAATATTAATATAATGGTAAAGAATAAAACAGGTGGAAGCCGACATAAAAAACAAGCACGCAAAAATGTAAATGCACCGGTTTCTACGCGACTGCGAATACCGAAAGAAGAAGGCGAAATTCTTGCGAAAGTTACGAAATTATTTGGTAATAGTATGGCGGAAGTGCTATGCGAAGACAAAGTTATAAGATTACTTATCATTAGAAAAAGATTTAAGGGTAGACACAAGCGCGATAATAATATTGCAGTAAACAAAGTATTATTAGTAGGAAGAAGACTATGGGAAGTCGTTAATCCAAAGAAAAAACAGAAAGTAGATTTACTTTATGTTTATTCTGATGGGCAAATAGAGGACCTTTGTCAAAAAGTGGCTGTCAATAGCATAATATTACCGGATGGCGTGGAAGAGGAAGATGATGTTGCTTATGATATTTCATCTAAAAATGATTGGAAAGATGAGCAAAATAAAACAATTGTTGGTGCCGAAGAAATAGCTGAGAATGTAAAAATTGGGAATAAAGACGATTTCGATTTTGACGATATTTAATCCACTGTGTCCATATCATCGAAATCGTAACTTGTATCAGAATCTATACTGTATGTATCTGAATCACTTATATCGTCTTCTTTATGTATTTTAGGTCGCCCAGGCATATATTGATCTTCTAAACTTGCCAGTAATGCTGATTGCAGTTCATCTTGTTCCTCTTGTTCGTGTCTTGATAACATTAATCGTCTTAAATGGGCATTATGTCTTCTTCTAGGCATTCTCGGAGGTCCAAATGTATTCGTGTTGGAATGAGGAAATCTGATATTTCTAGGGAGCATAACTCTGTCACTTTGTATATTATTTGAAGAATCACTTCTTTTTGATTTTTTTTCTACCGATTCCAGTTTAAATCTACAGATAGGACATTCTGCTTTTTCCTCTTTTAACCATTTCAAAATAGCATCAGTATTAAATAAATGATTACAAGGTAATTTCGATATCATATCACCTTTTTTAAAATCTTTAATAGTAATAGGACAGCCGTTTATATTGGGATATATTTCTGGGTCAAATTCTACTGTTTCTATTTTTTGTTCACCGCCTGCTGATAAAACATATTTTATAGGGTTTTCATCTCCACTCAAAGTGTCGCGCAACAAGGTACTTAAATTATTGTTAGTTATTGTAAGAGGTGGCAATTGTAATATATCTTCTAAAAATCTTATATACACATTAGCGTTGTTATAATTTATATTATTTGACAAATCATTATCAGATGTATCTGGGATGAAAGATGACAATATATTATCAGAATTACTGTTATCCATGCGATTTAAAAACGAACTAATGAAATTGCTGGGGGATGGAGTCGATTGTATTTGATGCATATTATCCATAGTATGATTCATTGCATATTGAAAAAAATCAAGTGTCTCCATCGATGGAGTATTATTTATTAGCGGTTCTGTTATATTATTATTAGATGGGTCGCTTGACATTATCGATTATCTTATATTAGTGTGTTATTTTATTTTTATTTCCTTTTTAAAGATATGTTTTCAATTTGAAAACATATCGTAAAATTTTATAAAATATTGGAATTATTGGAAGTAAGTAATTATATCCTCCTCCATCACTGCATATCGCGGATTGCCCAATAAGTCGTCCAACATACGCCGAGGATTAAATTCTTTCAAGGCATCAATACCCTTGTCGCAAAATACATTTAATAGAGTACTGTTGTACCCGGATAGCATCGTGCAGTTATTTTTACTAGACAAAGTGGGGAACCCGGAAGTTTTTCTCAAATTCCAAAAGAGCAAATGTGGAGATGCATACCCGTATTTGGCATACATTGCATCAATTTCATCGGCCAAAACCTGGTCGGACCAAGGGTTCGCTTGTACTTGTTCGCAATCGATTTGCATATCCGAAAATATAGCAAGTATCATACCCTGCACTTCTTCTGGGGGCACTTTATTTTTAATACAAGCATCCAATATCATCTTGAATGCCTTATAGATTTGAGTACTAGTGCCCCAGCTAGCACGCTTTAGTTTCCACACTTTACTCCAAACATCAGGACAATCATTAAGGTCGCACCACTGTGGCTCGTGATCAAAGATGAGCACCTGATTTTTAAAAGCAGGATGTGTGAGCTCAGCACATCGGATACTGAGTCCAATTGAATTATAAAGAGGAACTGATTCATCGCATTCCATCGAACCGGATGTGTCTGCCATTGCTACAATAGGCAGTTTACCCAAGCCCTTATTGTTTTTTAAATTATCTTGCCACTGAAGATTTAACGTATCGATATCTGTTTCTGACTGTGGTGTACGATAAGGATGCTGCATAGCGTCCTTCACTAATTCATATGTATTGCAGCGCTTACCGTGAACCTTATGACGACTGGGATCAGCCTTTGCAGCTTCAATATGATTTTTAAAATTTTGAGAACACTGAATTCTGTCATCCTTTTCTGATTTTTTCAAATTTCTTTTTGTCAAATTCTGAAATGACCGTTTTTGCTTGCGCATCGTTTGGGTAGTTACTGTATTGAAATCGATTTTATTCCAATTATCGCCACACTGCTTGATTTGCGTTGTGTCCAAATATTTATTTAATGCAGACAGACGTTTTCTAAGATGAATTTTGCACTTTGTCTTTGCAATGCTGTATGAAACTGAACACGGTTGAGGAGTCGAAGACAAGAATTCTGGAAACATTTCATATGCAATAGTTTGATAAATAAATCCAAACTTTGTATTTTTCTTCTTCTTATAATTTGGTTCTCGAGGGCACCACCGAGCTGCCAAACTAAGAATTGGCTTTGCTTCCTCTGGATTTCCCAGATAGTTTTGATATTTGACCCAATCATCATTTAATTGACCACAAAGAAGTTTACACATATGAATAATAAGTGGATGTTCAGTATCTGAAGTTTTGTCTTTAATAAATTTCGCACAGTATTTAATGTCCTTCCAAGAACCGTAAGGGTGCTCAGAACTCTTAACAAAATGTATTAATGCGTTTGCAGCAAGATCAGGAAAATACTGCCACCAAACGAATATCTGCATAAAAGCTAGTTGTTGTTCTCCCTTACCCATAACTAGGTCTCGTGTTTGTCCAATGAGTTTATACATAGTAGTCAAATGCTTCATCACCCCCGCATCGACAATAAGACCAGATTTTAATTTACTAAGAATATCGTGTAAATGCCGCTCTAAGTCAGAATGATCTTCGGACCTAACCAATTGAAAGAAGAATTGGGTAATTTTCTCATCAATATTAAAAGACCACGCTTTTTCAGCGTGACCTTTCTCGCCTACTTGCGTTGGTGTAAAAGTCTGAAGAGCGTTAACAAAGTGTGACATGATTGTATATTACGAAGAGGTATCTTTAAGCCTTTTCTTCCTGGTCTTTGCTCGCTTCAATTTTTGTGATTTGATGTAGATTTTTTTCGTACCATTCCCGTTTGCTTTCCATTTTTCTCGGAAGACAATATACAGGCTATTTACTTCTTGCAAAAATACAATGGAATCAAACCAATCGATATTTTCGATGCTTGATTCTGCTTGAGTATATTTGAAGTCTGTTGGATTTGCAATGAATTCTTGAATATATTGTGGTTCTAATGTGATATTGTATTTCAGAATAGATAATGGCACATAAGTTTTATTTTGATAATCCCTATATTTTTTAATTAATTCTATTAAATCTTTCTTTTCCAATTGTGAATTGTGAATATCTATTTTTTGCTTCTTAATGTGAAATAATTCCTGATGTCGATTTACATATAAATAATAGACTTGAATTGATTTGACTGGCTCTTTATAGAATTGTTTATAATCTTTATCTTCAATTTCAAAATCTTCAATCCAATCTGTAGAAAGTTCCATTATATTAAGAATAAATTAAATTATACTTGATATAAACTTATTAACCTAAAGAAGGGAAATCACCTTCTTTAAAATCAAATGTTGGTGGTGGTGGCGTTTTAGGTCTGGTTTCTCTTCTAAAACTTGATTTTCTATAATTACCACGATGGTCTTTGTCTGGTCCAAAATTATTTCTCCTTTGTTGAAAGGTGTTTCTGGGTGAACTTTGATTCCTTTCTTCCTCTTCTCCCGAACTTAAATTTGACCATCTTGCAGATGCAGGTTTTACATACATTGATTCATTTGATTCATTTGATTCATTTTTACTCTTAAAATGTGATTCATTTTTACCCATAAAATGTGATTCATTTTTACCCATAAAAGGATTTTTATTTTGCGACTCATCAAGCGTTTTAAACCGATTCTTAGAGCAATCTGTAGTGGACATTTATGTATATATATTACATGATGACTCTTTTTTAAGTGAATTTAGAATATAAATGTGACTTAAAGATAAAATATGATCTATTATTGGACGAATTCTCCTCACAGCGATCCTTTTTTAAAAATTTAAAAAAATACAACCAGTCTTTGCATAAATACATAATTACAGGAGAATGTAAATAAATTGAAGTCCAGAAAACTTTTAATATCTAAGTAAAAGTTTTCTAATATGATAGCCCCGAGCATTTGCATTCCTCGTGTTTTCGACAATTCAATAACTAAAGATAAAATCTACCAAGTCTTTCATAAGTATAATTGGGGTCCCATATCACGTATCGACCTTGTTCATAAGAATAATAATATACGAGCCTTTATTCATTTCGAGTATTGGTTTAATAATCAAAAAAATTCGGATATCAAAGACAGATTACTAAGTGGTGGGACAATTAATATTATTTATGCTAAACCTTGGTTTTGGAAATGCAGTGTAAGTAAAATTCCAAAACCTTAAGTTTAGTAGTATTTGTTTATAAAATTTTTTATTAGAAGAATATATAAATGTCATATTATGGAAGAAATGTTGGAAGAGCCAAAGGAGTTGGAAAAATGGTCAATTGGAACCAAGGCGGAGGACCTATGAAAGCTGGTTTAGGTCCACAAATTAACGTTAGTACATGGGCACGCCGTGTTATTGCTCGTAGAACGAATAGTTGTTGTTGTGATCCTATTGAATTAACTGGTATCACTTTATCTATTCCAAATGAAACCAATCCTAGTTCGGTAGATACTGCTTGGAATCTATTCCAAGGAGCCGGTGATAATCTTGGGATCATTGGTCCTCCGCAAAATAATATTAGTGGTGGACAAATTAACACAAAAAGACAAATTTACGCTGTTGCTACATTTAATAAAGTTATATCATACGATGATTTAAGAGCATTACCGACCCCTTCGTTTACACCATTGCCTGATAATACTAATATTGGTATATGTGGATTAAGAGAAGTTACAGATATACCTGGTCCCCACCCAAATACAACAGATCCACGAATTCAAAATGGAACTGTTATTTGTAAACGTGCTTTGTCCGCGAATGCAACATATGTAGGTTATAAATATTACGCACTTGCTTGTCAATATACCCCAGTAACACAAATACCAGGCGGTACTATTACCGACACTACTAATTCGACAACAACAACGCCCGCCGGCCCTCAGGGGCATCTTCGAACTGGATCTCGTTTTTTGGTATCATCGACACAAACCGCGTCTAATACTGATTATGGTTCATATATTGCCAATACTAGTAACCCAGCGGGAGGAATTGTAACTAATTTTTGGTCACAATCAGGAGTTCCTGATGGTACTGGTAGTGGTAGTATAACTAATTCTCTTGCGCAACAGGCTTTTACTGCAGGTGCTACACCAAATACCAGATTTGCAAGTGCCCCAGCAAATTCCGAAACTGCTGATCCTCGTGTTTATGGGACATTTTCTACACCTTTAATGAATGAAAAAAGAGGCGGTTTTGTAAGCAATTTGATAAATGGTCTGATGCCAAGTGCAACAGCGGGCACTCTTAATCGGTATCTGGGGAATTGTATGGGTGTGTATATGACTAACGAACAAAACAAAGAGTGTCCGGGAAATAGCGCTCTTAATGTTCAAAATGCTAATATTTGTTTAGTACAAGGATTGGGGCAGAAGGGACCGCCAGCACAGCCAATTTTCACTGTAAGACCAGGGTTTAAAGAATATTATTCTGCCGACGCTGTTTATGTATCTAATGGTCCAGTTCCTTGGTTACAAGGAGATTATGCTCTCTTTATAAATATAACTAGTCTTATGCAAGTTGCGTTAGTTAAACCCATACCGAATGGTAAAAATGATACACTTTCTTCCCCCAACGGACCATTAGTTGGTCCTCCGGTTGGTGAAGCTTTTAAAAATCCATGTTGGAGAAATGGTGCCACACCTACTTTGTTTGCAACAGCACCGCAAGGCATGTTTCCGCAATTAAATCCCGGATTACTTGATTCTGATTCGAGTGGCCCTTGGCAAGTTTACGGTATTAAAGATGCTAATGATGGCACGTACATTAAACCCGCATATGCAGATTGTATTTTGAATGCTCTAGGTGTCCAAAATAAACCTGATGTCACTTTTGATTCTAGTGCAAATGGTTTTCCGCCAATAATTAATAATACAGTTATAGGTATAATGACTTTGGGTGATGTAGTGGAAAAATTAAGACAAAGCACATATAATTTATATTCCTCCTATGTAATTCGTGATTTATTGAAATCAAAATATCCTTGTGGAAATGATGGTTATGATGCACCAGTCGCTGACATTAATATTAAAAGTGGTGACCCTGTACTTGCAGTAGCCGACATCAATGAGGGAAATGTGTTACAATTATAGTATAATGTATCTATTTAAATATTATTATGAATAGATGAATATAAATGAATTCATCGCGAGAAGATCTCATAGATAAATATGGAATTATTGAAGGTTTTTTACCACTGGAAGAGCAAGTCGTATATTCTATGGAACTTACCAAATTAAATATAAAAGCTGCATATGAAATTGAATTATATGACAAAGTAACATATTACTATAATAAAAATGACTGTAAAAATAGTTATTTTACAAAAAGTAAATTTAATGGGATACCAATGTATCTTAATAAATGTTTTATACAACAACTCCGCGGTGATTTATCAAACAATCAAATAGAAAAGTGTGTATTGGCTTATAAACCTATCGAAGGTACCTCTATTTATACAGGTTTAGCCAAAATACCCCTTCTTCAAGACGCTGTAGATGCAACATTACAATTAAGTAGTCCACAGGATACCAAACTTCTCAGGAAAAAACACGAAAATCAAAAGCTTATGAAGACATCTCAATAGTGCTCTTTTTATGTCTACAATCAAGTAGCCATAAGAACTCTTTAACATCCGTATACTCTTTTTTTCTTTTATAATTCGCGATTCCTTGTAATTTATGATATGTTTTGTGCTCCACGGGAATCTTCATTAATTTCCCGTATCTCTCCAGAATTGCTTCTAACTCAGGTAAAGGTATGATTCCTCCGTTGTTATAGGATAGTAAAATGAACTTTGATTTGGTATGTTTTATTAAATCTTCAAATGCGTTTTTGGCGTTCGTAAAACTATTATAAGGCGATTTAAACCATGTTTTCGGTTGACCCCTATTTGTATGTGGAATATCCAGGTCTAGATTCCAATCATTGATTATATCTAGCATGAAGAAGTATATAGAATATGGATGTTTGTTATAAGGTGGGTCATAGTATACTAAATCTACTTCTGGAATGTCTTTAACCCATTGATTCGTATCCATTCTTGAAACATTGACATTGCAAGGACTCGGAGAGAAAATAGGCAGAGGTAATTTTATGGGGGTTGTTATTCTTTTAATATCGACCTCTTTTTTTCCACCAAACTTACCTACCCCTTGTTCATCCTTATAAAATGCTGAAAACTGTCCGTTTGTATTATTATGTATGGACGCTTCAACTAAAAGAGGCGCAAGTATGAACGGTTTGTCCTTATCTGACAATGAATTTATAAATGATCTATATCTGTCTATTAATTTGCCATTTTTCTCTGTATAATATGCTCTTTGCCCTTTGGTAATTTCACCCGAAGGCGCCCAATGCAACTGAACCCATTTGCTATTAAAATTTGTATCTTCGCTATTAGCAAACTTGTTCGCCTTTGCTATTAATTTTTCAATTCTCTTTTGCTGTTTTATCGTTGGTGTAGAGAGATAACATTTATTTAATGTCTCCGAATATCCAGCGATATCATTGACGTGGAGAGAAACGCCTTTAATTTTAAATAATCGTGCAATTATGCCCGAACCAGAAAAGCCATCTGCTAAAACTAAATCCTTGCCATTTAATTCTTGCTTAACGTCATCAACGATTTTACTAATAATTGTAACGAATTTCCTTTTATTACCCATATAGGTTATGATTTGTTTTCTAAGAAAATTTTCATTCATTAAATTATCAAAGAATAAAAAATATTATTATTGAACACAGCAATTTTTTCTCGATAAACGACTTAATTACAAATAGTAAATTTTGGTAAAGTAATGCATCTGCAATCACACGTATTCTCGTGTAAAGGGCACTTTGAGAGGGTGATAAATCCCTTTTTTGCATCGTAGTGTATATCGTGTTTTTTAAGATACACCTCTGGAAGATACTCATGTTTCTTATTATTAATGTCCGTGGTATTGATGACGCTGTGATCCATGTAATATTTGCGCCTAGCTTTTGTTTTGGTAGATCGTGGCAATGTTTGCGTCGGTTCAATAATATAGCTGATTGAACTGATTTTGAGTGTGGGTTGCTCGATTCCATGCATGGTGGATAAATGAGTAGCCAAATGTGCTTTCTGCGCAAATCCGCGATTGCAATGGTCGCATTGATAAGGTCTGTCTTTTTCTTCGACATGTTTTGCGTTTATGTGATTAATAAGCTGGATTCGCGCATTTGCTGTCTCATAAGTACAATGAGGACAGCAATGTCTAACTTTCTTTGTACGACGGTTTGTTCTGTAATACTTAGTGCTTGCGTTTACCATAGTGTTATATATCGTTATTAACAATTGATTTACTAGATTCAATTTTTCTATCATTGTTATATTAGATGAACGAAACCTTATTGTATTCTATGTTGGAAATATTGGGAGTTGTAATTTTTGCCAGCGAAGGTTTATTTATCAAAGACGTTGAATTGCACCCATTGATTGGCGTTTTGTTAACATATGCCGTTTATGCAATTATAAGTTCTATAATACTCTCCGCAAAAGGCGAAATGAACATGACATTGTTACAAAAATTAGGAGAACCCCGGTTTCTAATCGTCAATTTCGCAAATATCCTCAAGACTGGTGGGATATTTATGGGTTTTAAATTCCTCCCAGTTTCATTTGCCATTGTCCTTAAAATGATGGGTCCCGCTTTTTTAATGATTGGTAATTCCATTTTGAATAATAAACCAATGCCTCTTTTGCAGATTATTGGTATAATAACATCAGTTGTAATGATTTGTCTAATTTATAGAAAATCTATTATGAGCGCATTCAAGAATATTAACGTCAAATTTTTTATAGGTGTTTTAGGTGTTTTTATATGTAATATTACAAGCGCTTATAATATTATTAAATTGCCCCAATATGTCACCGATAAAGACCCACACGAAGAAATATTTGTGTCTACTGCTATTGCATTTGCAACACTTCTTTCAGTGGTTACTGGTATTTTTTTCACTAAGAGAAAATTTTTAGGTTCTATCAGCTACTATAATATTCTCAAGATGATTGTAGTATTTACTGTTACTTGTTACGGAGGAATGTCCTTGACTTACGCAGCGGACAATCATTTAGACCCCATGTTATATTCTACTTTGCAATATTCGCAATTAATATTGGCATTTTTCATTGGTTATTTTTTCGAAGGTGATAAATTTCCATTATCTAGAATTATTTTGATTGTTATATTTTTAATGTCCGTTATTTTTACCCTGAAAGTAAGTCAACCACCTGTCAAAAAAGATAAACGTAAGATTATTACCAATGCTACATTATTCCACAGTGAACCCAAAAAATCATAATGTCAAATTCTGCTCGAAGTCAGCTGCTATTTAAAATAACTTATTAAAAAAATTGAAAACTTTTTCCTACTAATAATATAAGGTATTCAAACTCCCATCTTTCTGAACTTCCGATTCAAATTCATAATGTCTACTACTACTACTACTACTCGTGTTACCAAGCAGCTCACTGTTGCTGAAATCGCTCAAATGTCTGGTGATGTTAGCAAAGGCGTCAGCTTGTGCATCCCTCGTGTATTCGCCAATATCTCGTGGTATCGCATCAAACAAGCCTTTATTGCTCTCAACTGGGGATTTATCGAGCGCGTCGATGTTATTCCCAGCGGTGGAACCAAGCGTGCTTTTGTGCATTTCGCGCCTGGCAAATTCACCCAGACCAAGGTGCTCGAGGCACTTTGTGAAGGCAAACAGGTCAAGATTGTCTACGATGAACCTTGGTTCTGGAAGATTTCCCTCTCTCGCTCAGAAAAGCCGGCCGAAGCTCCGGAACGCAAGCAGAGACCCAAGGTTGAAATTGATGCAGAAGTGTTGGGTTCAGGTAACCAGAAGCGTCATCGTTCCGGTCGCAAACTGACCATTGACCTAAGCACTGCCTCTAGTAACTGTCCTATCAAATCTCGCCAGAAAGAGCACGAAAAAACTGTCTCCAGGACCACCGGTGAAATCGCCGAATAAATATTCAAATTTAAAAAA
>Ga0209709_10002483_pt1 | contig 16022 bp, 6 predicted proteins | sample ArcticOcean_MG_C_2_FD_187435 | JGI IMG/M metagenome (GOLD analysis project Ga0209709, IMG submission 187435) | Marine microbial communities from western Arctic Ocean - ArcticOcean_MG_CB4_136 (SPAdes) (version 2) | ecosystem: Environmental > Aquatic > Marine > Oceanic | place: Arctic Ocean... | reverse complement strand
TGCGACAACACCGGCTTCACGAAGTGCGCCGCCGTCGACGACACGGGCGCGCCGCTGGTGTTTGAAGCATCGTCAGCTGCCGATGGGTTTTGCTCGTACCCACTGGCGGGCAACCGCTGGTACTGCTCCGGCGACGGCAAGCGGCGCTGGGTGGCGGGCGGCCACTACTCCACCGGCGGCACGAGCAACACGACGCGCACCGCCCAGGAGGAGTGCCCGGCGGACTCGTGGTGTGGCGGCGGCAGCCAACACCCGTGCGCCGCGGAGGCACACTGCCCGAGAGGCTCGGGCCCGCGGCAGACATGGTATGCCCACCGCGGAGCGCTCGTCGGTGCGGTCAGCATGTGGCTCGGCGACGTGGACGGTGCGCTGGCGACGCACGGCCGGATTTCGACCTGGGACGTGTCGGGCGTGACCGACATGGAAGGGCTGTTCGACGGCGCCGACGCGTTCGACGCCGATTTGAGTGGCTGGGACGTTTCCCGCGTGCGGAACACGTTGTACATGTTCCGCGGTGCCGCGTCGCTCTCCGACTGCAACCGGCACCGCATCGCGACGGGGTGGCCCGTGGCGGCCCTTGCCTCCCCCAACTACCTCGCCCCCCCCCCGCCCGGCGAGTGCGGCAAGCACTGCAGCTCCTACGGGCTCTGCACCGTGTATCCGAGCTGCGCCCCGGGGTTCGTCGGCTCGGTGGAAGGCCGGCCGTGCTTGCCGCTGGCATTCGCGCCGACCGACACAGACATCTCCTTGGCGACCGACAGCGACATCTCCTTGGCGGTCAAAACGTGGCTCGCCGACCCGGGCGCCGCGCAGGCGATGTACGGCCACATCGCGACGTGGGATGTGTCGGGCGTGACCAACATGAACGGCCTGTTTTGCGCCGGCACCGCGTGCACCACCAACTTCCCCGGCGCCGACGCGTTCTCCGACGACATCTCGGCGTGGGACGTCTCCGCCGTGCAGAGCATGCGCAACATGTTCCGCCGCGCCTCGTCGTTCGACGCCGATTTGAGCGGCTGGAACGTCGCCGCCGTGCAGGACATGTACGCGATGTTCTACCGCGCCTCGTCGTTCGACGCCGACCTGAGCGGCTGGGACGTCGCCGCCGTGCAGAGCATGGGGTGGATGTTCGCCCACGCCTCGTCGTTCGAGGGCGACGGTGTGGGCGGGTGGGACGTCGGCGCCGTGGACGATACTGCGGGGATGTTCAACATGGCGGACAGCGCCACAGTCTTCGACGCCGATCTGAGCGGCTGGAACATGCAGGTGACCACCAAGAACAACATGTTCAGCGGCGCCGTGGCCTTAAACAGCTGCAACAAGCACCGCCTAAGGGTGGCGGGGGCGTCGTGGGACTTTCTTCAGTTCGGCTACAACCCCGACTGCTACTCTGCCTGCAGCTCGGAGGGCGACGGCTTCTGCTCCTCGCACGAGAGCTGCGCAGCGGGGTTCTACGGTATGGCTGCCGTGCAGCTGTGCTTTCCGTGCCCAGCCGGCTCGAGCTGCGCCGGCAACGCGTCGCAGCCGGTGCTGTGCCCCGCTGGTTCTTTCAGCAGCGACGGAGCCAGCGAGTGCGCCGAGGCGGTGGGTGCGGAGACCGGCTTCGACAACGACTCGATCAAGACGGCGGTCGAGGCGTGGCTCGCCGACGCGGGCGGTGCGCTGGCGGCGTACGGGCACATCTCGGACTGGGACGTGTCGCGCGTGACCGACATGTCCGGGCTGTTCTGCGCCAGCTGGCAGTGCCACATCGAGGAGGGCGCGGAGGCGAATAACTGGCCGCAGACCAACGGCGACATCGCCGGCGCCGAGGCCTTCAACGGCGACATCTCGGCGTGGGACGTCTCCGCCGTCATCAACATGCGGGCGATGTTCAGCGGCGCCGCGGCCTTCGACGCCGATCTGAGCGGCTGGGACGTCGGCGAGGTGCAGACCATGAGACACACGTTCAACCAAGCAAGGGCCTTCAGCGCCGACATCAGCGGGTGGGACGTCTCTGCCGCGACCGACACGTGGGGGATGCTTGCGAGCGCAAGAGCGCAGAACAGCGACGTCTCGATGTGGGACGTCTCCGCAGTGACGGCAAATAGCTACATGTTCCCCAACACCGACAGCCTCTCCGTCTGCAACCGGTACCGCCTCGAGCGCGCATGGGGCACGCGCGAGAACGGGACAAACGCGCGGGAACCGGACGGGGCGGGATGGGCCACCAATCTAGGGCACCTTGCCCTCGAGGTCCCCACCTCTTCGTCGGTGGAGTGTGAGGAGTACTGCACACCAGGGGGCGGAGCTCTCGGGCCCTGCACCGACTTCTGCGCCGCCGGGCTCTGCACCGCGTACCCGAGCTGCGCCGCGGGGTTCCACGGCGCGGTCGACGGCCGTCTGTGCTCCGCGTGCCCCGCCGGGCACAGCTGCGAGGGGGTCGCCGCGGCACCGGTGCAGTGGGCGAAGGGGGACCCCTTCGACGACCAGGCGATCAAGACGGCGGTCGCGGCGTGGCTCGCCGACCCGACCGCCGCGCAAACGACGTACGGCGCCCACATCGCGGACTGGGACGTGTCGCAGGTGACCGACATGGGGGGGCTGTTCTGCGCCTGGGACGCCGGTGGTGCAAATTCATACGGCAACAACCACTGCGCCATAGGGCTCGGCACCGACTTCCCCGGTGCCCGGACGTTCAACGGCGACTTGAGCCGCTGGAACGTGGCCGCCGTCACCAGCATGCGCTACATGTTCCGCGGCGCCACGGAGTTCAACGGCGTCTTGAGCAGCTGGAACGTGGCCGCCGTGCAGGACACGATCGCGATGTTCAGCTCCGCCTCGGCGTTCAACGGCGATTTGAGCGGGTGGGCTGTCGGCGCGGACCTGTCTCAACACGATGTTGGTGTCGCCGAAGCTGGGATGTTCTTCCAAACCACGTCGCTCTCCGCCTGCAACCGGCACCGCACCGAGACCGGGTGGGGCAACCGGTTGGAGAGCAATGCAATGCTCGACGCCCCCGACGACGCATGTGGTTTGGCGCAAAATGACTTGTTCCCCTCGGGGGCGGCGCCCTGCGAACCCGAGGAACTCTGCGCCGTGTACCCGTCCTGCGACGCAGGTTACTACGGCACGGTCGCCGGGCGGCCGTGCTTCGCGTGCCCCTCGTCCGCGACCTGCGGCGGCGGCGCCGCCCTGCCAAACTGCGGAGTCTACGTCCAGACTGGTTATTACGTCCTCGGTTTCCAGTGCGACGCGCCGCAGACGGAGTGCGGCGGCGACGAGTTCTACTGCCCCGGCGACGGCGGGCGATACAGCGTGGGCGCGGGGAGCTACACGACCGGCTCGGGCGCGCCGGGGATGCGCACCGCCGAGGCGGGGTGCCCGGAGGGGGACTACTGCTGGAACGGCGTCGGAGGGGACTGCCCCCAGGCCTGGAACTGTGCCGGGGACGGAGACTCGGTCTTCGCGCCGAGCTACACGGTCGACTTGCACGGCGCGGTCCTGGCCTGGGTCGGCGACGCGCAGGACGCGGAAACGGCGTACGGGCACATCTCGACCTGGGACGTGTCGCGCATGACCGAGTACGGCATTGCAACATCCCAGTTCCGAGTCGCAAGCGGACATGCTTTTTCGGCGACCGATACCAGCATCTACACGGCGGTCGAGGCGTGGCTCGCCGGCCCGGGCGCCGCGCAGGCGGCGTACGGCCACATCGCGACCTGGGACGTGTCGCGCGTGACCAACATGAACGGCCTGTTTTGCGGCAGCGTCTCCACCGCCTGCTCGCACACGGGGTTCCCCGGCGCCGACGCGTTCTCCGACGACATCTCGGCGTGGGACGTCTCCGCCGTGCAGAGCATGAGCTGGATGTTCGACGGCGCCTCGGCCTTCGACGCCGATTTGAGCGGCTGGAACGTCGCCGCCGTCACGGGCATGACCTCGATGTTCAACTCCGCCTCCTCCTTCGACGCCGATTTGAGCGGCTGGGACGTCGCCGCCGTGCAGAGCATGAGCTGGATGTTCGACGGCGCCTCGTTGCTCTCGGCCTGCAACAGGTACCGCATCGCGGCCGGTTGGGGCGACGACCTGATCTCCAACAACGACCTCGACGCCCCCTCCGGCGCCTGGACCTGCGACGACTTGTGCGCCGCCGGGCTCTGCACCGCGTACCCGAGCTGCGCCGCGGGGTACTACGGCACGGTCGACGGCGAGCTGTGCTTTGCGTGCCCCGCCGGCGACAGGTGCCTGGGCCAAGGTGCTCAGCCGGCGGGGGTGTTTTCGGCGACCGATACCAGCATCTACACGGCGGTCGGGGCGTGGATCGGCGACCCGACCGCCGCGGAGTCGGCGTACGGCAACATCGCGGACTGGGACGTGTCGGGCGTGACCGACATGGACGGGCTGTTTGGATACACGTACCCCCATGGAAACGCCCACCGCGACTTCGACGCGGACCTGAGCAACTGGGACGTCGGCGCCGTGACCAACATGAAAGCCATGTTCGGAAATGCCGAGAGCTTCGCCGCGGACCTGAGCAGCTGGGACGTCGGCGCCGTGACCAACATGAACAGCATGTTCTACGGGACATGGTCGCTCAACGGCGACTTGAGCCGCTGGAACGTGGCCGCCGTGACTGATACGGCCTGGATGTTCACCGGCGCCGCGGCCTTCGACGCCGATTTGAGCGACTGGGACGTCGGCGCCGTGACCGACATGTCCGCGATGTTCAAATGGGCCGAGGGCTTCGACGCGGACCTGAGCAACTGGGACGTCGGCGCCGTGACCGACATGTCCGCGATGTTCGAATCGGCCGAGGGCTTCGACGCGGACCTGAGCGACTGGGACGTCGGCGCCGTGACCGACATGTCCGCGATGTTCGAATCGGCCGAGGGCTTCGACGCGGACCTGAGCAACTGGGACGTCGGCGCCGTGACCAACATGAACAGTATGTTCTACGCGACCGCCTCGCTCTCGGACTGCAACAGGTACCGCATCAAGGCCGGTTGGGGCGACGACCTGATCTCCGAAAACTGGCTCACCGGCAGCAGCATTTATGGGACTGGGGGCATTTACGGCGAGGACCGGATCCCCGGCGAGTGCGCCGCCTACTGCGCCTCCGGCCTCTGCGACGCGTACCCGAGCTGCGTCGCGGGTTTCCACGGCGCGGTCGACGGCCGGCTGTGCTTGGCGTGCCCCGCCGAGATGAGCTGCGCGGGCGGCGCGGACCGCCCGGTGTTCGAGGCGACCGATGATTCGATCTACGCGGCGGTCCAGACGTGGCTCGCCGACCCGGTCGGCCCGGCGGCGACGCACGGCCACATCGCGACGTGGGATGTGTCGAAGGTGACCAATATGGACGGGCTGTTCTGCGCCGAAATCTCGTGTGGCACCAACTTCCCCGACGGCGGCGCGTTCTCCGACGACATCTCGGCGTGGGACGTCGCCGCCGTCACCAGCATGCGCCACATGTTCCACTCCGCCTCGTCGTTCAACGCCGATCTGAGCGGGTGGGACGTCGGCAGGGTGCAGGACACGACCGGCATGTTCGCCGAGAGCGTCTCGCTCTCCGACTGCAACAGGTACCGCATCGCGGCCAGTTGGCCGATTCTCGCCCAATTGACCAGCACCAGCCGCCTCGACACCCCCTCGGCCACGAGCACATCGCTAGCTACGGTCGTGTATCAGGTGGAGTTTTACGGTTGCGTCGCGGTCTGTGGCGCCGGGCTCTGCTCCGCGTACCCGAGCTGCGCCGCGGGGTACTACGGCACGGCCCACGGCGCGCCGTGCTTCGCGTGCCCCGCCGGGCACTTCTGCGTGGGCAGCGACGGGCAGCCGTCGCTCGCCGACAACGACTCGATCAAGACGGCGGTCGGGGCGTGGCTCGCCAATCCGACCGCCGCGCAGGCGACGTACGGCCACATCTCGACCTGGGACGTGTCGAGGGTGCAGAGCATGGACGACATGTTCAAAGACGCCTCGGGCTTCGACGCCGATCTGAGCGGCTGGGACGTCGCCGCCGTCACCAGCATGGCCGCGATGTTCAAAGACGCCTCCTCCTTCGACGCCGATTTGAGCGGCTGGGACGTCGGCAGGGTGCGGAGCATGATCCAGATGTTCGACGGCGCCTCCTCGTTCGACGCCGATTTGAGCGGCTGGAACGTCGCCGCCGTGCAGAGCATGAGCTGGATGTTCGACGGCGCCTCGTCGCTCTCCGCCTGCAACCGGTTCCGCATCGACGCCAGTTGGGAGATCCCCGACTCCAGCTCCCTCGCCCCCGCCGCCGCCGCGAGCTGCGACACAGGGATCTAAAATTACGGCGCGGATTGTGCGGCGGGCTGTGCTCACACGCAAGGTGCCTGCGCGTGGTGCGGAACAGGATACTGCTGCCGCTATGGCTGGGCAGACACCAGCAACGGCTGCGATGGAACTATGGGCATCGACGGCTACGGTCACGTTTGCGGTGCCCCTCCGTCGCCGACGTGACATACATGTTCCAAACAGCGCGCGCCACGTGCACGCGCGCGGGTGCGAGATAGTAAAGAAACGCGACGCCCCAGCGCAATTTCTCTTAAAATCATCTGCGGTGCACGATCGATCGAACACCGCAATACAAATGGACTCGGCGGAAGAACCCCGCATGTTCACGCTCGTGTCGAGCGACGGCGAGCAGTTCGAGGTGGAGAGGGAGGTGTGCAGGATGAGCACGCTTATTAAAAGGATGGGCGACGTGGGGCCGGGGGACTCCGAGATCCCGCTGCCGAACGTGAAGGCGGCGGTGCTGGCGAAGGTGGTGGAATACTGCAAGACGCACTTCGACAAGCCGGCGGCGGATGTGGAGAGGCCGCTCAGGGGCAAGAAGCTCGCGGACGCGGTGGGCGAGGAGGACGCGGAGTTTGTGAACGTGGACCAGGAGCTTCTTTGCGGGATCATCCTCGCGGCGAATTACCTGGACATCAAGCCGTTGCTGGACCTGGGGTGCGCCAAGATTGCGTCGATGCTCAGGGGCAAGACGCCAGAAGAGATTCGCGAGACGTTCAACGTCACCAACGACTTCACCCCGGAGGAGGAGGCGCAGGTGCGAGAGGAAAATAGGTGGTGCGACGACGACGACGAGTGATCTAAGACACGGCCGCCTTGCTACTCCTGTCGCTGCTGCTCCTGCGGCGGCGGCGGCGGCGGCGGCGGCGGCGGCGGCTGCTGCTGCTGCTGCTGCTGCTGCTGCTTCTTCTTCTTCTTCTTCTTCTTCTTCTTCTTCTTCCTCTCCTGGCCCTCCTCCGGCGGGTGCCGCAGCGCGGGGCAGTCGTCGAAAAGGCGCCACGCGGCGGCCCGCGACTTCGCAGTCCGGCCCGAAGGCGCGACGTACAGACGGTCCACGCGGCTGCCGTCGGCGCGGGCGGACTCCTGCACCCGAAAGCCGACGGGGTCCGTGGTTTTCCTGCGCTTTGCGCGCTTGAGCGCGCGCCTGGCAATCTCCGCTTCGCGCGCGTCGCGCTTCGCGTCGCGCCGCTCGCGGTCGCGGTCCTGTTTGTGGCGCTGCGCCGAAGGCGTGTCGTCTTCGTCCGGCGTGTCGTCGGCGTCCACGTCGTCGAAGATGCCTGCAGGCAGCGGTTCGTTGAACGCCTGGCGCACCGCGCCCGCGAAGGCGTCCATGAGATCTCGGCGAAAAGAGCGGCGGAGTTGGACATGCGGCACGGCGAAGAACAACGCACGCAGCCGACTAACGACCGATCTGATTCGGGCGGCGTCGGCGGGGCCGGCGACGAGACCCGGCGCGAGAACCGGCTGCGACGGGGGGCTCTGTGCGGGCTACTGCCGCGCACCAGTCCGCCGGCGTGTGGCCCTCGGGCCACGTGCGCGCGCGCAGCAGCGCCGGCCGGTATGCCAGGATTTCGTCCAGCACTCCCCGGTCCCGGTTGGTGGCCGCGTAGTGCGCAAGCGTGCGCCCGTGTGCGTGTGCACAGGACGCGTCGACCGCCAGCCGCCAGCCGTCGAGCGCGCACCACGAGGCAGCGGAGCTGCCCACCGCGGAGAGCTGCATCCGGTCCAAGCCGCACAGCGGCTCGGCCGCCAGTGCGCGCGGCAGCTGCGTGGTGCGGGACGCGTCCATCGCGTCGGGCAGCAACAAAGCCGCCGAGTCGGGCAGCCCGCACACGGCAGCGACTTGCCAGGGGCAGAGCCCTCCGACGCCGTATCCCGAGCATGCAGCGCGGTGCCTGCCCACGTTCGCGGCGACCGCCTCGAGCACGGTTCTGAGCATGGCTGTGGAGTGGCCGGCCGCTTCGTGCAGCAACCGCAGCGGGCGGGTGAACCCGATCGCCTCCTCTGCGCGGAACTCGCGCGCGATCGCGACTGCGACCAGCCACATCGCCTCCTGCGCGTGTCCGCGCGCGGCGACCGGCAGGGGCGCCCAAGGCGCCCCTGCCAGGGGCGCACGCGACCCGGGGTCGAATTTGCTCCCCTGCAGCAGGTACTCGCGCGCGAACAGCGCGAGTGTGCGCGCAGACTGGAGGCCGCCGCGCAGACTGGAGGCCGCCACGACTGGCGGAACGGCGGCCGCAATTTCGGCGCGCCACGCCGCCCCCCCTTCCACGAGGCGCTTGAACCAGCGCAGCGGGTCCGCCGGCTCGGGGCGTGCGGTGGCAAACAGCACCGCCGCACGGCTGCAGGTGCCAGGGAACGGGTGTTGGCGCGGCAGCGCATCGAAGAACTCGTTCCCGGCCGCTACCGGCGTGAATACGGCCGGGCCGAGCCACGCGGCTTCCCAGCACTCCGGGGAACGTGCGCTGCTAGCAGCCAGGGCACGCCCCACAGGGCCAATCATGGTGTGCCCCTGCCTGTGCTGCGCAGCGGCGATGCACGCGCGCACGCCGTCGGCGAAGCCCGTGCTCGCGCATTGCTGCACGGCTTGCTCCCTCTCACCCCCCACGTCAGAGGCTTCCAGCAGCCGAAACAGGCAGCGGGTGCACTGCCTGCGCACGGCTTCGGCCCACTCGCTGCACCGACCCCACTCGCCTGGGCCCGCGCTGGCGCACGGCTGCGCCGTGAGGTCCACGCCCGATGTATCAAACGCGCGGACGTTCTCCCACGCCCGCGTGGCCAACTCGGGCTGCTCGTGCAGCCCCAGCAGCCAATCGAGCAGCTGGCACGGTGACACGTCGACCCAAACTCTGCTGAGGCCGGCGGCGAGGGCCCGAGCATCTTCGACGCGGAATACCGGGTGCAGCAAGAGTCTGCGGTAGGCGAGCGCACGCTGCGCGGCGGCGTCCTCCCGCCCCAGCACCGCGTCGATGAACGCCCATTGCCCGTCCCACCACTCGTCCTCCCACTCCCGTCGCTCGGTCGCGTCGGCGGCGGGGGGGTCGGGGCTGGGCGCCCAATCGAGTTTCCAGCGGTCCAGGAACATGGCGAGTACATCGTCGACGAACCCGTCTTGCAGGCCGCCGGAGGGCACGCGCGACAGCAACGCCGCTGCGGGAAAAAAGCCCTCCGTCCTCGAGAATGCGACCAGCACGTGCTGGGAGGTCGGCGCCCAAGCGGAGTCGCAGCCGGGCGCGCAAAGCGCGCGGATGCTGCGTCGATTCTGTGTTTCGTCCCCGAAAAACACGGCGTCGCACACCTCTCGTGGAACAACTGCTGGACGAGCCAGCGGCGCGACGGCTTGCGGCAGCAGCTCTTCCAGCAGCACATCCATCAGGGGCCAAGCGCCGCGGGGGCCTGCAGCTGCAGCTGCGACCGCCCGGGCGACCGCCCGGGCGACCGCCTGGGCGACGCGGCGCCGCGTGCCGACCGCCCGAGGGTCGTCGGCGCGCATCACGAGTCGTAGCAGCACCCCCTGGCGGGCCGCGCACGCGTGCTCGGCGTCGGCGAGCGAGTCCAGCAGGACACGCACGCACACCCGCTGCCCCAGCGCCCGTGCGAGACACCCAAGCGGGCCTTCCGCGGCGAAGCCCCGGCTGCTGCGGGGAGGCCGCAGCCCGTTGCGCAGACACAGCTCGAGCTGCTGCGGGGAGGCTGCAGCGGCGAGTAGCGGAAACAGCTGGTCGAGCGAGGGCGAGGTTGCCCGACACAGCCAGCCCCCGGTCAGCAGCGCCGGAAACCCCCACTCGCAGGACACGCACTCCGCAACCCCGCCCCGCCCCAGCGTGGCCGCTATGTACGCTTCGAGCTCCCCGTCGGTGCGCGCGCTGCCGGGCGTGCACAGCCCGCGAATCGTCCCGCGCACCGCGTGCTTGCGGTGCGTGGGGCGTCGGCGGGTGGCGGGCGGCACGGCGGCATACACCGTGGCGGCCCGAGCCCGGGAGCCCCGTGCGCGCGCCCCTAGGGCCCAACGCGACGACGTGAACCGGGCCACTTGCTCGAAGGTCTCGTCGTCCGGGCCGCCGGTGTCGGCGCCGCCGCCCGCTGTCAGCCCCGTCCACAGCCACTCGGTGGTGGCGTCGGGACACATTGTGGGAGGGGAGCGGGTCGCTACCGTCCGGAGAGCTCCTGCGAACAGCGGCCACGCGTCGCCGCTCGGCATGTGCGCTGCGGGCAGCAGCAGCTGCCGCGCAGCGGCCAAGCTCCGCTCCAACTCCGCCGGCTGCTGCGCCCGCGTGCACAGCCCGCGCAGCGCCGCGGCCGCGCCGCGCGCCCTCTGTGCGGGCGTGCGCAGCCGCGCGCAGAGCTCGCCCACCAGGGCGTCGTCGGCCCCCCCCAGCCCCGCAGCCCTGCGCATCCCCCACACCGCACCATCCGCCGCACCCGGCAGCCGTTCGAGCGCCCGCCTGGTGACCACTGCGCCGTGCCCCACCAGGCAGCCGCAGACCACGGCCCCTACCGCGCCCATGCGCGAGCCCGTCGCCAGCAGCGCGATCTTCGCGGCGTCCTCCGAGCTGCAGGCTGGCAGCACTTCCCGCAGCATGCGACTCGCCAGCACCGCGTCCTCCTCCTCTCGCCGACCGCCACCGCCCGCCGCCAGAAGCGCGCGCGCTGCTGCGACCGCCGCGGCCGCGGCGAGTGCCGCGCGTCCGCAGTTGGCTCTGAGGAGGAGGCGGCACTCGTCGGTCTGCCGCTGCGCAGCCGGCAACTCGCAGAACATCTCCAGAGCAGGCACTCCGCCGGGCACGGCGAACGCGGGCATCGGCATCGAGAGCAAGACGTGCGCGAGGATCTTGGCGGTGAGAGCGCCGCGCTGCTGCAGGAAGCGCAGCGCGGCGGGCGGCAGTCGGCAGGCGAACTGCGCGTGCGGCAGCAGCGCCGGGTGCAACTCTGCGAGCACCGAGGCGGCCTCCAGTCTGCGCGGCGTCGGGTCCCACAGCAGAGACAGAAACACGGCCTGCAGCGCAGGCGCGCCTGGCACGGGCGCACCCAGCTCCAGCAGCACCCGCATCTCCGGCGCGCGCGCCGCCGACGCGGCGAGGCTCAGCAAGGGGACGGGGCCCGTGGAGTGCAGCGACTGCAGGGCACGCAGCTCTCCGCACAGCGACGGCCCCCCCTCGCGCCCCAACGCGGCCTCCGTCTCCTCCGTTCTGCGCACCTGCGTGGCGGCCGCAATCGCCGCAGCGGCAAACCCCCGAGACACCGCAGCTGCACGCGCACGGCCGTCCTCCGCGAGGAACCCCAGCACGTGCGTGCTGAGCTCGTGGTCGGCGATGGGCAGCAGCGTGGTGCGCGCGGCGCCTTCGGGGTGCTGCTTCGATTGCGCCTCAAGCAACTCGAACGCGGCTTCGTCCACGAGGAGCGTCCTCTTGCCGAGCGCGCCGAGCACCGCCCGGCAAGTCTCCTCGGTCACGAAGCAGCAGCGCCCGACGCCGCCGCTGCGCGGCGGCAGCTGGAGCGACGCAGTTGCGTAGGGCCAGGGCGCGGCGGGGAGCGCCCGCGAGAAGTGCAGCACGCGCTTCTCGCCGGGCCGCAGACTCGCCTCGTCCCAGGGCGCCAGCTCCACCGCCACGCCAAGCGTCGACGGGCGCCCGGGGCGGTCGAGCGGGCCGAGCGGGGCGCGGCCCGCGTCCAGCGCCCGCACCGACACGAAAAGCGCCGGCATTGCATAGGCCCGCGGCCGGGCGGCTATAGGGTTTATGCGTGCAGCTGCGCGAGCTGCGCGAGCTGCGCGGCCCGAATCAGTACAAACATGGGCCGGCCGCATGTACTTTAATTTAACTTGATGGATCCAGCCTCGCTCGCGGAACTTGCAGAGGCGCGGGCGGAGCGGGCGCTGGAGAGCGGCGACGCGCGCACCGCCGTGCGGCTCCTCGTCGGCGTCGCTGTCAAGGCCTGGCAGTCGGTGGCGGCCGAGGAGCGGGGGGGGCGGCTCGCGCTCGTCTTGCTGCGCTGCGCGCAGCTGACGATGCGGGTCGAGGGCGCGGAGTGCCCCTTCGAGACGGCGCGCATTGCGGCGCTCGCAGCGGCGGAGGCCGCGGAGGCGGGGGACCGGCAAACCGAGGACAGCGCGCTGGCGCTGGCTCTCCGCAGCGGGCTGCGCACGGTGGCGGCGAGCACGGTCATAGGCGCCGAGGCGCGGACGCGGGCGCGGGCGGTGCTCGGGGTGCTCCGCCGGGCGGCTTGCTTCGAGCAGTGCAGGCGGCTGGTGCTGCAGCTCGGGCGCGGGTTCTCGGCGGCCTGCTCGGGCCCGACGCTCCCGGGGGCCCTGTGGGAGCTGCCCGTGCGAGAGGCGCTGGCGCCGCTGCTCCGCTTCCTGCTGCTGGCGTCGGAGGCGGGCGACGTCAAGCTGCTGTGCGTGGGCGCGGGCCAGGGGCTGGTGGAGGGCGTGCTGTTCAGCATGCTGCACGAGGCGGTCTGCGGGGCGGCGCCGAGCGAAGCCGCGCTGTTCGACGAGGGCGGCATGGTTGTGAAGACGAAACGCGGGTCCTCGGTGCGGCTGTGCGTCTCGACGCCCGCAGGCGCCGCCTGCGAGGGCGGGCTGCGCATGTGCGGCGTGCAGCACGCAGACTACGAGGCGGCGCTGGAGCTGCAGAAGGACCCGCCCACTGCCGTGCTGCAGGTGTGGCAGCCGCTCTCGACCGGCGGCAGCGGGGTGGCGGACCCGGTGCGCATCTTCTGCCGGGAGCGCGGGTTGCTGTACGTGCACCTCGGCCCGATCCCGGGGTGCGGCGCGTCCGGCTTTCCGGGGCAGCTGGACGGCATGTTCGGGCTGAGCGCCGCGGTCCCCACCTGGGGCCGGCTGGACTACGACGAACTGCAGCACGGCGCACTGGTGGCGGTGGCGGACGCAGGCAGCGCGCCCGCGCGCGCGGCACTGGCGAAGCTGCAGCTGGTGCTGCAGCAGCAGCAGGTGCCGAAGATGCGGAGTTTGGTGGGGGCGGCGCCCGAAACGATGTGGAACGTCGGCATGTGCGACATCGGCGTGCGCATGGAGCACGCGCGCTTTTCGGTGCTGGGGGGGTCGGAGCGCGCCCTGTTCATGTCGCTCTGCGTTTATCTGCAGCGGTTCGAGCTGGTGAGCACCTACTTCTCCGCCGACGAGCGCCTGCAGCGCAGCGGCCACGCGCTGCTGAGCGCCGCGCGCTTCGCCAAGCGGCAGCTGGGCCCGAAAGAGGCGCTCTTGGCGGTGCTGGGCGCGGGGCACGCGCCGGACAACGCACTGCACCCTGCAGCGATGCTCCCGGAGCTGAAGGACCGGCTCTCGGCGGTGCAATGCAGCCGCGACTTCGCGCAGCTCAGGGCGTGGATGACAGCCCCGGTCGACATGCCGGTGCCGGAGCAGCAGACCTCCCGCTCGGAGGTCCTCGAGGCCGCTGCCAAGCTGCAGCTGAGACCGCTGGCGTGACTCTAAAGCAGCGACCGCGCCAGACTCACGGTGCGATGGACGCGGCACTCCGGATGGCGTGCGACGCGGCCGTGAAGGACGTCTTGATGGATTGCGGGTGGGTGTTTCCGAGGCTGGCCGTCATGCTGCCGCTGCGCACGCTCTGCCAGGAGGGCCGACAGGTGCCGTTCGAAGACACGGTGACGCACCTCTACTGTCTGGAGCAGTCCGAGCTGCCGAAAAGGGGCTTCCCCGCCGAGCTGACCCCCGGGGGCTCTGCGGCCCGCGGCGAGAGGTACGAGTGGGGCGCGTGCGGCGGCATCGGAACGCTCTGGGAGGGCGGCGGCGAAGAAGATGCGCGGGAGCTGCAGGAGCACGAAGATCTCCGCGCCGAGCTGCACGCCGCCGGCGAAGTCCTCCCCGAGCCGGACTTTGCGGGGTGGCGGGCGCAGACGCGCGCCGTGCGGGCTGCGGGCCGACTCGCGGTGCAGAGGCTCGACGACCTCGCGGACAAGCTCCCGCGCATCGCCGCGGATGTCGCGGCAAGGAACGCGCCCGGGGCGCCGGTCGCATTCAACGTGCTGTTCTCGTGCATAGCGGCAGCATCGGCCGCGGCGGACGACATCGGGCACATCGTCGCTGCCCTGTTCTCGGGCGAGCAGCTCGCGGACGAGCGCCTGCGCCGCTGGGCGTCGCCCCGCCTGCAGGCCGATCTCGCCCTGGCGGCGGATACGCTGCGAGGGCCCGCCGCGGCCGATGCGGCGTCCGCGTACCAAACCCCCCTGACCGAGGCGGTGTTCGCATTCCACGACAACTTCGTCCAGCACCTGCTGGCCTGGGAGACGTTTTGCGATGCGCAGCTCGTCGCCCTCGCTTTCGGAGAGGAAGCCAAACAAGAAGTGTTTTCCGCCTTCGCGAAAAAAACGCTGGATCGGCTGGAGGGGGAGCGCGCCGGCAGGGTCACGGTGCACCCGGTTCAGTTGCTGGGGTGGCTCGAGGATGCGGTCGAGAGCGACCTCGCGGACTGCGCCGTCAAATGGACCGAGCAGCACCGCAAAGCGCGGCTCCGAGCTCCCGCGGAGGAGCACGCGGAGTTCTTCCGGGCCTTTGCAGAGCTGCTGGGGAGGAAGCTGGGCGCCTGCTACAGCAGCGGGGGGGAGGAGGAGGAGGAGGAGGAGGGCCCGGAGGCACGCGGGATGCTCAGCGCCGTGTGCACCGGGCGCATCACCGCGCAGATCACCGCCCTGGTCCGCGGCGAAGGGGCCCGGCTGTGTGCGGCGGAGTCGGGGGGGGCGCCGCCGCCGCCGCCGCCGCCGGCTGCTGCGGCGCCGGGGCCTCTGCCGCCTCTGCGCACGTTGCCCTCCGCCGCCGCTGCCCACCCCCCCGCCGGCGGCGGCAGGCTGCCCAGGCCTCGGGACACCCCCCCCTCGACGCCGACGGGCGCAGGCCCGAGCAAGCGACAAAGGGGGTAGCTCCGGCGCACTGCCCAGGCCCCGGGGCGCGGCTTAACTCCGCGCCCGCACGCCGTGTGGCGATGCAGGCTGCCGTGGCGTGCGGGGACCACGCGGCGGTGCGCGGGTTGTTAACGAGCACGCGGGGGGTGCGGTGCACGCAAAGGGAGCTCGCCTCTTGGCTGCAGACTGCTCTTGCAGGGTCCAGTCTGGAGACGGTGCGGCACCTGCTGCTGCTGCTTCCGTGCCTCGACACCCGTCTGGGGCTGCTGTACGCGGCACGCGGGTGGAGCGGCGACCCCGCCGTGTGCGACTTGCTGCTGCAGCACGGCGCGGACCCCGATGCGTGCGAGGGCGGCTGTTCCGCGGCGGGGGCTGCGCTTGCGCGGGGGCCGGGAGACGGCTGGGCACTCGCCGAGAGGCTGTTCGAACTGGGGGCCGACCCGGGGGCGCCCACGGGGAGCTGCGCCAGCGCTCTGGAGCTTGCGGCGCTGCAGGGCGCGGAACACGTGGTGCGCTCCGTGGCGGCCGTCCGCAGGCACCGCACGTTGGCAGCGCGGGTGTATTGCGCGAAGAACGTGGGCGACGGCGCGCGCTGGGCGATCCAGGACGCCGCCGGCATCCCCGCGCTCGCGCTCCGCCTGCTGTACGCGCTGCGCGGGTGAGCCGCCCGGCGCGGGCCATGCACGATGCAGCTGCGCGAACAAACACGCGGCGGCCTCGAGTTTATATGCACCGGGCAGGCGGGCGGAGATGGAGCCGCGGCCACTGCCGTGGCGGCACTTCTCGCTGGACAAGTGGCGGCACTTCTCGACGCGGCTGACCCCGGTGCAACTGAAGACGTG
>Ga0209709_10002481_pt1 | contig 16030 bp, 14 predicted proteins | sample ArcticOcean_MG_C_2_FD_187435 | JGI IMG/M metagenome (GOLD analysis project Ga0209709, IMG submission 187435) | Marine microbial communities from western Arctic Ocean - ArcticOcean_MG_CB4_136 (SPAdes) (version 2) | ecosystem: Environmental > Aquatic > Marine > Oceanic | place: Arctic Ocean... | reverse complement strand
TTACAACAGGACTACGGTGCCGTCACCGGTACGGAATTCAAAGGTAAAATCACCAGGGTGTGTGAGCTCATACACTTCCCGTATATTTTGGAAAAGATTGCTTCGGACCGCCTGTTGTAAGGACTCTAATGTAAAACCAAGAATGATGAAATGGCGAGTAATTCTACCACAACTTCGTAAATGCCGACGCAGAGTTTGGCCAAGTGACTGAGAAATCAAATCAACATGAATGGCGCAAGTATCATGACAACTTCCACCCGGTCGACCGGGATAGCAATTCACATTGCCTCGAACGCCTCCTTGGTCAAAGAATCGATGTGCAAACTCTGCGTCATCGAGGTAGTCTGGGTCAATTCTCCAACCGTCTTGTGCAAGGCCGCAATGATTGCAAAATACGTTTCCGGTCTCGATGAATCGGTGTTGTGGTTCATGACCACCTTCACAGTGCGGACCGTTCAGTGTTTGTATGTTTGACATATTGACAATGCCGGCATTACTGTGTGTTCTGTGTGGTAAAGGGATAAAATTTCTCATACAGTACCAGTGAATTCAACACTATATGTACTGTTCAATCATTCCCATTCAATGGTGCCAGGTGGTTTGTGTGTGATATCATAGACAACACGGTTTGCTGCACCTTTGACGGTATTGGTAATGCGGGTACTGATCTTCTGAAGAATGGCGTGAGGGATTTCAGAGTATCGGGCTGACATTCCATCAATGGACTGCACAGCACGAACGACAATCGTCTCACCGTAAGCACGCACGTCTCCATGAACACCGACGCTTCGGACTGGAAGTAAAGCAGCAAAATATTGCCACGGGATTTCCATCTTACCTTCTGCGGCAGCCAATTCGAATTCTTCTTCAACGATTGCACAAGCTTCTCGAACAACTGCAACTCGTTCACGAGTAAGGTCACCAAGAGTACGAACTGCAAGTCCAGGCCCCGGGAAGGGCTGACGCTCAGCCACATTGATTTTGAGAGTCCGAGCAAGTTCTCGGACTTCATCCTTGTAAAGGTCACGCAGAGGTTCAACGACGACAAGAGTCATGTCTTCAGGAAGTCCACCGACATTGTGATGTGACTTGATGGTATCACGAACACCACCACCAGATTCAATCCAATCCGGTGCAATGGTTCCTTGAACCAAATATTTAGCACCACATTTTTTTTGTTCATCTTCAAAAATACGAATGAATAATTCACCGATAACCTTACGCTTTTGCTCTGGTTCAGTGACGCCTTTGAGTGCTTCAAAATAACGGTCTGCCGCTTTGACTGTCACTAAGTTCTTGATACCTTGAGCTGCCAAGAGTGCTTCGATCTCTTCAGTTTCACCCTTGCGCATAAAACCCGTATCGACATAGACACAGTGGAGCTTGTCGCCGACTGCTTGGTTGGCAATTACGGCTGCTACAGTCGAATCAACGCCACCTGAACAAGCGATGATAGCAATGTCATCAATAGTTGATTTGAGTGTCTCGATTGATTCCAGAATAAATTCATTGGAATCGAACATATCACAGACCACCATTGACTTCGCGGTCTTGGGCCTTTACTCGCTCAATTTGATCGAGTTTGTTTTGTTGCAATGCTGCTTCGAAAAGAGGGTTTTTGAGTGCGAGTATCTGTGTAGCGAGGTAGCCTGCATTATCACCACGGTCAACACCAACGGTAGCAGCAGGTACGCCTGGAGGAAGTTGAACGATCGAAAGCAGAGAATCGAATGGGACTTTACCGCCACAAGGGACGCCGATAACCGGCTTGGTTGTGAGTGCAGCAACTGCACCTGGTAGAGCAGCCGCTAAACCGGCCATAGCGACAAAGATTTGGCACCCATCGGCTTCGGCTTTTTGCACGATATCTTCTACGAATTTCGGGGAACGATGAGCGCTTGCGACTCGTAATTGGTAACTGACGTTAAAGTGGTCGAGAATTTTAGTACACTTTTCAGCGACCGGCATGTCTGACGAGGAACCCAGCAGTATGGTGACATCCATGTTACTACGCCGGCGCGGGTGGTTCATCAAGATGTCTCTTGACAAGAGAGGGAATTTAGAGCAAGAATTCATTCTTCTTGGCTTGAATCTTCAAGGTTAAATTCAGGCCATTCAATTCCAAAATTGAGGTTTTTGAACTCCTCTGGTGATTGACATCCGAACAAATCAAATCTCAAAAACGCCGAATCGCCATCGACTGTACCGTAGAGTTGAACAAATTGATTGCCGTTGAACCGCTTGATTGCCATACAAGTTTGTGAGAAACGAGTGGTTTTGACATCCCAGCCACTCAACGCATCGACAGGTAACTTTTCCTTCACATCCCAATCCATCTCAAACACATAGCCAGCGTCTTTGAAAATGAAATCCAAGGCCTTGACCAGAAGATAAATCGAAACTGAAGAATACAGGAGGCCAAAGAGAACAGAAACAGTACCCTGTGTCACTAATGCCCACACCATGGCACCGAAACAAATCGACACCAGACCAACTCCGACTTTCGAAGCATTCAGTGTTCCAACACGGCTGGAAACTCCAGCTAGGCCTCCAATCAGCATCAGAAGCATACTGGTTGCTCCGAACCAAGGAATGAACTCACTCGAAACCCCAGTGAACCACATAATCCAAGAAAAAGCGAGTGGTAGAAACCCCCAAGCCATCGGGAAAAGAGCCTTTGAAGCCCGATTTTCAATCTGGACGGTGCGCCATCCGAATTTGCGCATCTTCCGGACATCCATGTCCACGCCACAGATTGGCGCTATATACGCATTTCTTATTCATCATCGTAAGGATGACGAAGACAGAGATTACGGGCAGCATACACTTCATCGACACGACGAACGGGTGTTGTGATCGGCGCTGCGTGAAGCGTTTCTGCATCAACTTGGAGAACCTCAGCGAAGTGGGTTGCGAAGTCATCCAGAGTTTCTTTGCTTTCTGTTTCCGTTGGTTCAACCATCATGCATTCTGGAACAACCAATGGGAAGTAAACGGTTGGTGCCATGTAGCCTTTGTCGAGCAATCCCTTAGCAACGTCCATGGCAGAAATGCCATGCATCTCCAAAGCAGGTGCTAAAGAGAGCGTAAACTCGTGCTTGGCAACGACTGCTTCTGCGCCATCACAAACCATTGAATCAACACCAGCCGCTTTCGTAGCCTTGTGAATCGCATGACGAAGATAATTGGCATTGAGCACAGCGTGTTCAGACATGGTCTTCAAGCCACGGCCGTAGCGTCGGTAATACGCCCAACATCGAATAATTGCACCTGCATTACCGTGCCATTGCTGAACCTTACCGATGGTGTGCTTCGGTTGATACCAGCCATACCACATGTTGTCAATAGCCGCGTTTGATTCATCACCAACTGGAGCACGTTGCTCAACCAGTGGACCCGGTAAGAATTCTGCAAGATGAGATTTGACGCCGATCGGACCGGAACCAGGACCTCCACCGCCGTGTGGTTGGCTGAAGGTTTTGTGTAAATTGAAGTGAACTGCATCGAATCCCATAAGACCCGGTGAAGTGATGCCCAAAATAGCATTGAAATTCGCTCCGTCGTAATACATTTGACCGCCGACGCCATGGACGATAGCCGATGCTTCAAGAATGTCTGGTTCAAACAAACCGAGGGTGTTTGGGTTGGTAATCATCATGACTGCGGTGGTTTCATCAGCAACAGCCCGTAATGCTTCAAGGTCAATTCGACCATCGGCTTTACTTGGTATCTCAACAATTTCAAAGCCGCACATAGCAGCACTTGCGGGGTTGGTTCCGTGAGCAGAGTCCGGTACGATGACTTTGGTACGTTGGGTCTCGCCACGAAGTCGGAAATACTCCTGAACACAGCGAACGGCGGTGAACTCACCTTGAGCGCCTGCAACAGGCTGTAAGGTGACTTGATCCATACCTGAACAAATTTCAAGCATGTATTGCATCTCATAGAAAATCGCCAAGAGACCTTGAATATGATGCTCTGGTTGGTGCGGATGTATATCTGCAATACCTGGAATTTGTGCAATCACTTCATTGACACGAGGATTGTGCTTCATTGTGCACGAACCAAGTGGATAGAATCCAGTATCGATACCAAAGTTTCTCTTTGAAAGCCAGGTATAGTGTCGAACCATTTCAGGCTCAGACAAACGGGGCCAACGTGGAAGGGATTTACGAGCCAAACTGGCAGGTAATACAATCGATGATTCCGGAAGAACTGGAGCTGGTTGCGAATACCCTTGCCCTTTCGCACCATTGAACTCAAACAAATTACTCATGCGTTCACCTCCTGTGAGGAAGCCCAAGCAGTAAGATGGGTAATCAACAAATCGATTTGCTTCTCGTTGGTTTGGTCTGTAAAGGTGGCGAGGAGCCAGTTCTTCCGTTCTGGATACCATGCTGACAAATCAAATCCACCAATAATACCAAGCGCATCTAAATGAGCCAAGCAATCTTTACTTGAGCCTGGCAATTCAATCACAAATTCATTGAAATGGTGACTGGTAGAGTGCGGTAGAGTGATCTTTTCCACTCGACTCAATTTTTGCTTTGCTAAGATACAGGCAGTCATGTTACGCACGGCCAATGTCTGTAGACCCTCAGGACCAAGTAACGACATGTGCATAGCACCCATCAAAGCAATCAGAGTTTCATTGGTACAGATATTTGATGTTGCACGATGACGACGAATATGTTGCTCACGAGTTGATAATGTCAGACAATAAGCGACCTTACCATCAACATCGAGACTGCGACCAACAATACGTCCTGGCATCAAACGCAGATAGGTCTTGGAGCATGCAAAGATTCCATAGATTGGGCCTCCACCGGTAACGGGACTTCCAAGAGGTTGTCCTTCACCAACGACAATATCTGCTCCAAAATTTCCAGGGGCTTCAACCAGGCCCAGTGAAACAGGTTGAACGGCTACAATAAGAGCAGTGTTTTCACCGATGATCGATTTGATTTGTGAAACTCCACTGTCTAAGATTCCAAGAGGGTTTGGTTGTTCAACATAGACGCCACATGAACCTGCAGCCTCAGTGACTGATTCGAGGTCAAGGGTTCCATCTGGATGATGACGGAGGAGTTTGATGTTAATCTCAGCACCTTGGCAATAATTACTCATCACTGAAAGGCGGTCTGGTGGAGTTAATTCCGAAACATAAACCGTGTTCTTCTGAGTTGCTTTTCGGTTGTGTACTCGAACACAACAGGTCAAGGCTTCTGCAGCAGCAGTCGAACCATCATACAAGGAAAGATTAGCAATTGGAAGTCCGACAAGTTCTGAAATCAAAGTTTGGAATTCCCACATTGCTTGAAGCATACCCTGGCTCACTTCAGGTTGGTAGGGTGTATATGCGGTGAGAAATTCACCTCGAGTCACTAATTGGAAGACAGAAGCAGGAACATAATTCCGATATAATCCCGCTCCTAAGAAAGAAACGCGTTCACCCATGGCCACATTCGCCCCGAGCAATCTTCGTGCATCTGCAAGAATCTCTTCCTCCGATTGTGGAAGTGGAAGCGGCAGCGCCTCAGTCATCCGTACTTCAGCAGGAATATCTGCGAAGAGTTCCTCCATTGAGGACATTCCCATAGCGGAAAGCATTTCGGCCTCGCGGCCCAAGTTCGGTAATTGGTCGACCATATCATCACTTACGCCACGGGGGTGCAACTTAAACCAAACGCGAGACGCCCTTAATTATCGCTCTTCTCAAGGATGACTTTGAAAGGCCGAATACCTCATGTTCTCCGTGGACATGGACTGGACATGGCGAGTATTGCAATGGTTGTCACCAATGCTTGTTCTCCCGACCCGAGAGTCTTACGACATGCTGCTTGGCTTGCACATGAAGGGCACGATATCACCGTCCATGCGTACGACCGCCAAGAGCAATACCCGATGAGTGAATCACACAAAGGCGTACGAATTATGAGGTACCACCTCGGGAAAAGCCCCTACGGTGGGATGCTCAAAACTGCGTTCGGAATTCGTAAATTCAATCAAAATGTTTCCCGTGGTTTAGCCACAAATCGACCACAAGTGATCTATTGCCATGATGCTGACACTTTGGTCATTGGTTGCCATTTGAAAAAGAAATACAACATACCTCTTGTCTTTGACATGCATGACTTACAGCATACATGGATACGGATGCCTTCGTCCAATTCTCTGATTCGAAAAATTCTAAGTTGGTGGATGGAAAAACAAATGCTACGCCGTTTGAAACATGTCGATTTGATTCTTACCACCAGTGGGAAGATTTCAGATGAAAGTACCTCACCAGGATTTAGAGAATATCTACAAGCACACGGACAGGAAGCAAGAGTCATCGAAAACCGACCCGAATCAGATGAATTGGTTCAGAAGTCGACTCGAGATGGATGGTGCGTCGGATATCTGGGCCGGGTACGCGAAGTTGAATCGTTTCAATTGCTTCTCGAAGCTGTTCTCTTGATGGAACCTAAGCAACGACCAAGGATACGTATTGCAGGAGATGGGGTGGCGTTTGATTCAGTCTCACAACTGTTGAATACTGCCAAGATAAATCACGATTTACAAGTCGAAATAACTGGAAGTTTTGACACAGAGGAATTCCCCAAAATCATACAAGAGGTTGATGTCATGTATGCAATGTATTCACCTTCAAGAGGCAATATTTTGCAAGGAGCGATTCCAGTAAAAATGTTTGATGCTGCAGCCCATGGAGTTCCTTCAGTCGTCAATTCGGGATGTTTGATGGGAGAGATTGCTGAACATGAGGAAATAGGTCAAAGTGTCGAATGGATGAACTCAGCTCAATTATCAGAGAACCTGTTTAATTTACGCGAGGTTAAGGTACAATTGAATACAACTTCAGAACGAGAAAGAAAACGTTTCCTTGAAGCCTTGAATACATTGATCAAATGAACGGTGGCCGAACAACAACTGCCTTGACAGATTTTCGAGGGCTTGCAACGATGAGTACTTCATCGCCTTCCGAGACTGAATGCAAATATCCAATTCCAATGCCGACGTTGTCAAGACTTGGAGCAGGAGCGCCAGAGGTCAGTCGACCGAGTGAGGTTCCATCCAATGTTGTCACTTCTTTACCCGGCCTTGGCAAAGGACCCTTTTCGAGGTAACGAATACCCCACCATCGTGCATCATTCTCATCATGCCCGATCACTCGATGCTTTCCGATGAACTCATGTTCAAGATCAAGGCCAAAAGGTACGTTTGTTTCCCACGAGTCTCGACACAAGAAGGCATCAGAGTCATCTACTGCTAATGGAGGCCAACAAAAGTCAACGCCAGATAATAAGAATCCCTTCTCAAGACGAAGCGTATCTCTCGCTCCAAGTCCAACTGGAGTCGCTCCGGCTTGAATGAGGTTTCTCCAGAGCAGTGGAGCTTGGGCATTTGGTACAAAGATTTCATATCCTGCTTCACCAGTATATCCGGTTCCTTGAATCCAACCTTCAATTCCGAGGTCGTTTTCTCCGATACGCTGCCATTTGAAACGGGCAACATGATTTGATTCACCCAAGACCGAGGAAAGAAGAGAACGAGCATTCGGACCTTGAAGTGCCATAATCGAAGTCTCATCAGAAAGATTTTCCAGAACAACAGACCCGTCTTCTGGCAAGTGAGATGAAAACCAATCCCACATGACTTGAATCATCGATGCATTCGGCACGCCAAGAAGCTCTTCATCAGAGACGACTGCAAAAATCATGTCATCAATAAGTTGGCCATCATGGTCAAGAAAGTGAGTGTATGCACAGCGAGGAGCTTGTACGTCAGTCACTTTTTGGGTTGCAAGAGTTTCCATCCATTGCTTTACTCGTGCTCCGGTAAATCGGAAAGCACCCATGTGAGACACATCAAAAAGGCCAGCACTGGCACGGGTAGCAAGATGTTCTGCTTTGATGTTTGAATACCAAATCGGCAATTCAAAGCCATGGAAGTCAACGATATTACCGTCAAGAGCGACATGCTCATCATACAACGAAGTTCGAACTGGTGCCCCATCGCTCATAGCAATGGCATTTCGAGCCGCCCCTTAAACTCAAGCAATCGCTCGCATGCTCTGAATCTAATTTTTACATCCGGCAAACTTATCATTGAGCAAAAGTGCTTCATGGTGAATCAGTAAGGGAAGTACATCCGTACCATCGGACCATTGCCCCATATTGGTGAGTAATGGAGAGTCGATCAAATGTTCATAGGCCCAAGATTCAGTGATCACATCGCCTCGACTTCGAGCGACTACCCAATCTGCTTGTGCATCAATTCGTCGATAGATGCCCCAATCGGCGAGCGTGTCATGGACTGAATCGGTCGGAAGGTAGTGTGAGCCGACCAAACGGGGAAAGCCATACAGGTCGCTTTGCAATTCAATGAGCAGCACATGTTCTTGCGGGAGCATAGAGAACATGGCTTGATGATGAACACTGTAACAAACATCGACGGACATGTCATCAATGCCTTGAGCAATGTGAACCATCGTCGATTCTGGAAGACGCGACATGTTTGGTTGTAATTCTGGATGACTTGGACGAGTCCATGGAGATTCAAAATCGAGGAAAAGAGTCTCATTCCCCCAATGTCGTTCCATCGATTCATACAAACTGAGGAACACATAAGCGCCTCCTAAACTATGACCACCGAGCCAAAGATGCGAGGGGTCAATGGTGTGATTCCCGAGAACTGCGTCGATTTCAGCAGACCTGTTGTCCTGAAGAGCAACACGTTCAAGTTCATCAAAAGCAGCCTCAAAAGCTTGTGCACGATACTCGTGATGAGGCCAGTTTGAAGCACCAAAGACGTCAAAGTCATCAAAACCATCTGGAATCTCTGGATTGATATCGGAAGGATATTGAACAAAAGCCACAGCCATACCTTTCGCCGAAAGATGAGCGATCCAATCGGTGTATTCCTCATACGTCGGATAACCCCAACCGTGGGTTAAAACCGCAAGTGGAATGGTTTGAATCTGCGAATCTTCAGGCAGTAATGGAAGCGTCAAATACACGGAAAACTCGATGTCTTTTTCTCGGTCACCACGAATATCCTGAACTTCCTGAGGCACAGGGTAAGGATGGATGGAAAGTGAAGTGTCAAACGGTCCCGGGTCAGCACCGTAGCCGATAAGAGGTGCAGGCGGAGGCGATGGAGCCATTCCAATCATTGCAGGAATACCTGGCATAACCAACCATGCAGCAAAGAAAACCCCTGCGATATGCAATGCATGCTTTCCAATCAAGAGTGGTTTGCCGTCTTTAGGAAGATGTGGGAATCCACCGACCATCAACAAGATCGAAAGAAGAAGGAAACCATACAAGGTTGGGAGTAAAAGGAATGCACCCCGCAAGTAAAATTGGTCAAGAGCGAAAAAGAGTCCAATGAAACCAACGATAAAACCAATGAGAAGAGTGCCAATGGCATTGGCCCAACGCTGATTCTCACGGCCTTTGAGTTGCCGTTGGAGAACTAAAAACGTGACGAAAAGTAAAGCACTCATCAAGAGCGTGAAGACAGAGATACCCTCACGCAATGACATGGTCCATTGCAATGTTCGGTATGCATATGGCCAAATAGCATCACTGATATCTTTGCCAGAAAGAAAACGATAGATCGGTTCAAACACTGAAAGAAGAAACCCGAGAAGGAAAACGAGTGGGAAAAAGATTGCATGCAAATACACCCTTTTCCACACAGGAACGCTTTCAGTTTCTTCGTCCATGGTCATTGTTCACACCTTGGGTTCAAAAAAGGTCGTTTCTTTCTTGAGTGCTTCAAGAGTTTAAAATGCATGTTCACTCGGCAATCCACGAACAACTTCACTGAGGAGGAGCGTGAGTTCCTCCAGCAAGCTATCAAGCGTATGCGTACTGATTTTTGGATTAGAAATCACTGCACGGAAAATTACATCTTCGCCGATATTTGAACGGCTGACCATGAAGTTTCCATTTTGCATCATTCGACGACGGATTTCTGAATTCAATTCGTTGAGGTCACCAGCGTAGTCTTTTGGAGAGAAACGGAAACAGACATTGGTCCACATTCGAGATGACATCAATTGTAAATCATCGTGTTCGAGAATTCGTGTTTCCAAATGTTTTGCCAGATCCATGTAGTCATCAACCAGCGAAGCCCATCCGGCATCACCACATTCCCGCCAAGCGAGCCAGAGTTTGAGAGCATCATTTCGCCGACCACATTGGAGTGAATAACGACCTGCATCAATGTTACGAGATTCTTCATGGAACAGATAGTGGGCAACGTTTCCATGGGCACAGACTCGAGCTAAAAGTTCTGAATCCTTCACCAAAAACGCACTACAAATCAAAGGCAAGCCCATCATTTTGTGGGCATCCCAGCAAACGCTGTCTGCTGATTCGACCCCTTCCATAAGTGAACGGTGTTCCGTTGAAAACAAAGCCGAACCACCCCATGCGGCATCGACGTGGTGCCAAAGCCCCTCTGCATGAGCAATGTCACCAATTTCTTTGAGTGGGTCGAATGCCCCACGAACAGTAGTTCCTGCGGTAGAGACAACACAGAATGGAATGCCACCTTCTCGACGGGTTCGTTCAATTTCATCTGCTAATGCCGATGGGCGCATGCAGCCATTTTCATCACAAGCGACTTTGATGAGGTTCTGATGGCCAATTCCGATCACATTAGCAGACATGAGGACTGAATAATGCGATTCACTTGAAACATAGGCAACCAGCGAACGACCGTCAAATCCAGTTTGAGTCGAAGATGGGTGCATTTTTTGTCGAGCGCATAACATTCCAAGCATGTTTCCGTTGGAACCACCGGTCGTGAGTGTACCCGCACCGTCTGAGAAACCAACAAGCTCACCCATACGATTGAGGATGGTTTGTTCAATGAGAGTAGCCAATGGTGCCAGTTCATAGGTATACATCGAGGTATTTGTGAGCGTAGCAATGATTTCACCTGCAAGTCCTGCAGTGTTTATTCCACCCCAAAGCGGATTCATGAACTCTGGGCGATTGGTTTTGACGCATGAACGAAGGTAGGTATCGATATCATCGAGTACTGCATCCATGCCGTTTCCTTCAAGTGGCAATTTGAGGTCTGTAGTCTTGGAAAGAGATGTATGTGGCATTGGTTCAGCCACTTTACCAGGTTCATCTGCAGCACGGAGATATTTCAAAACCCGATCAGCAATCTCTCCGATGAATATCTCTAACTCCATCCCAACCAATTGCGGGGGGGTGGTCGGGGTTCTTAGTGTTCTTGAAGAAAAATTCTTGGAAATGGAGTTGTCCAATTCGAAAAAGCACATATCAATGCTGTCAAACTTGAAATGAATAGAAAAGAATGCATATTCAATAAAAAGAGCATACAAGGTCTTAAAATCCTTAGAAGTTAGAAGAATTACCGAGTATAAGAGGGTGATATTGATTTGTGATGATGAGCCAGAGGGACAAAACAATAAATCTGCCGAAACCTTCTGCCACCAATGAAAAAGGCTCGGCTCTCACTGGTTTTTACTTTCAAAACCCATGCACAATGCATAAATCATGAGTAACATTGAATAACACTTTGCTTGAGTTCCATGCATGCTCGGAGAAGTAGGAGACAAATGGCTCAGCCGTTTACATCAAAATGTTGCGAAGGATTTGCGTACCAAAGGTTGGTCACAAACAGAGATTGCTGACGTACTCGGCTCAACTCAAAGTACGATTTCTCGCCAAATGCAAAAGCCACCAACATCACTTGGAGCAAGTGCTGATGAGGCCACAGTTGACGGGTGGGGACATGAATTATCACTTGCATTGAATTCAATGGGTCCAGGTTCAAGAGTGATACGACAACGTCTGGTTGTTGAATTTCAATTCACAGGCAACAATACCATTCGCTATGACAAAACCTTGACTGGACTCGATTTGGAAGAAGGGCAAGAACAACGCGCCCTCTTACGACGACTTGAATGGGCAGCAGGCCGATTGGATGTGCGCCGTATTGAACATTCGATCCCTGCAGTAGGGCTCAACATAGCATCTTGCAGCATCGATGCGACTTCGACTTCTGAAGTTGCTGCATTCCCTGGCCGCATAACACTTGTCGATGGTGCTCTACGCCATCATGAAACTCCAAGTTTTGGTTCCTCCAACCACCTCGCATCGGTCTTACTTGCAACCCATGCACTGGATTCCAGTAAAGTATCCATCCTCAACATCCGCCCACCCCTAGGGGCAAAAGGCGTTGACACAGCACGAGTCGAGGAAGCTTGCAAACAACTTGGTTACAATTTTTCACTCGCACCAAAAGGAGCAGTCAATCCTCAAGGGGGGCGTATCGATGTATTACTCGATGAAGGTGATTTTGGATGGGAACCTACACTGTACATATTGGCTCATAACCCACTTGACCTGATCGATCGAACTCATCAGGTACTTTCTGCAATCGAGGGGATGAAATGAATTCAAAAATTAAAGCGTATTTGTTTTTCACTCTACTCCTCACCTCTTCGGTAAGCGGCTGTTTATCTGAAGAGGCTCTGGAATCACTCGAATCTGAAAACCCCTGCACATCAGAAATTCAGGTTCGAGAAAGTGATGGAACATTGAAGATTTTGACCTATGACATTGCTGGTTTTTCCGATGAACTCATCGCTCAATTTACCGATCAAACGGGGGTTCAAGTTGAATTTATCCGTACAGATGATGCTGGAGGAATCTTGGACCAAATGATGCTTACTAAATCAGCCCCTCTTGCTGATTTAATGATTGGATTGGATAACACCTATCTTCCAACTGCAATCCAGAACTGTCTTTTGATGGAACATTCAGTCTCCAATGAATCCTTTACCACTACCTCGATGGAATTCTATGATGGTCCACTTGCACTTCCATTCGATGAAGGTGATGTCTGCCTCAACTACGACGAGGATGCACTAGCAGCTGCAAATATGTCTGTGCCAACAAGCCTCTGGAATCTAACCGAAGCGGAATGGAACGGAAAGATGACTTTTCCCTCGCCAATGACTTCTTCGCCCGGTCGAGCATTTTTGGCTGCGACTGTCGATTACTTTGCCAACTCACCGGGTAACGAAAGCGGAAACATGTCAAGTTGGTGGAATGCCGTTGCCCAAAATGGAGCCATTTTCACGTCTGGATGGACCGAGTCTTACGTCAACTACTACACCGGTGGCTATGGTGAATACATGGAGGGCCACATCGGTGGAGCCTACCTTACCGTTTCGTATTGCCATTCACCTGGAGTCGAAGCGTATTTTTCAGAAAATTACACCCATTCAACATCATTAGTGCTTCCAAGAGCTTCATTCCATCAAGTCGAATATACGGGAATTATCAACGGTGCTGCCGAAGTAACTGCAGCAAACCAATTCATTGAATTCTTAACATCAATAGAAGTCAACGGCAATATGCCTGACTACAATTCCATGTATTCGGTCCGAAATGATACAGACTTACCTGAAACGAATGGATACCGATATCACGCCGATCAAGCAAACGTAAGTACGGCGATTACCCAACACCTTATTGAGCAAAATATGGATGATTGGCTGGAATCTTGGCAGAATGCAGTTCGAATAAACTGAGGATGATTCTCGTGGCCGGTGCTACGGTGAAGCTGAGGTTGAAACCGAGTCAAAGTCAAGTCCAGAACTCTTTCCGCACCCTTGTTGTCGCTGTGTTCCTCATCGGAACAATGCTACCTTTTGTCTATGCTTTCATACGACTCAAGATGGTCACTGGTTGGACTTTTTGGCAAGCACTGAGTGGATTTGATACCGTCTATGGCGGTAGCGAAGCACTACGATTCACACTCCTTGAAGCGTTTGCATCCTCGATGCTAACAGTGATCATCGGATTACCAATTGCGTGGTTCTTAAGCCGTCACCAATGGAGGAGAATCAGACTCTTGCGGGCTTTTCTAGCGGTTCCATTTGTCACACCTGCAATTGTAGCAGCCATGGGGTTCCTAAGTCTTATTCGGCAGGATGGAATACTCACTAAAATTGGCATAGATCTACGCTTAGAAGAGGGTATAATTGGATGGTTTGCTGAAGTATCAGGTTGGCAACATCCCGGGCATTTTATCGCACTTATTACCGCTCATGCGTGGTTTAACTTATCGCTCATGATTCGATTTGTCGAGCCGACTTTATCTTCACTCGACCCGGCTTGGGAGGAGCAACTTTCAATGCTTCCCGGAGGTAAAACAAGAATTTCACGACTGAAAAATCTCTGGATACCGGTCATAGGCCCTGCTGTACTGTGTGCTGCATCGTTAAGTTTCTTATTTTCATTCACCTCTTTTGCATTGGTGAAATGGTTAGCACCTACCAGCCACACTCTCGAGTCACTCATGGCAGAAGCCGGTTCTTCCGCAGGTATTGCCGGATATCGTATTGAGTCAAGTGAATTGATTTATTCGGTTGCTCTACTGCAATTCCTCATATTACTCTTGACATTATGGATCACTGCACTGTTGCAAAAGCGCTACTCAGAGCGGCTCTCTTTGTTGAGTGAGCAAGGTGTCAGAAAGCATCATGGCCCGCCCTCAAGACTCGCTAAGTTGGTCATTCTCCTCGGAATATTGTTTACCCTTCTTCCTTTTGTCTCAGTACTTATCTCCTCATTTCAAGCCCGTAAAATCACGAATGGTTCAGTCAAATACGAGTGGACTCTTGAAGGATGGTCAAATGCCTGGAGCGGAGATTTGTCAACAATGGGAGTTGGTGAGGCAATGTCGAACTCGATCATCTATGCGTTGTGCACCCTTATCGTCGCATTGCCCCTCGGATGGATTTTGGCTTCAACGATTTTCAAGCTCGAACAATCGGGATGGTCTAAATCTTCAAAACTATTGGACTTAGCATGCATGTTACCCCTGGCGATTTCTGCTTTAATGGTAGGTCTCGGCGTACTACTCGGTGGGTTAAGATGGTACCCTGAGATGTTCAATTGGTTTCTTTTGCCAGTCTACCCACATGTTCTCCTCACCGTCCCGTTTGTAGTGCGGGTAATGTTACCAGCTTACCATTCACTGGACCCTGGATATACTGAACAATGTAAAATGTTGAACCTATCACCTCTACGAACGTGGCACCATGGAACATTCATGTTTTTACGTGGGCCGGCTGTAGTTGCTGGATCACTCACCCTTGCTTTTTCTCTCGGTGAGTTTGGAGCATCTTGGCTGCTCGTACGTTCAGGTACTTGGGACACACTTTCGATTGTCGTTGACCAATTAATGAGTCGACCAAATTTTGACCCTTTGATTCATCCGACTGCAATGGCTGCGGCAACGATGTTAATGTTGCTCACATTTGCATTGTTTCTACTTGCAGAACGTTTTAGAGCGCACGACCAAAGGAGTGGTTTCTGATGAAAAAACTTGCACCAACACTACGTTTGAAGAACCTTGCCAAGACCTTTGATTCTCAACTTATTTTTGAAAATTTGAATGTCGATGTATATGAAAATGAAATCGTCGCCCTACTTGGACCAAGTGGATGTGGAAAATCTACCCTTTTACGGATGATTGCAGGGTTAGAATCAGTTGATACAGGGGGAATAGAATTTTCAGAATCAATGCAAACAGGTGTTGGTTATGTATTTCAGAAACCGATTCTCTACCCACATCTGGATGTTGCAGGGAATGTTGCTCTCGGAATAGCAGATAAAATCTCGAAGAAGAAGCGGAATGAAAAAATTGCAAATGAATTGTGTCTTGTCGGGCTTGAAGGGTTTTCTTCTCGAAAAATCGAATCACTTTCGGGTGGCGAGGCACAACGTGTGACTGTTGTCCGTGCATTGCTCAATCAACCAGCACTCTTGTTGCTCGATGAGCCCTTTTCAGCTTTGGACATCCCCACGCGACGGAAAATTGCTCACGACACAAGAGCCGTTCTCAAATCCAAAAAGACTTCTGCCATTCATGTCACACACGACCCTCAAGAGGCAGAGATTATTGCAGATAGAGTCTTGAATTGGGATGAAATTACTTCTCATAGAATGGAAGAAGAGTGATTCGA
>Ga0209709_10002478_pt1 | contig 16038 bp, 9 predicted proteins | sample ArcticOcean_MG_C_2_FD_187435 | JGI IMG/M metagenome (GOLD analysis project Ga0209709, IMG submission 187435) | Marine microbial communities from western Arctic Ocean - ArcticOcean_MG_CB4_136 (SPAdes) (version 2) | ecosystem: Environmental > Aquatic > Marine > Oceanic | place: Arctic Ocean... | reverse complement strand
ACTCATGGTATATCCGCCCACGTGTGGGTTGAAGATGCAATCATCGTGGATGATTTTTCCGAGTGCTTCGACGTTTGCGGTATCCCAGGCTTCATTGTATGCTGCTATGATAGACATGCCCTTTCCTACTGCCGTTATTCCTTAAACCCGCCGGATTGAAACTATGTCAAAAAATACCCTTAACATTACACTAAATAGAACTTTTATCACAATATTGTTCTACCGATTAGCTCAAATACTCTTAACGCTCAAATTATCTTGAGGGGCGAGGATGAAGCCGAAGTTTTTTGTCGCACTTGCGCATACTGACACTATTGCGTGTTTCGCATCCATTGGAGATGAAAAACGAACAAGGATTTCCAATTTAAATTTATTCCCTGACTCGTTAAAGGAAAACTTGTTGTTCAGTATGTCTTTTGATTCAGCAATCCACTACGACTCGATGTCAAACGTTCTTGACCCACTGGGCAAGAGTGATGCACTCAAACTCCACAATACTCTTCCAAAACGTGTGTTCGCAGATTGCGGAGCATTTCAGTTTCGAGAATTACCCCGGCCAATGTTGGGAGAAGTTGAGTTAAATCACGAAATTGCATGGGATTATTATGAGAAAAAACACATTAAGGCTAAACATCAATGGGACGAGATTCTTCTCTGTTCGCCCGATCATATCATCACTGCAGATATGGACGATGAGCAAACCCAAAGTCGCTTTGAGTTCATCAAAAAAAACGCATCGCCCTTCCTCGAAAAGTCAAAGTCGGATTCACGGGTTTTTGCCATTGGTGTGATTCATGGAAGGAATATTCAAGAGCGTATCGAACAATATGAGATGTTCAAGTCTATAGGATATGAATACGTGGCATTAGGCGGTATGGTTCCTTACTCTACGAAACAAGAACAAGCGCTAGAGATCGTGGCTGGAATAAAAGATATTGAGGCTCCTTTCATTGATCAAAGCAGCATTCTTGGAAGATGTCGAAGAGATGGGATAAAATTACATATCTTTGGATTGAATAGTCCTGATTGGATTCGCTGGTGGCATCGCTTGCAGATAGATTCGTTCGATGGTTCAAAATTGTCCACGGAAGGGGCTGCAAATGGATGGTATTACGTTCCAAATGATGGAAAGGGTTCGGGCAGGGATATGCCAGACAAACCGACCAAGGTCGGGCAATTGTATCATCGAATTGCTGTTAAAAAGATGAATAGTAATTCGTGGTTATGGAATGAAAAGCCAAGGATTGGAAACTCGCTTTGGGATATTAAATATAGAGATGAGTTGAAATCCAAGGGGGCAAAAAAAGAGCCAATAAATAATAAACTAAGGGTAGGAAACTCGCTTTGGGATATTAAATATAGAGATGAGTTGAAATCCAAGGGAGCAAAAAAAGAAATAATTCGTGTTTGCGGGAAAAACGTAATCGTTAAGGGGATTCAAACTCAATGCTTCTGTGATGCATGTAAATATCTAAAATCCTCGAGATGCACAAGTGAAAGGTGTTGGTGCAGAAAAACAAATCCGAATGAGCGGCATGTGGCAGAACCTAGAATGATGGGCTCAACTGAACACAATATGGGGCGTGTTGCCCACAATGCATTTGTTTATTCTTGGTTGATTGAGCAAATTGAGAAGTACAACAAAGAGGCAGATGAGAGTGAAATTAGCGAAGAAAACGCTTGGCTATTAAATTGGAAAACTATTGAGGTGATGCATTGACGACGCATATCCTATTGGCTTGTTCTAAGTCAAAATCATTGCCTCACAATGATGAACTCACATGGACCTCTCAGACCACTCTTGAGACCTGGAAAACAGCTTGGGGAAACCAAAAAAGCCGTATTGATGCTTCGAAATTATACACCGGGCGGATACTAAAAGAGCAAATTAAAATTTGTAAGCAATTTGATGATGTAAAAGTATACATCATTTCTGCAGGAGCAGGCCTCATTCATCCAATTTCCAAGAAAATACCAAGTTATGAAGCGACGTTTCAGGACCGCAATAGGGTGAAGGTCGGCCAATGGTGTGAATTGCCAGAAGGGGGCCTTGAAAATCTATCCTTGAAAGCAAAAGATACAGTCGTCTGTTTTGCTCCACCAAGCTACCAACGAGCGATGAAAAATGATCCACAGTTCGAAGAGATTTGCAGCCAACTTACTGTACTTTCAACATCTCCATTGGCCAATGTAGCAAAGCATACTATCAAAATTCATCCTCGGGCAAAGGAAGCACTGAAACTTTCCTCAAGAGATTTGAATACTGAATTGACAAAGAAGTATTTTACAGAGGGTGAAAAAGGATTTGAATCGCTATACAAAGATTGTTTATTGTTACCAACAGCCACCAAACGTCGTTCAGTCGACGATGAAGAACTTCGTCAATTGATTTCTGCAGCCCCCGCATCAATCAAATCTAACATCACGAAAACAGTCCAATATATTCGTAAAGATTGCCATGTTTCGTCCATTGATACGAGAATACGCCGTATTTTGCTAGAAATCCGAAACTCATAATCATACTAGATGGAATTTGAATTTTTTCAACCAGTAATATACGTAAGATTTTACTAAGAAAAACAAATTTTTCAAAGTGGAAGCACCTAGGGAATCAAACTGAATCGTTTAACTCTAAATTGACGTTGACCTAGTTTTGACTGTAATGCCCCCTTACAGCGAATAAAGCGGTGGCCTTCAAAAGATTCTTTGTTTAGATTCGCTGGTAGTTGGAAGGTTATGGAATATGGTTCCTCGGGTGCGTATTGTAAAACTTTCTTGGTTCTAAATCTGAAATCAGAAGTTGGCAATTCTACATCGATCCAATATCGTGGTGAAAATGTAATTTGGCGTAGTTTATTTGAGTTATTCCTGAGTAGTTCAGCGTTGGAGCGCCCTAAGCATGGTTCGCTTGCAAAATTTCTGTGGCATGAGTCACACCAATCTCCAGCTCTTTCAATCCTGTCGACAAGTTTGGCAATTATCTCATATTGTGTAGGCGTATCCACATCTTCATGGCAGGTAAAATAAGGTAAATGCTTATACTCTTCATGAGATTTAGTTAAACTTACAATTCGGCCTAAGATTTGTTTATCTTTTGCATGCGCTTCCCTCCATATATCCATATAGCATTTTAACTGAATATTGTGCGATAATTCCCCTACCCCCCGTACTGTTGATTTCCAATCAACAAGTATGTCCTCTGTTTCACAAATAAAAATGCAATCAATGTACCCTTTGAGCATGATTCCGTGTTCTACTGAAAAAGATGAACTTTCAACAACTGGTTGAAAACTTTCAACAAGAATCTTATTTATTGTTTTCTTTTCACCCCAGAGTAATATTAAACTTTCAATTTTACAATCCGTGTTAAATATCTTTACGGCTTCACTGAAATCACCTTCAATTACATATCCCAAATGAAACAATTCTTCACGAAGTGACCTCTGCCGCCGTTCATGAAAAAAAGACTTAAATCTTGGTTCAAGGTCTTTTTCAAATTTTATTGGGAATGTGGAATCAGTATTCACTGCTTTAAGCCATAATTCAACCATTGCATGCCTAAATGTGCCCAAATGGAAGGAATTAGCGAGTTCAAGAGTGGTGGTGCTATCACTTTCTTCTGGGATTTTTGTGAATTCTTTCATCCTTGCAGCACAATAGAATCCTTTGGCAACCATTGTAGGAGAGTAGGTTGGCATAGTTATTCTCTCTATATTTTGATGTCGTCTGAATTTGCTATCGGGCGAATTTCATTTTCGATGATTCTTTTTGTTCTGATTGGGTCTTGAATAATTTCCTTTGCTGTAAATTCTATTATTTCACCAAGTAGTATCTCTGGCTTGACGGAAAAGAGTTTGTCATTGATAATTATCCCCTCCCATGCAATTTGCGCATCAATATCCCTTTGGTCCTTCAATTTCTCTTCGCCATCTAACACTAGAAACTTCTTTTGCCCTGTACTTGAAATTTCCTCAATCTCCACATCATATGTCTTGGCATTATTCTTCATTTCTTCTGCAAGATGTTTCAAATACCTTGCAGCATTATGGTGATTGAAGTCAGTTGCTGCAGGGTCAAATGCCAGCTCACAAAACTGGTGCCCCGCCTCTCGGCCGATTTCAGCAGAGATATGCTGGGTCGCAAAATCTTGTAAGCATCCGCTACAAATGTGTTCACAAGGTTGTGATATTTTTCGGCGAATGCCGTCACTGAATTTTTCAGTTCTAATACAATTTTTACCGGAAAGGATATCATGAACTTTAGTAAAAATACTCCCTCTTTCATCAATGCCCCGCCATTCGGATTTTATCGATTCAAAAACATCTGTAAGTAAACCAGCCCCTCCATCTACTCTCTCATAAACAAATATTTCGAAACCATCTTGATCTTCTGTTTGGCGAATATCACCGCCAATATCAGTTGGAGAGATCGCAAAACCGGTATCTGCATCACAAATGGCTTGAAGAAATGCTTGACATAAACTCATTGCACCGCGCCGACCGATTTCTCTCCCTCCCTTATCCTGTAAATCCACCCAATTATCATCCCATTTAATTTTTAAACTTAGGACATTGGTGGTGAACAAACGCCCAAGCAATAAACGATCAAATCCATTAATTGTTTTATTAGAGGAACTACATGGTTTCACTCGATTGGTATTGAACTTTTCTTTGAGAGTTTCATGCTGAAAAACTCCAGAAAACATTCCATCCTTTTCAGTAATGGCATATGGCCGCAAATGGTCGGTTTTGATTTTGTTTGGGTTTAAGTGGCCACAATCTTTACAAAAGGCAAAACCCATCTTCCCCTCCTCTTTCTCGTATTCCCCCATTCCAGCATTAATATCAAGAATTTGAATTTTTTGATGATAAGATATTTCGGCTCTATCTTCAACTAACATCTGTGTTTTAATATCTTTATCCGAACTGATTAGCGATGTGGGCCATCTTGTTTTAGAGTGAAAAATGTTTGAATCTGCGCTGAAGTTTGGATCATCAACCTCTGCAAAGTTTGGTCTGCCTTCGCTTTGACGAATCAGTGGAGCAAATCCCGGAGGGCGAATCATTGGCAAACTCAACCATTCATCTTCACTCTTGCAAACTTTGCAGGGTTCAGCCAACTCGTCTACATCTTCGGGTTTTTTCACAGTACATTCCAAAGTGTGTTTACATTTTTTACACATGTGGAAATATTTAATATTAGTTGGAATCTCATACCAATAACTAGTCCGATTCATGACTTCATTCATACGAATCCTCGCCTCATCAATATCTGAAGTTCCCTCTGGAATATCTCTTCTAGGCATATATTCGATGAAAATCCCCCCAACAATAAAATTCTGCTTCTTATAGGTTAATTCTTTTCCAGGAGCATAACCGACAAGTGCTTTTTCCAAACCATCACTCATACGGGCTATTATTTTCTCATCACCATTTTCCATAGCACGTGCTATGAATGGAATTGAATCAATTGGTAAATTAAACGATGGCAAATAATGACTTCGTGAAAGGTACTCAAGCAGTTTTTCGTTTGCATCACTCATTATTCATCCCCCGTTTTAGCAGTAACAAGTGTTTGAAATCGACCCAACAATTCCGACTTCCATAAGTTAATCACATCATCATTGGAGGTCGGTGGAGTCTCTTCGTCCAAGGCTATCCATTGCCATGCTTTTTCAGGTAATAATTCAACGATTTCTGCGCAGCTATCCGCCCACGAATAGTGACGTAAATCCTCTGTCACACCGTCTACTACTTCTTGAGTAATATCGGAGTCGTCATCCTCAATCCATTTATTTAAAGCATCAAGAGAATACAAATTTTCATGCCCCGGCAGGTGGATGAAATCATCCTTTGTCCCCATGCTATCCATTAGGCTCGCCTTTTGTTGATTCAAATCCATTCCACGGAACATTCGCACCGTCCTGTCAAATTTTAATCGCTTGAAAAACCTCTGCATGATTGCAGCCCATATATGTCTTTGAATAATTACGCTATTCTCTAAATATATTATTGGTGAATTATCCGGGTGGTGTATTATCTCTTGTGGATTGATGAAATAATGTTGAGCATATGGTCGATTATCATACCAGGATAAAGCAACACAAACTTCTGACTTCCCGCGTCCTGCACGCCCAACACGCTGCTGATAATTCGCCTTTTCTCTAGGAACTGTCCGCAAAGCAACAGCGGTAAGAGATCCAATATCAATTCCGACTTCCATAGTAGTCGTACATGAAAGTATATCGATTGGTGCTTCAGGGGGGCTAAATGGATTATCGCCGTTCGGAGTCACCAGTGGTATATCTTGGAAAAGCATCTCAAACCGTTCGGCATGACTATACATGTCATCTAGACTTGTAGGATCGTTAATTTGAGCAGTGTGCTCTTCCGCCCGAATGAGTGTGACTCCCATCTCATCGTCACTGGTTTTGAGAACTGATTGGGCAGGACCTCTCCACGGGCCGTCGACTCGAAGATCTATTAATTGATTTTCCCGGGAATAAGGTACAATATCATCTGTCTCCGATGAACCACATTTATTGCACTTGCGGAGAAAAATGTCGAGAGAATGTGCAAGTGTAGTACCACATCGTGTGCACATTAGGATATTTTCGTCCTCTACAGTTAATTCAATTTCCAACATTGATGCCTTTGTAGTTTTTCTACCCCCGTCGACGTCATTAAACAATGATTCATGTACAAAGCGACTAAGATCTCCTTCGGATAACTTTAATTCTGAAAATTTTTCATCTGTGAGAATGTTTAGGTTATCCCGTAGATACACGGTGAATGCTGAAGCAGGGGTGCCCCATTTGTCCGCGGATTTTTTAAGCACATATTCAGAAGGATGCTTACGCGCTGCATAATATCCAAAGGGATTCTCATTTCTGCTTGAGATTCCACGCGAACTATTCTTTCCCGTGTTGCTGAGTTTCCAACTTTGCTGTGCAATAATCGGAAGGCGTGCTACAGCTTCAAAGATATAGCGCATCAATTTTTTATTTTCTCCTTGAAGTAGTTCTAACTCAAACGCATGAGAATCTGTTAGTTCAGCAATTAATGCATCAAATTTTTTGTCAATAATTTTAACTCTACCCAAACCCAAGTCCTCTAAAGAAAAATCGCGCGACGATATATAGTCAATCAGTTGGGAGAAAAAGAACTCAGGGGCTGCTCCACCTTCACTAAGAGATCTAATCGATTTCCTAAAAATATCTCCAATCTTAGACGAATTCGACCTGAAAAATGTTGTGTCCTCAAGGAATTCTAATTCAATCCCCTTCAATTGTAATGCGATTTGTGACAAGTCACTCAGACTATTGTATTCTTTCTGTAATAATTGATTCCCAAGCTGTTCTAACTTATCAAATGCAGAAACCAGGCTCATAGATTCGAGCACCCACCTAAGAGTAAATTCCGTATCTTTAAGTTGCGATTTACATCCAGCAGCAGCTTTTATAAACTTTTTTTCAGAATCAATTTGGAAAAATCCACGAATATTCTCATCACTGGCCACTGCATATTCACGAATCACATCCCATCGACGAACTAGTGCTTCCATTTCCCCCTTATCACGCCCAACGTGGCTTTCAGAGAATAATGCAGACATTTCTACAGTTGTAAAACTTGGAAGCGATGTATCGCCGCTATTCCATTTATGTTTGATATGTTGAAGAATAATGCCAAACTCTTCTTCACCTTCACTGGCGATAGGGCGAATCAAATGCTTTATTAAAATCCTACTATAAACATGCCTAAGATAGGGGTAAGGACCTGCCTTGCTAGACCGTTCCCACAAAGCCTTGAGTTGTTCAAAATCTGTAGTACTTACTGGCCTAGTAAACTTGTCACTATAGGCTTTGTTGGTTAGTGTTACTGTTTCAAAATTTTCCATCTCGGAGATTATCCCATCTAGCAATGGATAGTTTTTTAGTTGTGGCATTTCAACTTCATCGACCCATTTCATGTTTGAAATCTGGGCTAAATGGGTTGTCAATATATTCTGCCTGTTACGTGCAAAGATTTCTCGCGGACTCCAGTATGTTGCAGATTCTTCGAAAGGGTCTTGCATTGCAGCAGTAATATGGGTGACATAAAATGAATATAATTGGTCAAGACTTTGCGATGAAAATTGTTTTGAAGCAATTTTGTACCATCTGTCATTTAAGAGGTGTAGTATTGTTAGGCGTAGTTCGTCGTTATTCGCAAAGTCTTGCAAGGTTTTCGCTAAACGTGCTGCTCGCTGACGTCCATCGGAGAAAATTAATACCTTCTTTCCTTTATTTGGTGTTTTTACTTCGTCGTCAGGATCTTGTGCTTCGTGAAGTCCCAAAGTCAACGAGGAAAACGCTTGATCGCCGCGAGTCATTAGGCTCGTAATTTGGTCAGACTTACGAGATGAATGATTTGTCTTGCACTGGAGACACTTATCTTTTGAAAATGTATATCTGCCTTGGCATTCTGAATCTACTTCCTTCATTTCAACAATATCACCATGATCTTTACGGGCAATAAAGGCGGGTTTAAAACTTGAATAATCGGTTTCAAAACGTTCTACTTCAATTTCTTGATAAGCCGAATAACTGAGAAATCGCATCAATTTCGTTGAGATGAAGAGGTCTGGAACTCTGGTGGAAAATTCAATTTCCTTTGATTCCAAAATTTTGATTGACGTACGCTTTCCAGCATCCCAAATATCACAGATGTAAACTTCAAATTGTGTTGTATTTGGGAAGGGCGAACTATATGTCCGATCTTCAACAACTGATCTTGCAACGAGTCTTTCAGCAGGTGATTCGCCTTCGTTTTCACTGATAGATTCTATGAATACTTGAGCATACGCCCCCCCGCATCGTCTGCAGGAATAGATTGGATAAATCGCTTCGATGGAATTAGACATTATATTTGCGGAAGAAGTATCTTGGATTTCATCGGTATTCAAATTCCAGTACAATTCCCCCAATCCCTTATACATTAAATGAGCACGAATTCCAAGAAGGGGTCCTGGATTGTTTTCTATGTTAGTGATGCCTTTCAATGATGCTACAAAATTAAGAATTATTTCAGTACAATTCACTGCATCAACTGAATCATCTTCAAATAGATTTTTTGATAATGCATTAATAGAACACGCTTCATTTTTCAAACTTTCATATAGAACCTTATACAATTCATGGGCGTAAAGAAATTCAAACCAGTCTTTTTGTTCGAGACTTTTTGGGCTTCCTTCAAGTATTTGAGCAGCTTGGTATATTTGGCCATCGGAAGCATTCACATCAATTGATTCAAACGCCTTTAGCCATTCATGAGGTTTGAATTCATTAATAGGTTTGGAATCAATTTCCCACTCCACTCCCTCGACAAAATCAGTCATATCATCATTAAACCATTCATCCTTCCTCCCGGTCAGCCCTTGTACGAAAACCTTCTTTTTGTCAACACTTCCACCAAGTGAGGCAGAAGTTAAAATGAATTGAATTTTGTCTTCTTTGTCACCAATTCCTAAAGTCATGCGCAGTCTTTTGAGAAGCATTCCGATTTCAGTGCCCAATGCCCCTTGGTACAGGTGAGCCTCGTCAAGTACAAGTTGGATTTTGTTACCTTCTTGTTTCAACCAATCTCGTGTTTCGGCAAATATAATATGCTCGAGTGGACGTTTGAGCATATACTCGAGCATGCTGTAATTTGTAATAAGAACATCAGGGGTGCCGCCACCATTGATAGTATCGTCAATGATTACGCTACCGCCTTTGCCCTTTTTCATGTGGCTATACCCTACATTGTGCATTTCATGCCTAAATAATAATTCTCTATCTGTATGTTTGGTAATTAGTGGGAATGGGTGTTCTTCATCGGAAAGGAATTCATCCATACTCCAGTACTCATCTCCCCCCCCTGTAGTTTTCGGCTTTCCTTTAGCAGGAATAAGGCCCTTTTTCATCATACGAAGATAGAGACTGTTTTGGCCAGCAGCAGGTCCAGTTTTTCCATTTTCTTCAATTTCAAAGAATTTGTTAGCGTAATTACGAGATGGACCATTTTTATTCACCTGGTGGTGTTGCCGTCCCTTTGGGTTTTTACCCGATCCTTGGTAAGCATAAGGTCCTGAGAAACGAGTTCGTCCAGTGTATGAGCCAAATTGGAAAAACCGTTCCTTTCCACCTTGGTGGAGTGCTTTGTCAGAGAGTGCCTTAGCCAATTCATAATCTCCCAACATTGTTCGGAGTCTTTTTAGTTGATCACCTACCAATGCATTCATTGGATATAACACAATTGTCTTAACGCCACGAAGAGATTTCTGCTCCCCCGGGGTTTCAATCAATAATTCTTTTTGGCGTTGAGCGATTTCATGCAAATGTCCTAGCATTGGCCATAAAAAACATTCAGTTTTCCCAGAACCAGTGCCCGTACTTACGACAAAATCCTTGCCCGATGCCCATGCTTCTAACGAAGCGGCTTGATGTGTAAATGGTGGAAATATATCCCCGCGACGCATCAAAAACATTTGTTCCAGAAAATCTACGAACGATGCTTTACCGTATTTTTCGAGAAGATCACGCACCCCCTTAAACCCGTTAGGGAACGGTTGGTACTTTGGCAAAGCTTCAATCCATGCTGGCTGTGTTAGGTTATTCCCGGGATTATTTCCATCGGTCAGACGATTGTAGGATGCTTGCATTTCGGCACTTCCCACGATCGGATATGAGCGCCTAAGCGTATTAGCAAGCCTACGATTAAGGGTCCTTTGGGTTTTTGTAATTCTCATTCAATCCATCCATTTATTCGCAATATACAACTCTTAATTGGCGCATTGAAAGAAGAATGTTTAGACAAATTAACCCATTCAAAATGCTCTCTAGGAATGCCCAATCCAGCCAACGAAATAAATGTTACCCCCGGGGAAATAGAGTTCTTCACGCAAATCCGAATGTGTTTTGTTAAATCCCGCACTAAGAGATATAGCAAATACCTGTTTAATTTGTGTGTCATTGTAAAGGATTCCTGTTCGGAGTCAGTGCCCGAATACGAAAGGCCAATCGCACCGGGATGAATCTCCCTAACCCCCTCAGGCGTCAGGAAAAAAAGCGACGAGATATTTTCAATGTTTTCGTCTTCTTCATCTTTAATGAAGTTGAACGCCAATTGCACCTTTCCACCACCAATCGAGAGGGGCACATCAAACTCACCTCCAGTAAGCGCGCACACACCACGATATCTTGGCCTCAACAGGCCATTTAATTTATGCGAGAATGCCCAATCACCTTCAATTTCCATTTTTGGGCGATAAGGGCTAAGAGATGATTTTTCGCGGCTTACAGGAGCACTTAAATTAAACCAATATTCTATGAATTGTTTGCTGGAATGAACTGGCAAACCGTCTAATAAATATTCCGAAAACTCATTGATTTCTTCATCGGGTCGCAGAATCGCAGTTCTTTTTATTGCCCTCAAGCCCGATGAATAGCAACGCAAACATTCATTTGAAATTCCCGAATCAATTATTTCTCTCATTGTACGGGCATCCAAAATTATCGCCCACTCGTCCTCACCAGGAACTACCGCATACCTTGGTTCAGTCACCCTCTCCCACTTTCCTTGCCCAAGACGATTAATCCCTATAATTCTGTAATACATTTCAGCAATGTCGTTGGTAATTGTCTGTCCGTTAAAGCGAGGATTCTTAGTCCAAATTGAGTGCAGTAGTGGATGCAATAATTGGAACCGTTGCCGAATTATTTCAGTTCTTTGTTTACTCTGACTGAGGTGTGAAAAAATAAGTCTCCCCAACTCCTCCAAATGAAAAGTGTCCCACTGTAAGTTTCTATTGCTTTTTGCTTTGTGTTGCTCATTCCAATGGTAATGCTCACCCCCATCGTGATCATAATACGCAACGTGATATTTTTCTCGCAGTTCCGTAGTTGAGAGAACAATTTTTGGAATAAAATAATCTGTATTGATAGAAGCGTTACCCCGGATTGAGAGTTTCATTCAACCACCTCAATTTCCATTCTGGCTTCATATTGCTTGAACATCAACCACTCATCGCCCACATTTGGCGGTTTAGGTACGAACCAATCTTCTTTTCCAACTCCATGAATATCTAATTTAGGATAAATCAGAAGATAAATTCCCGGAGTAGTGAATTTGAGGCGAGAACCATTCATCTTAGATTCAACAGAAAGAATGCTTTCACTTTTACGTATTAAACCTCTACTTGCTTTTTCAAAGTGTTGTAAATTATCCCATTCCTCTCCATCATTATCCCAATCAGAAGCAATGGCAATTTTATCGCCAGCACTCAAAGACCATTCCTTCTCAGAAAAATTGGAGAACCTAACTAACATTGGTGCTCTTGTTTTGTCAGCAGGGAAGCACAACATCATTGGGAACTCCACAGAATCATCATGACTCGATATTTCCTTCGAAACCGCTGTTGAAATCCACTCACATTCGATTGTTTTGTGCTTTTCTTCAAGTTCAGCAGGTGGTTTAGAAGTATTTGGATTACGACCCATTGCCCGCTCCTGCATCCGCCATTCAAAATATGCACTATAACGGCAATATTCGTGTGATAGGAGTTCTTCGCTTATCCAACTCCAATTTCTAAGTGAATAACATTTAGGCTCGATTTCAATTTGCACCTTTCTGCTATATGGGTGCCAATCCGACTTTAATGTAATTTTCTCTGCTACTTCGAAATCAATAGAATTGATAGAATAATTTGACAAGTCCAAAGGTATTGGCGCAGAATCCAAATCGTTGAAATTAATTATAGCTTGCCAGTCGTATGGTGTAGCAGAATAATATTCTCGCGTGGTTTGCGGCAATATTATGTTTAATCCCATTATTTGCCTTTCTAAGTTATATCCTTCAACCACAATTCCTTCAAAAAATTCTTCTTTAAAATCAAGTGACTCATCAAAGAGAATTGGTATTATAGCGCATTTAGAGGCACCGAGAGTTATGGCAAGATCATAGTCAAAACCTTCTGCTCTATAATTTCTAAATATTTTTATACAAATTTGTTTTGCCTCCAACTCATATTCGACATCAAAAAACTCTTGCTGGGGCGTGAGTGGAAATGGATTTCCCCCTGCCCGTACAATTTGTTGGAAACGATTAGGAACAAGATCAAAAATCCTGTTATCTATATTTATGTATTTGTAAATGCCTTTTGAAGACCCCCGTTCCCCCATATCAATGAATTCTCTTTTTGTAAGTAAATCTTCCAAATTCCAATCCACAACATTAAAACAAAGAGAGTAATCCTCTGAGGACAAATCAACACTGGAGAAAAATTGAATATCTTTTTTCACCCCTTCATAATCAATAGCAAATAAAGAAAATGAATGTATTCGTATTTCTTCAGGAATGAAGCGGCTTCCTTCATTATTAGTTTCAATGCACCGCCAACCAAACTTTGAACTCAATAGTCTGTTGACTGGCGGGAGGTCAATGGCCTCAGTATCACAATATATATTTTGTAATCTCTCAAATCCGATGAGTTTCTTGAAATCTTCGACATAAAGCACAGTATTGATTTCCTGACGAACCACCCCCAATTCGTCCTTCATAGTTATTTGAGAGGTAAACTCCGTCATCTTCCAATCGAGAATCTTACCGCACCCAGATATTTGAAAACATTCCCTCGGATGGAGTGAATATTTCCTATCTAAAGGGTATTTCGTTATATAATCCCAGAACTCCGGGAGAATTTCTTCCCACCGTACCCTATAAGGAATATCCACATTCACACCATTATCGAAATGGAATCGTAGCATCCCCTCACCCTGACCCTCTCCCCTAATTTCAAAGACATCTCCTTTTAATATAATGATCAAAGAAGGAGTATCCTCCGTTGTCTCAATATCGATAATATTCACTGCAGGAGTATAGGGGCTGAGGGGATTTACTTTCAAAGAAACTTCCAAAGGGACGCCAACAAAAATACGTTGTAGTCCTCGCTTGATGAGTGAAAGATTGTACTCAGAAGGTTCAACAAAAACATTCCCTTCCGATAAATGTATACCGTCAAAAGAAAAATCCGATGAATTATTTATAGCATATGTGCCAATCTGATTTAGATGCTGATTTAGAATTTTCATATTAAAAACCTATTCTTTTAAATTGTAACGATGTGTGTGATAATTCCCTTTTCCCAGCCACGGATTCTAATTCTTGGATGTCAATCGACATTTCATCCTGGGTAAAATCGGAAAAATTCATTTGAATTAAATACTGTTCCTTTGCACTTACCATAAATTCAACACCCCCCTCTATCTCTCTTATTTCGCTATTATTGATAAAACTTGAATTTTCCAAGTTAGACCGCGGAATAATCGAATCGGAAAAAATTCGCATCCTAAAGAAATACAATTTTTGTAAAACTTCACCTCTACGTTTAGTAATGAGGAGAGAGAATTCACGATCGTGAGAATTCAGATTGATAACCCCCCCGTCTTGTACAAGGTGCTCTCCGTCTTCACCAACTACCTCAAGATGGTATCCGCCTTTGGTGGAAAAACCCCCGCGCCCACCCTGTTTATTATCTAAGTCATTGAACACACGAGTTGCAGTTGCATTATACGTCCCGCGGATAATCAAAAATTCATTATCTTTATCATCTTCGTGCACGTGATGATCATTTCCACCCCAGGCTCTAATTTCACCCTTGTCTTTCCGAGGGAGGAGAAAATCTTTTACTTGCTCATAGATATTAGTCGGAGAATAGGGTATGGATAAAACAAATCTTTTTTGATGGGGGATCGCCTGTTCAGAATGGCACACTCCATTGAACAAATGGTGCAATTCGTAAATTTTATCTGAACCCTCTACCCGTGGCTCCTCTAGCCACAATTCACAAAACTCTGAATTCATATCAAAAGAACCGCGTGCAAAGGTTCTTTTTCGAAGGTTTTGTTCAGAGGTTACTGTAACCCCCTGTGTCAATTTTGCTTGACGCTCGATAAAATCAATCCGAATGGCGTCCTTCCTTCCAAAATCTTCATCATCATCTCCCCAAACATGTTGCAAGTATTGGGGCTGACGTTCACATGGACATAATTCAAGTTCCCTAGTCCAATGGGAAAAATAAAGATTTTCTTTAACATCAACGCCGTCATGAAAATCCCTTTCGATTCGATTATAGCGATTTTGCCCCTGGGCTCCATAACCTACAATTGCAAAATTAAAAAAGGCAGTACGCGTATGATCAGCAAAACCATCATTTAGATTTGGGCCAGTGGGAAATCCTTGTGGACAAAGTAAAGGGGCTCTAGATCCAATAGATTGAATTTCAACTCCAATCTCGCGCCACGAGTTTGATAATTCTTCACCCAATGTTTTTTCATTAATCGGGATATGATGATTAAATTCGCCGATGCCTTTATGCGCCTTCATTCTCACCAGTATGCATTTTTCGAGGTAATCAATTGGAGTGATATATTCATCTCCATATCCACAGGGGCAACCCATCACATGTTTTGCAAATTCATATGTCGCCACACCTAGACTAGCATTTTACAATATAAAAACTAAACTCAACCGATACGCTCATCAACATGGGCAAGTCGATGCCAATAACGATAACCACTAATCACCAGTGATAACATAGCGGAGTGAAGTGAATGACGAAAGTAAATTTCAATGACAAATTATCTAAATTTTCAGACCACTGGTCGCCCAAAGTCATCGCAGAAATGAATGACTATCAGTTCAAACTAGCTAAAATCCATGGAGAATTTGTTTGGCATAATCATCCAGATACGGATGAAGTATTCATAGTATTAAGTGGTCAAATGAAGATTGAATTAGAAGATAAAACGATTGAATTATCGGCTGGAGAAATGTATGTCGTTACTAAAGGAGTAATGCATAAACCCAGTGCTGAAAATGAATGTCAAGTGATGCTGGTCGAGCCGCGTGGAGTGGTTAATACAGGCGATGTACAAAGCGAACTGACCGCTTCTAATGATGTTTGGATTTAACTTCAAAGCAAGTCAGCAAATGCATTAGGCTGATATGTCCAACGCAGAGA
>Ga0209709_10002476_pt1 | contig 16046 bp, 14 predicted proteins | sample ArcticOcean_MG_C_2_FD_187435 | JGI IMG/M metagenome (GOLD analysis project Ga0209709, IMG submission 187435) | Marine microbial communities from western Arctic Ocean - ArcticOcean_MG_CB4_136 (SPAdes) (version 2) | ecosystem: Environmental > Aquatic > Marine > Oceanic | place: Arctic Ocean... | reverse complement strand
ATTTTTTCTACTGACATGATAGGCACTCCTCGTATTCTGGTTGTTCAGTTGTTTGTGGTTTTGACTTATAAACATTTGCGGTAACATCTGTTGCTTTAGCGTCATTAACATTCTCTGCACGCTGAATTGATTTTGATCTACAATAATAAAGGCTCTTTAAACCTTTTTTCCAAGCATCAAAATGAATTTTATGTAGTTCTCTTTTGTGAATATCTGCTGGTACAAAAAGGTTAATTGATTGAGCTTGAGATATAAAAGGTGTTCTATCTCCACTTAATTCTATAATCCATTTTTGATCTAACTCAAATGCTGTTTTAAAAACATCTTTTTCTAAATCAGTTAAAAAATCTAAATGAGAAACAGAACCTTGGTTTGTTGTAATTCCAGACCATATTTCTTCAGTATTTTTTCCATGTTTTTCCAACAATTCAACTACATACCTATTTCTGACATTGAAAGACCCAGAGAGAGTTTTATGAGTGTAACTGTTAGCTGCAACCGGCTCTACCCCAGGTGAAGCTCCACCACAGATAATAGAAATAGAGGCTGTTGGTGCAATAGCTGTCTTATTTGAAAATCTTTCATTATAACCATAATCTGCAGCATCTGGACAGGCTCCTCTTTCGTCTGCTAAATCTTTTGAGGCTTGATCTACATGTTCTTGAATGTGTTTAAATATTTTTTTATTCCAAACTTTACTCATTACTGACTCAAGTGGAATACTGTGTTGCTGTAAATAAGAATGGAAACCCATGACACCTAGGCCAACACTTCTTTCTTTTTCAGCAGAATATTTTGCATCGTCAAATTGTTCAGGAGCTCTATCGATAAAGTCTGTTAATACGTTATCTAAAAATCTCATAACATCATTAATCATAACGTTATCATCTTTCCACTCATCGTACTTTTCTAAGTTTAAAGATGATAAACAACAAACAGCAGTTCTGTCTCTTCCATTTTTATCTATTCCGGTAGGTAAAGTTATCTCACTACAAAGATTAGAAGTTTTAACAGTTAAGTTTGCAAGTTTGTGGTGTTGTGGAATTTGTCTGTTAACTGTATCAATGTAAATAATATAAGGTTCACCAGTTTCAATTCTTGCAGTTAATAATCTAATCCATAAATTTCTTGCAGAAATAGTTTGTTGCACAGTTCCATCAGCAGGACTTTTTAATGCCCATTGTTCATCTGTTTCAACAGCTCTCATAAATGCATCTGATACTAAAATACCATGATGAAGATTTAATGCTTTTCTGTTTGGATCACCACCAGTAGGTCTTCTCATTTCAATAAACTCTTCAATTTCAGGATGATCAATTGGAAGATAACAAGCAGCCGATCCTCTTCTTAATGAACCTTGGCTGATTGCCATCGTCAAAGAGTCCATTACTTTAATAAATGGAATTATTCCTGATGTTTTTCCAACTTTTCCAATTTTTTCTCCAATAGATCTAAGGTTACCCCAGTAACTTCCAATCCCACCACCTTTAGCAGCTAACCAAACATTCTCACTCCATAGATCAAGTATTCCATTTAAGCTATCCGATGCTTCATTTAAAAAACATGAAATTGGCAAGCCTCTTTTAGTTCCACCATTTGATAAAACTGGAGTTGCTGGCATAAACCATAAATTACTAATGTAGTTATAAATTCTTTGTGCGTGTAAATTGTCGTCTGCATATGAACTTGCAACACGTGCAAATAAATCTTGATAAGATTCATTGTGACCTAAGTATCTATCTTTTAAAGTTGCTTTACCAAAATCAGTTAATTTAGAATCTCTTGTTCTATCAATTTTAATAATAATGCCTTTTTCATTTTGAAAAAGTTCCGTGTCATTACTAAGTGAAAATAAATCTGGTCCTTTATTTTTTGAAAGTTCACTATTATCAGGGCTATACTCGGAGACAGCTTTCTTGAGTGCCTGTGATAGAATTTTGTTCATAAATTTTAAGTTTATTTAGTTATTTTTTACAAAACAACCATATGTTGTATGCTGAAATCATTGATACACCATATAAATCATTATTCAACAGAACATTTATAGAACATATAAAAAAAATATCAATAAAAAAATAAAATGAATGTAAGAAAGGTTAACAATGACAACAAAATTAAAAATAGATCCATATGGCTTCAGAGAGTATGACGCTAGATGGTTATATGAGAAGAGCATAAACCAACTTGGAATAGAGAATCTAGGCAAAGGTTTAGGTACTCAAATTATAAAACATACTAAAAAAAGCAATCCAAGGGTAATTGTGGGTCATGATTACAGATCTTACAGTGAAGAAATTAAAACAGCTCTTAAAAAAGGACTCCTTACAACTGGATGTAATATTGAAGACATAGGTTTATCACTATCCCCTACTGTTTATTTTGCACAATTTAATTTAGATGCAGATGCTATTGCAATGGTTACTGCAAGTCACAATGAAAATGGTTGGACTGGAGTTAAAATGGGTATCAAAAAAGGTTTAACCCATGCACCAGAAGAGATGAAAGAATTAAAAGAGATTACTTTAAATGAAAATTTTATAAAAGGTAAAGGAAGTGAAAAAAAAATAGAAGGTTTTCAACAAATTTATAAAGATGATTTAATAAATAAAAATAAAATTAAAAATAAAATTAAAGCAGTTGTTGCATGTGGTAATGGAACTGCTGGAATATTTGCGCCTGAAATTTTAAGAGGTATTGGTTGTGAAGTGATAGAATTAGACTGTAACCTTGATTGGACCTTTCCAAAATACAATCCAAATCCAGAAGATTTAGAGATGTTACATGCAATTGGAAAAGCAGTAAAAGATAATAACGCAGATATTGGTTTTGGCTTTGATGGTGATGGCGATAGAGTTGGTGTGATTGATAATATGGGTGATGAAATATTTTCAGACAAAATTGGATTATTGATTGCAAGAAACTTATCCAAAAATCATAAAGGTTCTAAGTTTATTGTTGATGTAAAATCAACTGGGTTATACGCAACAGACAAAGTTTTAAATGAGAATAACTGTGAAACCATTTATTGGAAGACAGGTCACTCACACATTAAAAGAAAAGTAAATACAGAAAAAGCTTTAGCAGGTTTTGAAAAAAGTGGACATTTCTTTTTTAATAAACCTTTAGGGTTTGGTTATGATGATGGAATTAATTCAGCAATTCATGTGTGCCATCTATTAGATAATGAAAACAAAAGTATGCATGAAATTATAAAAGAACTCCCTAATACGTTTCAAACACCAACTATGGCTCCTTTTTGTAAAGATGAAGAAAAGTATCTGGTTGTTGAAGAGCTCGTTAAACAGGTAAATGAAATTAAAGATAGTAAAACTAAAATTGATAACCAGGAGATTTGCAAAGTATTAACAGTTAATGGTATCAGATTTTCTTTTAAAGATGGATCATGGGGATTAATTAGAGCCTCATCAAATAAGCCATCACTTGTTATTGTAACTGAAAGCCCCACATCAGATGAGAGAAAGAAAAAGATCTTTGATTTTATAGATGATCTTTTAAAAAAAACTGGCAAAATTGGTGAATATGATCAAAAAATATAGATATTTACTAATCTTTATCCTTCTTTTTACCTCTAAAAGTCATGCTCTAAGTCTTGAATATGAGAAGGAATTATATATCGGGTGTTATACGAACTCTAAACAATATCTCGGTGCAGATGGCGCTAAATTATACTGCACGTGCACAGTTGATAAATTAAGTGAGAAATTTAGTGATGAAGAGATAGATAAAGTGTTTAGCAAAGAACAAGATGAGATCATGAAGCTAACTGCATTTGCAACAGATGAGTGTAAAAAGTAAAAAATAAAGCTTTTCAAATAATAAAATAATTAATAGATTTCAAAAATGGATGATAAAAAAAATTTCGGTTTTGGAACTCAAATTAGAAAATCCCCTTACTTTAATTCAACAGTTAAATGGGGTGCAACAGGTTTTTCAGTTTATAATCATATGTATATTCCTCGTGACTTTGGCAGTCCTGAGCAAAACTTTTGGAATTTAGTCAATGAAGCAATTTTATGTGATGTTGCAGTTGAACGACAGGTTGAGATTACTGGACCAGATGCTACTAAATTTATTCAACTCATAACACCAAGGGATTTATCAAATCTTTCTGTTGGACAATGTAAATATGTTTTAATTGTAAACAATGAAGGTGGAATTTTAAATGATCCAGTTTTATTAAGATTAAAAGAAAACCATTATTGGTTGTCTCTTGCAGATAGTGATATTTTATTATGGGCACAAGGTGTTGTAGTTAATTCTGGATTAAATATAAAAATTTCAGAACCTGATGTCTCACCTCTTCAATTACAAGGACCAAACTCTGGAAAAATTATGGAAGCTTTATTTGGCAAAAATATTAATGATCTTAAATATTATTGGTTACGTGAACTAAATTTAGATGGTATTCCATTAATTGTGTCTCGGACAGGTTGGTCTAGTGAATTAGGTTATGAACTTTATTTAAGAGACGGTTCTAAAGGTGATGAACTTTGGGAAAAAATAATGTCCGCTGGAAAAATTTTTGGATTAAAACCAGGTCACACTTCATCTATTAGACGTATAGAAGGTGGAATGTTATCATATCATGCGGATGTTGATATTAATACAAATCCTTATGAAGTGGGATTAGGACGATTGGTTAATTTAGATATTGCTGCCAACTTTATTGGTAAAGATGCTTTACAAAAAATTTATGACGATGGCATCAAACGAAAACTTGTTGGAGTTATCCTAAATTGTGCTCCATTAACTGGACCGAACACAACTTTTTGGGAGATAATTAAAAATAATAAAGTTATTGGTAAAATTACCTCAGCTGTTTACTCACCTAGATTAAAAAAAAACATAGCCCTTGCTATGATTATAACTGAGCAATCAGAGATTGGGACAGTTCTTAATATAAAGATTAATGATCAAGTAGTTAAAGCGACTATTACTGAAAAACCTTTCTATGACCCTAAAAAAAAACTAGCTAGTAGCTAGCAATAAGAGTATTTATAAAGAATAATGACCCCTCGTGATTACATCTCTCTATATCTAATAGTTATTGTTTTAACAGTTGTTTCAGTAAATTTTCTATATCGTTTATATTTTTAAACTTATTATTTAATTAACTAATAAAAAGATATCTACCTGTTGCATGTTTTTAATATGATAAAGTTAAGTCGGTCAAATTTTTAAATATCTGATTGAGATCTAAATCTTTCAAAAATCAGTCTTGCTTTAATACCAATATCTAAAAAGGGTTGGGGAGGTAGACGTGTTGGTTTGTTTCTTCCTTCAATAATATTAATTTCATTACTTTTTTTATTACTGGCTTTAATTGCTATTTGCTCACCAAACAAAGTCCCAACTCCAATACCAGAACCATTATAACAACCAGCTGCAAAAATATTATCATCAATTTTATCAAAGATTTGTGAGCTATTTCTTGTTCTAGATACAATTCCTGACCAACTAGATTCTATAATGTCATCTGGTAAAGCTGGAAACCTTTTTTTAATCCCAAGTATTTGATTTAGAGATCTTTTACTTAGATCTAATTTTGACATCTTAAAAGAGTTATGAACTTCTGCAGTGTTTCTAATTAAAATTCTTTTATTTTTTGTCATTCTAATAGTTGCACCCATTGGTCTTATTGGTAACACACCCCATTCTTTAGGCTCACCAATAGATTTAAACTCAGTATCTGTTAAAGATCTTGTCATACTTGCGGTTAAAGTTAAGGGAAAATTATAATTATTTTTTATACCAAGTGATTTTAAAAAACCATTAGTACAAAAAATAACTTTTTTAGTAGTTATTTTATGATTATTAAATTTACATAAGATCGTTTTATTATTCTTTGACCATTCATTTAATTGAGAATTTTCTAATAACTCAACATTATCAGGTAACATGTCAACCATCGATCTTACAAGTTTTCCTGGATGTAATAAAACTCCACCTTTAGTATAAAGTGCTAAGTTGTAAAAATTTGTACCTAGTCTTTTACCTAAATCATTTTTTTCTAAAATATCATGTTCAAAGTTTAACTTTAATAAAGTTTTACTAAAATTTTCTAATTTTTTTCTATCTTTTTGATTTGAAGAAGCAAAATATTTTCCACTTTCATTCCACTCACAATCAACTTGATGTTCCTTAATAAACTTTTTTATAGCATCAATTCCTAATCTATAAATGTCTGTCTTTTTTTTATAATTAGTGAGCTCTTTGTTGGATGTGAAACCATCATTAAGAGTAGTATCAACTAAATATCCTGAATTTCTTCCACTTGCACCCTCACCCGCTAATTGTGCATCGACAATAATAATTTTTTGACCTGGGTGAAGTTCAGATAATTTTCTAGCAGCAGATAAACCTGTATAACCAGCACCTACTATTAACCAATCACAGGACTTATCTTTATCCAAAGTTTTTATACTAGATCTTTTATCAAGGTCATTAATCCAACTACAACTATTATCATTAACCACATTCATGTAATTAGATTATGACAGATAAGATATTTTTAAAAGTTCTTAAGATATCAAAGAAGGTTGCTTGATCATGTCTTCTTTTTTGATTCCTGCAACTTTAACTGGTTTTTTCATAGCATCTCTTCTGAAAGGCTCACCCAGTTCTTGGTTTAGAATTACCTCAATAAATGTTGTAATTCCTTTCTTTTGATCTTCACATGATTGTTTGATAGCAGCTGTAGTCTCTTCCATGGTACGAACTGTAACACCTTTTAAACCACAAGCATCAGCAACTTTTGCATAACTTAACTCTGGGTCTAGCTCTGTTCCAACGAAGTTATCATCAAACCACAATGTAGTATTTCTTTTTTCAGCTCCCCACTGGTAGTTTCTAAAAATTACCATTGAAATTGCTGGCCATTCTGGTCTTGCTACAGAGCTCATTTCATTCATACTTATTCCAAATGCTCCATCTCCAGCAAAACCAATCACAGGTGTATTGGGACATCCAATTTTTGCTCCAAGGATTGCAGGAAATCCATAACCACAAGGACCAAATAATCCTGGTGCTAAATATTTTCTGCCCTTTTCAAATGTAGGGTAAGCATTTCCAATTGCACAATTATTACCAATATCACTTGATATGATTACATCATCAGGCATTCCTGCTTGAATTCCCCTCCAAGCTTCTCTAGGAGACATTCTATCTGCATCTCTTTTTCTAGCTTCAGCATTCCAAACCGTACCTTCATCATCATCCTCATGATCTAAACTTGATAATTCTTGTAACCATGCTGATTTAGTTTGGTGAATAATATTTTTTCTCTCTTCTCTATTGGTGTCTCCAGCTGCTGGAGAAAGTTGAGCTAAAATTTGTTGAGAAACTAATTTTGCATCTCCACAAATTCCAACTGATACTTTTTTAGTTAAACCAATTCTATCTGAGTTCATATCAACTTGAATGATGCTTGCATCTTTTGGCCAATAATCCATTCCATAACCAGGTAAAGTTGAGAAAGGATTTAATCTTGTACCAAGTGCAAGAACTACATCAGCTTTACTAATTAATTCCATCCCAGCTTTTGATCCATTATATCCTAATGGTCCAGCAGCTAATGGGTGGCTTCCGGGAAAACTATCATTGTGTTGGTAGCCTGAGCATACTGGTGCATCCAACTTTTCTGCTAATTTTTTACAATCTTCAATAGCACCACCAATCACAACACCTGCACCAGATAATATCACTGGAAACTTAGCGTTAGATAATAAGTCTGCTGCTTTTTTAATTGCCTCAACTCCACCTGCCTGTTTTTCTAATCTTACAATCGGAGGAAGATCAATATCAATAACTTGAGTCCAATAATCTCTTGGGACATTTATTTGCGCAGGAGCTGATCCTCTAATTGCTTTTTCAATTACTCTATTTAATACTTCTGCCATTCTTGAAGGATCTCTGACTTCTTCTTGATAGCAAACCATATCTTTAAATAAATTCATTTGTTCTACTTCTTGAAAACCACCTTGACCCATAGTTTTATTTGCAGCTTGTGGTGAAACTAAAAGTAAAGGAGTGTGGTTCCAATATGCAGTTTTAATTGGTGTAACAAGACCTGTGATACCAGGGCCATTTTGTGCAATTACCATTGACATTTTACCTGTTGATCTAGTGTAACCATCAGCAATTAATCCACCATTAGTTTCATGTGCTACATCCCAAAAAGTTATTCCAGCATCTGGAAAAATGTCTGAGATTGGCATAAAGGCAGATCCAATAATTCCAAATGCATGTTCAATCCCATGCATTTGTAAAACTTTTACAAAAGCTTCTTCTGTTGTCATTTTAGTCATAATAATTAGGCCTTTCTGTCTTTATTGTTAAAAATTTTATAAATTAATTTGTTAATAGCAAAGATTAATATATAAGAATTAAAAAATTTCAAACAAACAAATCGACACAATTATGGCTACAGACATTATTATACACGACGAAAAAGATAACGTAGGAGTGGTTGTTATTGATAAAATCACTTCAAAACAAGATTGTGATTGCTGGATTATGGAAAACGATAAAACAGTGAAAATTCAATCTGTAGATGAAATTCAATTGGGACATAAGATTGCAATGGTTGACCTTGATGAGGGTGATACTATTTTAAAATATGGTCATGATATTGGAAAAGTAGTTAAATCAATAAAAAAAGGTGAACACGTTCACGTTCACAATGTAAAAACTAAAAAGTGGTAAAAAATATGGAAATTCCAAAAAGTTTTTTAGGTTATAAAAGAGAAAATGGCAGAGTTGGCACTAGAAATCATGTAATCATCTTACCTGTTGATGATATTTCAAATGCATGTGCCGAAGCTGTAGCAAACAATATCAAAGGCACAATAGCTCTTCCCCATTCTTATGGAAGACTTCAATTTGGAGCTGATTTAGATTTACACTTTAGAACAATGATTGGGACTGGAAAAAACCCTAATGTTGCTGCTGTAATTGTTATTGGAATTGAGCCTAAATGGACAAAAAAAATTGTTGATGAAATTGCTAAAACTGGAAAACCAGTTGAAGGTTTTCACATTGAAAGAACTGGTGATATTGGAACTATCATGAAGGCTTCTAAAAAAGCTCAAGAATTTGCAATGTGGGCGTCTGAGAAACAAAGAGAAGAATGTCCTTTAAGTGATTTATGGATTTCTGTTAAATGTGGTGAATCTGATACGACATCAGGCTTGGCTGCAAACCCTACTGTTGGAAACTTAATGGATAAACTAGAGCCGTTAGGAGTTCATTTGTGCTTTGGTGAAACCTCTGAATTAACTGGTGCTGAAAAAGTTTGTGCTACACGTGGTGCAACACCTGAAGCTTCTGAAAAATTCATGAAAACATGGAGTGATTATAATGATTTCATTCTAAAAGAAGCAACAGATGATCTTTCAGATAGTCAACCAACGGCAGGAAATATTGCTGGTGGTCTTACAACTATTGAGGAAAAAGCATTTGGAAACTTTCAAAAAATTGGAAATTGTAAATTTATCGATGTATTAGAACCAGCCGAAGAACCTACTAAAGGAAAAGGTTTGTACTTTATGGACACTTCTTCTGCAGCAGCAGAGTGTATTACACTTCAAGCAGCAGCAGGTTTTAATATTCACTTATTCCCAACAGGCCAAGGTAATATCGTAGGTAACCCAATTGAACCTGTTGTTAAGTTAACCGCTAACCCACTAACTGTAAAAGGCATGGGTGAACATATTGATTGTGATGTATCAAAAATATTATCACGTGAGATGACTATGTCTCAAGCAGGTGATGAATTGATTAAATCAATGATTAGAGTAGCTAACGGCAGACTAACATGTGCAGAAAGCTTAGGACATAAAGAGTTTGTTATGACAAAACTCTATAGAAGTGCATAAATTCTATACTTCTTTGACTCTGTAGCCTATGGAATCAGAAAAAATTATTAAAATTATTCCTGGCGTAATACTTGCCTTGGTATTTTGTTTATTTTCACAAGGAATAAATAATGTCATTGGTATAGAGTTATTTGGAACTCCTAAGAGTCCAATCTCTACTGTAATGATTGCAATATTACTTGGAATTATTATGGGCAATGCATTTACACCTAGAGCAGGTATGATGATTGGTTTAGATTTTACCCAAAAATATATTTTAAAATTAGGAATTATTTTTTTAGGAATAAGATTAAGTTTTACAGAATTTCTTAAATTTGGAACGGTTGCTATCCCTTTAATTATTGTATGTATATTAAGTGTTCTTATTCTTATTAAATTATTAATCAAAAAAGTTTCTATCTCTTCGAAGATGTCTTATCTTATAGCTATAGGGACAAGTGTTTGTGGTGCTACTGCAATTGTGGCAATAGCACCTATTATAGAGGCAAAGAAAACTGAAGTTGCTTATGCAATAGCAAATATTACATTATTTGGTGTTTTGGCCATGCTAATTTATCCTTATTTTGCAGAATGGTATTTTTATGGTGAACCGATAATGGCGGGCTTATTTTTGGGGACCGCTATTCATGAAACTTCTCAAGTTGCTGCTGCTGGATTAATTTATGATCAACAATTTAATAGTCCTGAAACATTAAATGTAGCCACGGTTACGAAATTAATAAGAAATACATTTTTAGTAATCATGGTTCCATTATTTGGGTTTTTATATAATAGGGGAAGGGTTAAAGATAAAAACTATTCTATATTTAGTATTTTTCCCTATTTTGTTCTTGGTTTTATTGGAATGATAATTGTAAGAAATATTGGAGATCAAATATTTACAATAGAGAATGGCAATTATGAAATTTGGAAAACTTCAATTAGTTATATTAAAAGCCTAGCTACTATCTTCCTTACTATGGCTATGTCTGCAGTTGGCATATCTATTAATTTGAGCGAATTAAAGTCAATGGGATATAAACCATTTGTTGTTGGGTTAATTGCTGCTGTAACAGTCGGTATTGTCAGTATTATAAGTTTAGAAACTTTCCTTAAGATATATTTATAAAATTTTTATATCTTAGTTGTATAAATTTACTAAATGTCAATTTGGTTAAATTTTAAAACCAGCAGATTTTGCATCTTTATAAAATGCTTTTACTGTTTCTTTTGTTAATTTATCAAAAGATTTACCAAATTTTTCAATTTTTTCAATTATATCAGGTGGAATAGTTATAATGTGACATCCTAATTGTTTAGCTTGGATATAGTTATATGGCTCTCTAACACTAGCCCATAAAATTTCAACATTTTTAAATTTTTTTGCCAAAGCAATGCTTTTTTTAAATTCAGGAACTGGATCTTTTCCTGTATCGCCTGCTCGTCCTGCAAATATTGAAATAATTACTTTTGATTTTTTATTGATCAGTTTTAAAATTTTGTGAGATTGTTTAGAGTTATAAACAGCAGTTATATTTAACTTAATGTTCATATTATTTAATTCTTTAATTATCTTACCGGTAAAAACACCCTTTGAATTTGTTACAGGAATTTTTACATATATATTCTTTCCCCATTTATTAATTTTTAAAGCTTGATCTCTCATATTATGGTAATCATCTGCAAATACTTCCAATGAAACAGGTTTATTTTGACATAATTTAAGAATTTTTTTAGAATATGATTTGTAATCTTTTGCACCTGCTTTTTTCATTAAAGTAGGATTAGTCGTAAATCCTTTAACGATTACTTTTTTATTAAATTTTTTGATTTGTTTTAACTCTGCAATGTCACAAAAAATCTTAGTTATAATTTTTTTCATATACTTAATAAATATAAAATTTTATAGTCAAAAGCCAGCACTATAATCTTTTATTAATTAAGATTTTTTTTTAGAATATTTTTTTCTTAAATTTGAAAAAAATCTTCTAATAAATGCAGCACCAACTCCCAAAATAATTGCAAATAAAATTGAAAATAATCCATACAAAATTGGCATTTCAATAGATAATTTTTTAATAAACATTGATAACGGATCGAGATCATTCACGTCAATTTTAGAAACTTCACTTAAAACATGTTCCGCAAAGAAAGTGTCATAAGCAATAGCTATCCCAACTAATAATAACAAAACTGCTAAAAGAGTTTTTATTTCTGTGCTATCAATTGACTCACCTAATTTTTGCCCCACTTGGACACCAACAATGGATCCCAAAACCAGCAAGGCTACTAAAATTAAATCAATAGAACCATAATTAAATGCGTGAAGAAAAGTCACAATAACACTAACGAAAATAGTTACAAATAAAGATGTTCCTGGAATTAGTTTTGTTGGCATTCCAATTATATAAATCATTGCTGGTACTAAAATAAATGCACCACCTATACCCATGATTGCAGCAATAAATCCGACTATCAAACCAATAATAACTGGAGTAAAGGCGCTTTCATATAATTTAGATTTTTGAAAACGCATTCTTAAAGGAAGACCGTGTATCCAATAATGAACATGTAATTTTTTTTTAGTTATAATTTTTTTTCTAGCTTTATCTATTTCACCTAAACCTTCTACTAACATTGCTGTTCCTATGATTGCCAAAATGTACATATATGCTAACGAAATAACTATATCAATTTTTCCAATGTCTTTAAAATAAGTAAAGGTCCAAATTCCAAGTAGCGTCCCAAAAACTCCACCTATAACAATCATGAATCCCATTTTATAGTCAAGTGTATCTTTTAAATAATGCGTTGTTGATCCTGAAACAGACGTTGCAAGAATATTGTTTGCTTCATTTGCAACCGCATAAGTTGGTGGCACCCCTAAAAAAATTAAAAAAGGTGTCATTAAAAAACCCCCTCCTACTCCAAATAATCCCGACAGAACTCCCACAATGCCACTCAGAAAAAAAATGGCTAATATATTTACTGATACTTCTGCTATAGGAAGAAAAACTTCCATAAATTTATACCCTTACTCTTAAAATTTCTATAATACCTAAATATTCCTCAATATAATTGTTGTCAATAAATAGATTAAATTAAGTAGAATGCTTATTTATGTTTAAAATGAAACAAAAGTGCCAATCAGGATTATTCCCCAATATGCAAATAGTCCTAAAAATATACCAGTTTTTAATTTATTTTTTTTTATTTCAGTGGGTAAATTTTTAAGCAATGTTGACATTAATAAGTCTGATTAACACGACATTAGTATTTGTCAAACTATTACTTAAAAAAATATTTTATTATTAATTTTAACTTGAGTTTAATAAATAGTGGCACCAAAAACTTTAACTTCATCACCCTCTAGTCCCAGAACTAGTCTACCTAAAAATTCACCTTCAATTTCTTTACTCTTTTGTTTGAACAATACTGTTATATTCAAACCCCTCCGAAGACATCCAAAAGCCTCATAATCTTCAGCTAAACTGGTTAATAGTTTATTATTAGCCCACTGCTTACCTAATTCTACTTCATTAGCCCCAAACAACATCTGGGTTCCAAAATCTTTAGTGAAACCACCATAGTCCTTCATATTTGATGTTTTAACTAGATTGCTCCAAATAGGTTTGGCAATTGCTATAATTTCATCATCTGATTTCTCTAGAAGATTCATAATTTATATTTAATTATTTTAAGAAGCTTTTTTCTTCTCGTTCTCATCAACTATGTGGTAGACCGGCACTTTTTCTAGTGAAAATTTACCAGTTTTTGGATCACGTCTAGAAACTGTTAAACAATGCCAATTATCATCATCAAGTTTCATATGATCACCTCTGTAATAGTAACCAGGCCAACGTGTTTCTTCACGGAACATAGTATGTTCAGTTACACATTGGGAAGTTAAAGCTCTGTGTTTTAATTCCCAAGCTCTCATAAGTTGGTGTAAATCTTCAGCACCTACTTTTTCTAAATCTTCCTCTAACCAAGCAAGTAATTCTAAGCCTCTCTTAAGCATATTACCATTAGTCATGTAGTTGGTTGCAATTCCTCCAACATACTCATCCATAATTCTTTGTAGACGTTGTAGTCCCTGGATAGGAGAAATATAACTAGGTGAAACTGTTCCTCCAGTAATTTCATTTTGAGCAACTTGATATGTCTCTAAAGGTTTAAAGATAGCCACTTTAAAGTCTTCACATTGTTTGTCTGTAACTTTAATACCTTCTGCTTTTTGATCTTCAATATATTTAACAGCAGCTTTTGCAGCTAAACGACCTTCTGTAAATGATCCAGATGAAAACTTATGGGCACTTCCACCTACAGTATCACCTGCACCAAAAAGACCATCGATAGTTAACATTCTGTTATAACCCCAGAAATATTCTGGTGGAGATAAATCTTCAGGTCCACTAACCCAAGCTCCAGAGCATGTTGCATGAGAACCCATAACATAAGGTTCTGATGTGGTTAATTCAGGATTTGTGTATTTCGGATCAATATTTTGAGAAGCCCAAACAACAGCTTGACCAACAGTCATACCAAGAAAGTTTTCCCAGCCAACTGTTTCTAAATGTGGGTCTTGAAAGGCCTCAGTTGTAACCATGTGAATTGGTCCACCACCTGCAATAGTTTCTTGAATAAATGCATGATTTCTCAAACATGTAGGAGTTGGATGATGATCGATATATTCTCCAACTAACTCTTTAGTTTGATCATACCATTTCTTCTCATAATTCTCACCATTTGCATTTTGAGTATAAGTTTTAAGGTGTAAAAAGTATGCCCCAACTGGACCATAGCCATCTTTAAATCTACACAACACAATTCTATTTTCCATTTGTGTCATTTTAGCTCCAACAGCAATAGGCAATGCATAAGCAGAACCGTTACTCCATGGTGCATACCAAGTTCTTCCCATTCCTTCACCAACTGCTCTTGGTTTGAAAATGTGAGATGCTCCACCTGCTGCAACAATTACAGTTTTTGCTCTAAATACATGGTAGTCACCAGTTCTCATATTAAAACCAACAGCTCCACCTACTCTATTCTCTTGAGCCTCATCCATTAAAAGGTGAGTAATCATTATTCTATTATAAATTTTGTCAGCCGATTTTTTTGCGGCTTCTGCAACGATTGGCTTATAGCTTTCTCCATGAATCATAATCTGCCACTTACCTTCTCTAAGATAACGACCAGTTTTTTCATTTTTCATCATGGGTAAACCCCATTCATCAAACATATGAACTGTTGAATCAACATGACGAGCCATGTCATAACCTAAATCTTCTCTAACCATTCCCATTAAATCATTACGCGCATATCTAACGTGATCTTCAGGTTGGTTTTCACCCCATTGCATACCCATGTAACAGTTAATAGCGTACAAACCCTGCGCAACTGCTCCACTTCTATCAATATTAGCTTTCTCAACACAAATAATTTTCATGTCTCTTCCCCAGTGTCTAGCTTCAAAAGTAGCACCAGTTCCAGCCATACCACCACCAACGACTAGAACATCGCAATCTTCAAAAAGTGTTTTGTGCTTAGCCATTAGTAGTAAACTCCCTTTTTAAATGTATCTTTTGGTACAGATGGTAACTTACCGTCAATGTTTAAACCGTTAGGTTCAGTATAAAGCATTTGAGAGTTAATCTCATCATCATTAGGTTTTTCACCTTCTGCTAATTTTGGAATAAATTTTCCCCATGGTTTTGTTGTAATTGGAGAAACAAAGTCTTTTGTAGTTCCGTTTCTAAATTTAATTTTCCACGAGATAGTTCCTTTTTCCTCTTCACGTCTAACTCTAACGCTGTGACCCATAGGAGCAAAATCTGCATAACCACGGACATCAATTGCATGATTAGGGCAAGCTTTTACACAAGAATAGCATTCCCAACAAAAATTAGGTTCAATATTAACTGCTCTTCTAATATTTTCATCAATGTGCATTATATCTGATGGACAAATATCCACACAGTGACCACATCCATCACATCTCGTCATGTATACAAAAGTTGACATATTATATTACCTCTCTTTTTTTAATAGTGTTTTGGTTGTTCTCTTTTAATTCCTAGTCCAAATTGTTTTGGTGCATCAGCTAATGGAGGAAGATTGTCTCTTGATCCATCTGCTTCTGCTAAGTTTTTTTGGATTGCTGCACCA
>Ga0209709_10002475_pt1 | contig 16049 bp, 27 predicted proteins | sample ArcticOcean_MG_C_2_FD_187435 | JGI IMG/M metagenome (GOLD analysis project Ga0209709, IMG submission 187435) | Marine microbial communities from western Arctic Ocean - ArcticOcean_MG_CB4_136 (SPAdes) (version 2) | ecosystem: Environmental > Aquatic > Marine > Oceanic | place: Arctic Ocean... | reverse complement strand
ATTAGTTTGTAGGGATTGCGGATGTCCTTTAGTTGCTAAAATTAGGTCAACAGAAATTTGTAAACATTGGAAGAAATGATATTACACGAGGTTATTAAACAGATTGAGAATGATAGTAGGTTTATAAAACTATTACAGCTAGGAGTTATTCCTTTATCTGTATTAGATAAAAAAGTTTACTATGAAAGGTTTTTACAGGAGAGTTTAAAGAATAGCAAGATGGTTGCTATTAGTAACACATCGGAGGAGTATAACGTTTGTACTCAAACAATTAGAAGGTCTATTAAATTAATGACTAAAGATTAGGAATAAAATATTTTGTGTTTTTTTATTTTAGTTTACGCCCTTGCATAATTTGTAAGGGCGTTTTATTATAACTAATTTAAAAGCGTTAATCTTAATTCTATAACTTCATTCCAGTAAAATAAACTATCTAGGTTGTCTTTATTTGTCACCTCAATACTATAACCATCGGTATAATCTACATTGTAATTATCTGAGCCTGTAACTATAACTAACTTATAACACTTATAAAAAGACTTCACTATAAATCCATAATCAGTTCTCTCTAGACTAACCTCGTTAACTCTATCACCTGTAGGTAGGTCTACATTCATTTTCCATCCTTTATTGTCATAGTTCATAACATTGTCTTGCATGTCAAATAATACTGTTATTTCTTCTGTGCCTAAGTTGTCAGAATATTCACTTGATTGACAAGAGTAAAAAGACAATCCGATAATAATAATTGTAATTAATTTTTTCATTTTATTTGTTTTAAATTATTTCAATAATCAAATGTACAACAATTTTATTAAATAAATAGAACTATAAAGAAATAGTATTGAAATGTAATTTTGAATAGTTTTTACATATAACTGTAAAACGTTGTATTGATATTTTTTATATGTTTGTGTTTTATAATAGATTTTAATTATGGGTAACGATATTTATTTAATTGGTGAGGTTGGCTACGAGATTACTCTAGCTAATACAATTGATAAAGTTAATAGTACGGATAAATCTAAGCCACTAAACGTTCACGTTCATTCAGTAGGCGGTTCTGTTTATGAGGGGTTAGCAATTTATAACTACCTAAAAGGATTGAAGCAAGAGGTTAACACTATTTCTGACGGATTAGTCGCATCTATTGCTTCTATTTTCTTTTTAGCAGGAAACAAAGAAACAAGAAAAGTAAATAGTACAGATTCTTTTTTAATTCATTTACCTACAGGCGGAATGCAAGGTAATGCTTCTGACTTCGAAAAGACAGCAAAAGAATTAAGAGATATAGAGGACAAACTAGCAAGTATATATGTAAACGAAACCAACCTAACTAAAGAAGAGGCTTTGTCTTTAATGAAAGAAGATGAAATGCTTAACGTAAACTTTTTGAAGGATAAGGGTTTTGTAAATACAATAAACGAATTTAAGGCAGTAGCAAAATTTAATATTAATAATAAGAATAAGAATGAAATGAGCGATACATTAACGAAAGATGAAGCTGAAGGTTTATTTGCAAAGTTTGAGAAAACATTGTCTAATATATTCGGTAAAAAAGAAGAGCCTACTAATAAAATAGTACAGGACTCAACAGGAGCGGAAATCAATTTTCCAAACGTAGCAGAAGATGCTAATCCACAAGTCGGAGATTCAGCAACAGTTGATAACGAAAAAGCAGAAGGGAGCTATATTATGCCAAGCGGTGAGACATTTGTTTTTGTCGATGGTGTATTAGATTCTATTGCGGAGGTTGCAGAAGATAACTCTAACGAGGAATTAGAAGCAGCTAAAAAGAAAGTTGAAGAATTAGAAGCTAGTTTAGATATTAGTAACACTTTAAACACAGAAAAAGATACTGAGATTTCAGAAATTAAAGCATCTTTTGAAACGGTTACAAACGAGTTCAAAGAATTAAAAAACACTTTCACTTCTGGTAACGTTCCAGCCGAGAAGAAAGAAGGAAACAAAGAAAAAGCTGGAGCAGTAAACAAAAGAACATTTAGAAATAAATAATTATGGCGACAAAATTTGACGTAACAGGATTAACTCTTAATCCATTAGAAGCAACTGACGTATCAGAAGCGATTGTAGAAAAAGTATTTGTACAAACTGAAATGAGTGCTATTCACAACATCGAAACAGGTGTTGGAATGAAATCTCAGATTATTTTCGTAGACCAATTAGGAATTGGTGGGGAAGCATTAACAGGTTGTACACCAGCAGAACAAGAAGGGTTAACCTTCACTCAAAAGTATTGGGACCCAGCTTTGATTGCAGGTAGATTAACGAACTGTGCAGCAGACTTAAACAAATTATTCAAGGTTTTCAAGAAGGCACAAAAAGCAAACCCAGACTATTTTGATAAAACAGGAAGTCAAGAGATGGGTATGTTAATGGCAGCAGTAGTAGAATCTTTAAAGGTGTCTATTAATGCAAAAGTATGGTATGGAGATACAGCAGCAGCAGTACAGCCTGCTGGAGACTTTACAATCACAGGATTTAACGCTGGGTTGTGGAATCAGTTTGACGGTTTATGGAAGCAAATATTTGCGGATGGTTCTATCCCTGTTTGCACAATTTCTGAAAATTCAGGAGCTACTTACGCAGCACAAGTTTTAGCAGCAGGAGAATCTTACAATATTTTTAAAGAAATGTATAAGAAAGCAGACCCTAGATTATTAGGTGATTCTGAAAATCAGATTTTAGTAACTCGCTCTATTTGGGATAACTACTTAACTTATTTAGAAGCTACACAAGCTAACGGAGGTGTTACAGAAGTTTTAGAAGATGGTAGAACAGTAATGAAGTTTAGAGGTATTAACGTAACGTTGATGAATGAGTGGGATAGATTGCAGAATCTATATCAAAATGATTTAACAGTTGTTTACTTACCTAACAGAGCATTAATGACTACACCAGATAACATTCCTGTAGCTACATTATCAGAGCAAGATTTACAGAGTTTGGAATCTTGGTACGAGAAAAAAGACAAGACTAATATCGTTGACTATTCTTATTTCTTAGATGCAAAGTTCGGTGAGTCTTACATGGCTGTAGCTGCATATTAATTAATTTAAAAAAGAAAAATTATGGCACTTAATTGTGAAGATAAATTAGCAGCAAACATAGAAAGAGACTGTGACAATAAGCCGTCTGGCGGTATTGAAGTAAACGTTGTATTGATTAATTTTGACGACGTTGACAAAACAGTCTCAACATTAGATGTTGCAAACGACTTAATAATTACAAACTTAGCTACAATGTCAACTACTTCTGGATTCTTTCTTGAGGGTGTTAAGCAGGCTCAAGGAACGTCTTACGAGTTGGTCAAGAAAGAAAATAGCTTTGACGCTTATAAGCACTTATTTTCTGGGGTTATTTTAAACCCTAGTGCAGCAAACAAGAAATCTCTATCGAACATCGCTAGTGGTGGGAGGTATGTTGTGGTTGTAGAGAAAATTTGGAAAGGAATATCGCAAGAAGACGCTTTTGAAGTTTTAGGATTCGACAGAGGGTTGGTTATTTCCAGCTTAGTTCAAAATTCTAAAGAAGATGACGGTATCATTAAGTTTGAATTGGCTAGTCCTGATGGACTTGAAGAGCCTGAAATTACAAGAGTAAACTTAGAAACTGATTATGCAACTACTAAAATTGCATTTGACTCTAAGTACGCTACTGTTTAATGACAGATAAATACAAAGGATTAGGTAAAGCAGTCGTTTTTAGAGACACCTCTAGAAATGGCTTGCTTACTAATTTTTTAAAAGATTACAAACTAGAGTTTGGAGGTGGTAAATTAAACCCATCTTGTTCTAGTTGCAGAAATGAATACTGGAATAATTACCTAAATTTATTTAAAATGAAAGAAGTAGTATCATGTGATTACGAATTGCATAAAAAATATAGCGGAGGTGTTAAAATTGGATTTAATGGACGACCTATTAGAAACGGTGAAATGACAAACGAAGTAGCTGCTGAGTTACTTAGAACACATCCAAGAGGTGAATTGCTATTCAGCAAGCTACCTAAAGCAAAAGAAATTGAAGTAAAAGAAGAGGTTGTAATTGAGCCTAAAAAGATAAAAAGAAGACGCAAATCTACTAAGTAATGGGTTTAAAAACTACTCTTATTGAAATCTATAAGAAGTTAACCACCTATGATAAAAGGATAGGTATTATAACGAACGGTGTTGATAATCTTTATCCTGAGAGAGTTGATAGATTTATCAACAACTCTGTAACAGCTAAAACTTGCGCTAAAATAATGGCAACATATATAGCTGGCAAAGGTTTTGGGGAGGTCAATGATAATATAATTGTTAACTCAAAAGAAAAAACAACTCTACAAAAATTAACATCTCAAATATCTAAAAGTTTATCTAAGCAAAGAGGTGTTTTTATTAACGTAACCTATACTTTAGGCTATGAGCCTTCGTCTTATAAAGTATTACCTTACAATAGTTGTAGACTAGGCAAAAAGGACGACAACAAATATAACGGAAAGATAGGTGTTTCTGACAATTGGGAAAATACAAAATTAAAAGAAATTGATATTACTTTTATAGATGTATTTAACAATAATAAAGAAATAGTAAAAAATCAAATAGCTAATGAAAAAGGAGATACTGAACTAGAAAAGTTAGGTAACTATAGAGGTCAGATACTTTACTTTAATTTAGACGATGAGTACTTGTACGCTTTGAGTCAAATAGACCCTGTTTTAAAAGATTGTGACAGTGAAGCACAAGCGAGTGTTTACAAAAATCGTTCATTAAGAAAAGGGTTCTTTGGGAAGACAATTGTAATAACAAAACCATTAGCAGGTACTTTAACGGACTATGCAGACTCTACTGAGTATCACGAAGCACTAAGCGAAAGAGATAACTTTAAAGAAACTATAGATAGTTTTATAGGTGCAGAAGATAATGGAGGTGTTATTCATGTTGAACTAGAACACGATTCTGAAAATTTCGACCAAGAAATTAAGTTTGAAAACATTGATAGTAATATTGATGACAAGATTTTTGAGTACACAGAAAGCTCTGTTTTTAACAATATTTTAATGGCTTTTAACTCTATTCCTAGTGGATTGATTCGACCTGTTAATACATTATTTGGACAAAGTGAAGGCGCAATAAATCAAATGAAACTAGTGTATCAAGACAACACGAGGGCAGAACGTAACGAAATGACACAGCTGATACAGTTTTTGATGAGTATTTTTGTTAGACCTGTGAAAGGATTAGAATTAGAACCTTTAGTAATTGAAACACAAGAAGAAGATGACACTACTAATAAATAGAAATGATTTCGCAGTAAATAATAGACAAATAACACAGTCTAATTTCAATTCTGGAACTCTAGATCAGCACGTTTCAGATGCTCAATTTGTAGATATTCAGAAGTTAATGGGTTTAGATTTCTATAACGATATGATTAGAAACTATACAGATACTAAATATCAAACATTGTTGAACGGAGGTAGTTACACTTATAATAACACTACTTACACAAACGTAGGTTTGAAGTCTGCGATAGTATTTTATGCGTATAGTAGGTATGTATTAATGGGTAGTCAAACAGACACTCCATTTGGTTACATTGAGAAAACAACTACAGATAGCATTCGTGTTTCTGATGGTGGTAAGAAAAATATGTATAAAGAAAACAAAAATATTGCTTTTAATTATTGGGAAAATGTAAGAAACTTCTTAGAAAGAAAATCTACAGAATACCCTTTGTGGGAAAGTAATTGCTTTGTTAAAAGAGGAGGTTTTAAAATTTCAAAAATAGGATAAATGGCAGAAAAAATAGAAATAATAAACAACGCTTTAGTTGTTACGAATACAGGCACAGGTATTATATCAATATCAGAACCGTCAAAAGATTATTGGTACAAAGAATCTGATTTGCAAATTGGTAGAGTAACTTTTTATGATGCTAACGGATTAAAGGGAGATTTTCAAATCACACAACCAATAATTAATTTATCGGATGCTGTTGATAGTGAGTTAACACCTTTTACAGAATCAACGTTTAGGACTTTCTGTACTGCTAATCTGGGAAAGTCTAGCTCCTCGGATGCGGGAGCAGATTTAGACGAGCATATTGGCTTTGCAGATTACAATGATGCGTCTACATCAGTAACACCGACTATATTGGTTGCTGACACTTGGACTGATGTACCTAATGATACTTTAGGCGCTTACACTAATACGTCTTATCTTCCTGAAGGAATGACTACTCTAATGGATGGCTCTACTGGTTATTTGGATTTTTCAGAATTGACTCTAGGTTCTGATATACATATTAGAATTGATTACACGGTAACACCCAACACCAATAACGCTTTAGTTGAAAGTCGATACACTCTAGGGAATGGCGGAGGTATTTATTCTCTACCTATTAACTCTAAGCGATTAGATAGTGGCTCAGGAATACCTTATGCAGCAGATAAAGGTAGTTTTTATATTTACATGGGAGACACGAACACTTTACAAGGTGTTGGAAAACTTCAAGTAAAATTAACAACGGGCGGCACATTGGTGAATAATGGTGTAGCAATAAAAATCTATAAAAAATAAATAAATGGCTATTAAAGTAATAAGGAACGAGCAAGGAAACTGTATTCAGTTCGAGGGAACAACGCTTCCCGTATATTGGAATGCTTGTTTAAGCGCGAGAATAAACGCTTCAAACCCTAATAATATAGATGTCGTTAATGATATTGAAACTGGGCAGACTGGTAAAGAGAAAATGGAAATCTCAAACGAGCCTTACACATATTTTATTGACAAAGATGGTAACACATTTGCAACAGCACAAGATGCAGTTGACTACATTACTAACAACGCTAATGTTACTGGAATTACGGGAAACGGTGTAGACTTAAACGGTGTAATAGTTGATTTTAAGCTAGACAATACGTCTACTAGCATAATGTTAGATAATGGATATACTTATGGGGTTAACACTATTAAAGCTATTGCACATTCTGATGGGACTATCCACATAGTTTCAGAACAAGGTGATTTGGATTACTTTATAAATTTAGATAGTGGCAGTGTTACAATTGGAGGCGTTGCGGTTAGTGGCGGCTTAAATGATATTGTAAATACTTTAAATGAATTGTTTACAGTAGGTGCTTTTGAATCGGTTGTTATTGCAGACCCTTACGCTACTATGGTTGCAGATGTTGGGGGTGCTGATGCTTCGGGCGCTTTAATTGGTAGTTTTGCGGTTGACCCTATTGGAGATGATATTGGAGGTTCGACGGGTACGCATTACAATAAAGCGGGGTATTTATCGACAGATACAATAGACCAAAAAGGGGAATATTTTAGTTTTGATATTAGAAACGAAGGTATCATTGGAATGGGTTTGGTGTTGGATGACGTTGCAGACGTACACGGAAACGCAATATACGGTGACCCCGCAAACTTTTGTATCTACAATTCAAGTTCTGGTAATTATGGGTATCAATTTGCTCATTTTTTTCATCCTTCGCCTGATGGTTCTTGGACTAATTACGGAGCTTCTACGGGTGCGGTTTATGGCACGGGATGGAATGGAGCGTTAGCGTTTAGGTATTCCGATGAAGGTTTAGATTGGAGGGACGGAAACCCCGTTAAAATGAAAGTAGGAATAGATTCAGATTCTTTTATTGAAATCTCTTATTGGGATTCTTCCACATCTTTATGGGTGTTAAATGTTCGGAGCAATTACCCCGTAGCTGATGGTGTTAAATTTAAGTTAGGTGTAAAATTTTGCGATTCGATTGTTAGGTTGCATTCTACTCCTAAAGTTCATCTTTTAGAATCCGCAGCTCCAACAATGTACTTTAGATATATTGAAAGTCCAGATAATAACTTTGAATATCCTTTATTTGCTACCGAAGAGGAAGCTAAGTATTATCACGAAATAACGACTGGGGTTTCTGAAGGTGTTACACATACGCACACTTATGTAGATGACCCAACAAATACAACTTGGTACATGCCTGACAATGGTCAAATGGTTGGAGTTGGCGCTCCTTACAGTATGGTTTTTAATGGTCAGACTGCTTTATTTACAGAAATAACAAGTTTAACAGATTCGGATTTAACACCTTCAGCTTTTAGCTTTAGTGATATATCACAAGAGGAAGGAACGGTTGTTAGTTTGCAATTATATCCAGCTGGAGCAACATTTAGTCAGTCAGCTACAATAAGTCCTAATACGAGTGGTTTAGTTTATAATACAACTACTCACTATCTACAAGGAACACTAACAGATGTTGGAGCAGATACGGTTTATACGGTAACGGTAACAAGGGCGAACGCATACGGTTCAACGGTTGCAACCTTTACAGTGACAGCAACAGACGTACCCGTTGCAAGTTCTTTATTAACACCTTGGAGCAAGGCGGTTGTGTTAAATGGAGCTAATGAATATCTTTATCAAGTAAGTAATAGTAATTCTTTTAATATTATTAATATGGGAGGCATGAATAATGATGTATGGGGTGCTACTAATGGTAAGACTTCTACAGATACAGATGCTAGACCTTGGAGTATTTCTCAAGTAGTTTATATAGATAACTCTCAGCCACAATGTTATTTCTCACAGGCTGAAAATTATGCTAATGATAGAATCTCTTTAAGTACTCACGAAACAGGAGCTAATTCTAAGATAGAGTTCTATTGGGGGCGTTCTACAGGTACAAACGGAGCTAACAGTAATGGATGTCAGTTCTTATTTGATAAGCCTTCTGACGGTTGGTACGGTTACTACATAGACACTACAGGATTTAGACCTAATCAAGCTCAGTCAACTACAACTGCCTTAGCTGATAACTTTAGATTTAAACAAGTTGATTTATCTACAGGTACAGTAACAGATATCACAGGTACTTGGACACTAGTAGGTGATGGTAGATTGAATAGAGGTCTTAACGGTGACTTCTACATAGGTAGAGAGTCTGGTAGTCAGTCATTTAATAGTAATAATTCTCTGAAAGTAGCATCTACATTAGTATCTACATTAAAAAGAGACTTCTTACTACCTGACAACACAGAGATATCTATGCAGGTAAGAGACCCTCAGCAATGGGTGATTGATTACAGAGATGGAACTCAGCAGAGACTAGCATATAATAACACTCCATATGACTATGATACATATCCCGAAAGATGTGTTTCACTATGGTTAATGGGTGACGGTGCAACAGATAGTTATTCGAATAACGTCAGAAATGATGTAAAACAAGCCGACCAAAACTATACGATGTTAAGGCTTCAAAATATGGTATCTAATGATATTGAGACTGTAAATATAACTGGATTAAGTTAACACAACAACCCCCTTTAATTAGGGGGTTAATATTTAAAATATGAATAAAAGATTACCCGATAAGTGGATAAGAAAGTCTATATTTAGTAATTAAAATAAAAAAAATATGTCAACAATTCCAAGTCTAAAATTCGAGCCTTTAGCATATAACACAGGTGTAGCTTACAGTCAATTACCAACAGATGGTTCAGGAGACTTAGACTTTACACGAAGCAGTAAAGCAACAAGAGTAAATAATAACGGAGAGATTGAGTTAATGGATAATAGTATACCAAGATTAGATTATACAGATGGTGGTTGCCCAAGTTTATTGTTAGAACCTGCGTCTGCGAATTTGATTACAGAGGGTAATGACATTTCTAATTGGGCTTTTGGAAGAACAACAAGAACAGTTACTAACGGAGTTAATCCTGATGGAACAGCAGAACAAGTAGTTGTGTCTGCATCGGCAGGTACTAATAGTACGCATAGATTTTTTAGCAACACTGTTGCTATTACACCTACTGAAGACTACACTATTTCTGTGTATGTGAAAAAAGGCACATCCTCTAAAGTTGATATAGTACTAAGAACACCAACGGAAGCTGGGGATGGATTTAATACTTGTGTATTTGATATGAATAACGAAACAATATCAAATGGAACTTTTGAAGTGTTTAATGATGATTGGTACAGAGTTCAAAGTACAGACAGTTTTAATACATCTACAACAGGGAAGGTCTTTATATACGTCTACAATGAATCAGGAGATAAATCCTACATAGCTACAGGAAATGAAAATTTATATATTTGGGGAACACAAATAGAACAAGGAAGCTACGCAACATCATACATACCAACAAACGGAAGCATTGCAACAAGGTTAGCAGAGACATTAGAAAGAGACAACATAAGTCATTTGATAAATAGTGAAGAAGGTGTGTTGTATTTTGAGGGTAGTGCTTTAGAATGGGGTAGTAGTGCAGGTCATCAGGTTTCTTTATCAGATGGTAGTGGAAATAATAGGATTATGATATTTATTTATTCTGAAACTCAATTAGGATTACGCTTTAATGCTGTAGGAACGCAATTAGTCCAACAAACAATATATACAGTTTCAAGTTTAAGTGTTAATTCTAAAATAGCAGTAAGATGGGGAAATGGTAATTATAGCATATATCAAAATGGTTTATCTATTTACACCCAAGCAATAGCAAGTTCTCCAATAGGGTTATCTAAACTTAATTTTTCAAGTGTAACAGAAACATCGCCTTTCTACGGAAACATAAAAGACCTAAGAATATACAAGACTGCATTAACAGACGAGGAATTAACTGATTTAACAACGATATAATGGGAATAAATGTAAGCAAATATGAATTTAATTCAAAGGAACAATTTGAAACAAAACTCAAGGCACTACACACAGAAGATGATGATGGTAACTTAATACCTGATTTTAAATTCACAGTAATACAGATAGGACACATTAAAGTTGAAGATGAAGTATTAGATGAAGATGGAGAGATTGTAACACCTGCAGTTATGGGTGATAAATGGCACGTAGACGCATTATGGCACGATTTAGAAGACCATCCTTATGGTTGGAGGACTTATAACATAGATTTAGATTCAGAGGGATTACATGGCTTCTTAGGTATTAACTATTTAGACCATAAATTCTAATGAGTATGATAGATAAACTAATACCCAACATTGATAAATTAAAGCACTTCTATTTGTGGAGTATATTTTTAGCGTTATCGTTAATGGTTGCTAATTACTTTTTTCTACCTGATTTATACGCATATCGTTTGTGTTTATTGTCGGCTATTTTATGGGAGCTTTACCAAAAGGTTGTTAAAAAAGGAACTAACAGTATTAAGGAAATGGCTTTAGATGTGTTTTTCGGTGGTTTATTTCCGACAATGCTACATTACATTTCAAATTAAAAGTTAATAATTAAATATATATACAATGAAAGAAGTAATTTACTTAATGCCAGATGGCGACGAGAATGGAGAAGGTTTTACAGTTGACCCAGATAAAGAAGAAGTTCCTGATGAAAGGGGTTAAACCCCTTATAGTAACACTAGCCATCGTGCTTTTTGTTTCTAACTACTCTATTTGTGATTATTTTTACTACAACAAAGACGTAAAAGATATAAAAGCGTGGTGGTATTTAAAGTGTGATATTTACGGCATTATTATAATGCTGTTGTTATTTGCTTTAGATATTGGTTCTGAAAAGTGGCTTAAATTTATAATAAATATAGGTTTAGGATTAACTATATCAAGCGTAATAGACAGATTGTTTTTTAACACAAGAGTATTTGATAAAAGTGATGTTTACATGATTTTAATAACAGTTGCTTTTGCGACATATAACTTGATTTATGCAAGATACAAACAAGGAGTTGCTGAGTAGGATTTTAGCGCAGAACGACGAATTATCAAAAAAGCAATTTGAATTATCTTTACAGTTTAGCAACTACTTAAACAAGCAAGAATTAAGATTTGTTAAGATAGAAGGTTATTTAAAGTCAGATACTGAAACTAATACAGAAGGAGCTATTGAGAAACTAAACAGAATAGATAAAAAACTCACAGGACTAGAAAAAGAGATTATTAAAAAGTCTGCGATGTTTGGTGTTGGAGCTAGTGGAATTGTATTAGCTTTAAAATGGGTGATAGGTAAAATTATAATATAATGAAAATAGAGATATTTACATACGAATTTGAAGATAAACAAACATTAGGCGAATGCTTTATTACTAAAGATGGTGTAGACTTATTTAAAGCCAAGAGTTTAGAACGTGCTGATAACGATAATAAAAAGAGTGTTAGTTGCGTTCCTCGTGGGAAAACTTATAAATGTGTATTGGAATACTCACCGAGATTTGATACTATGTTATGGGAGCTTAAAGATGTTCCTAACAGAAGTGAGTGTAAGTTTCACTCAGCGAATTTCTGGCGACAATTAAACGGTTGCATTGCTTTAGGTGATGAATTAGTAGATATTGATGGAGATGGTTATAGAGATGTAACTAATAGCAAAAACACTATGAAAAGATTTCATAAGGTGCTGGAAGGATTAACAGAAATAGAATTAATTATACATTAATATTATGGCATTACCAATATTAGGATTTATAGGAAACCTTATCGGAATAGGTAAAGGTGTTTTAGAAAGAAAATCAAAGTTAAAAGAGTTAAAGCAATTACAAGAACACGAAATTGTTAAAGCAGAAACTACTGCGGTTGTTGATAGGATTCTAAACAATACAGAATCGGATAATAGTATAGATTTAATAACAGCTAAGAACAAGAAATACACGTTAAAAGACGAGGTTGTCACATATCTATTTCTTACACCTGTGGCAATAGCAGCAGCAACACCTTTTATAATAGCTTTTAAAGATAGTTCTTGGACTAAATTAAATGACTACACAAAAGAATCTTGGCAAAGCTTAAACGAGTTACCAGAGTGGTATATGTACGTCCTTATTGCTGTGGTCGTTGATGTCTTAGGGTTTAGAAGTTTTATGCGTAAAGTGATTGAAAGATTTGCTAATAAATACAGTATCAGCAAGAAATAAAAAACCCTCGCTAAAAACTAAAAAAACGAGGGCAAAAACTATTATGAAAAACCCTTATAAGTAAGGGACTCAAATATACATTTTTTAAACTTAACAACAAAGCGTTTATATAAACATTCGCTTTTTTCTTTGTTAATAGTATTATTTAATAATTTTGTTGTATATTTGCTTATCTAAAATTATATACAATATGAAAACACTAAACACGGGAGTAAAATTAACATACCAAAAAAACGGAGACATTAAAGATTGTGTTTCTTTATACGACAACGCAGTAACTAATAAACCATTACCAAAAACCAAATAAAATATTTATAATGAAAAAGACTTGTAAGAAATGCAAAAAAACTTACCCAAAAACAGAACAGTATTATAGAAAAAACGGTAATAGCTGGCGCTCTGGATGTAAGAAATGTATAAACAAGAACTTACCTAAAAAAACAGAAGAACAAAAGAAAAAAGAAAATGCTAAAAATAATAAAATTTGGGCAAAAAAAAATAGATTAAAAAGAAATGAATATGCTAAAGAGTTTAGAAAGAAAAACCCTAATAAATACATAGAAATTAACAGAGAATATTCCACTAAAAAAAGAGAAGAATTATCTGACGAATATTTATTAAGGCTTATTTGTAGGCGAACAGGTTTTAGTAAAGATGCAATAACAGAAGAAGTAATAGAACAAAAAAGATTAATAATAAAACTTAAAAGACAAATAAATTATGGACAATCAAAGAAATCTTAATTTTGAAGTAAACAACTCAAACGATTTAAACAAAATGTTAACAGGTGTTTTAATGCAAGTCAGAAGAGGTGAATTAGACCACGATACTGTAAAAAGCATAACACTTATAGCTGATAAGATTAATAAAAATAATGTTAACCAATTAGAGTATAAAAAGATATGTAAACATAAAAAAGATATTCCTTTTTTAGAGCAATAGTAGTAAATAATAAACCACCAAAAACCAAATAAAATATGAGCAGACCAATAGAACAAGAAAGAGAAAAGACTTATTTTGATTTAAAGAAAGCTAAAGATTTATATCTAAGAAACAATCCTAGCTTAAAATCATTCACAACAAAGGATTTGCACGATGCTTATTTAAGAGCAAACCCTAACAACTACATCAGCTACCAAACTTTCATAAATTGGGATAAAAAAGGCTTTAAACAGTTAGAGGCGTTTATGTCAATTACTAAGATAGTAGGAGCGAAATCAATTGATGAATTATTAACAGTACCAAAACTATAATACTATGAAAAACCTAGCAAAAGCTGTAATAGCTGTAATGAAAGAAGTGAAAGGAATGGAGAAAAACTCTAAAGTAGGCGCTGGAACACGAGCTGCTTACGATGGAACAAAAGACCAAGACGTTAAAGAAGTGTTTAATAAAGCACTTTCTAATAATGGATTATGTATGTTACCTATTGATATAAAAGAAACAACCGATATTAACAGATGGGAAGAAACAAACCAATACGGAACAAAACAAAAGCAATCTGTTTTTACAAAAGTTACTACTAAATATTTATTATTACATGAAAGTGGTGAAAGCGTAGAATTGGCTGGTTATGGTCATGGAGTGGATTCGCAAGATAAAGGAGCTGGAAAGGCGACAACTTACGCAATGAAAAACGCTTTGTTATATGCTTTTGTAACACCTGTTGGTAAAATAGATGATACTGAAACTACACATAGTAATTCGATAGCAACACCTCCTGTTAAAAAACCTAGTGAGAAGCTAAAAGAGTGTAAAACTTTAGTTCAATTACAAACTATTTACACATCACTTTCAAGAACTGAACAGACAGCAATGGCATCTTTAAAAGACGAACTTAAAACAAAATTAAAATAATGGGAGCATCAGCAAAAGATTTCTTAGATATTAGAGAACAAGAGTACACCGTTAACGCTACGTTTAAAATAAAAGGTAAGTTTATTAATGTTTTAGAAAACTACTTAAAAGAAAACGCAAATTTAATTAAATATAAAGTAATGCCAGACACAGACGAACTTTACAACACCGATTTGACATTCAAGAAACTAGTTAAAGCAGAGCGTCAAGCGAAGAGAAACAAAGAAATATACATTAATAGTAAATCGTAAATACTAAAGGGAGTGATTTATTTTACTCCTTTTTTTACTTTTATTTGGTAGATTAATAAAAACGTTGTATATTAGCCACGTGTTAGACTAGCATTAATTAATATTTGGGTTAATAGCTATCTTTACAAATCTATGGGAATTTAGTTTATCCACAATAAACTGAAAAACCTCCTTGCAAACGATTGAAAAGGAAATTAATATTTAAAACTAAAACTAATGTACACAATAGAAACCACACAAGAGAACGGAATTTACAAAGCTACATTATTTTATAAGCATAGGTTAATGCTTACTAGACAAGAAAAAGACTTTAAGCAACACGCAGACTTTGCTATGTTGTATGACGAGATTAAAAGTTGGAAGAAATATTTAAAACTAAACAAATGATTGAGAAACTACAACACTTAATAGACTTAACAAGTACAGGAAATAATACGTATCTTTACAATAAGTTAGTAGAAATTAAGAAAGACTATTTAAACGAATTACAAACAAAACTAAAAAACTAAATTATGAACTACGACGATTGGAAACTAGACAACAACGAGCAAGAAGATAGAGGTTACTGCTATGATTGCGGAACTGCATACCATAAACACGAAGAACACGATTGTAAATAATAACAAACTAAAAACTATATAAAATGAAAACAAATAAAAAACAAATATTAGACAAAATAACAAAATTAGTAGGGTATGAATTTGTAAATAAAAAAAGAGATGCTAGATACATACACGCTAGGTCTTTATTTTTTAAATGCATGAGAATAGAGCTTAATTGCACGTTTCAAGAAATAGCTGATTTTATGGTAGAGCAAGGTGCTTATTTTGAACATTCAAACGTTCAATATTCAATAAATAGAATAGACCTTTACAGACAAACTAGCAACGATATAGATGTAATATACACAAATCTATACCCAAAAGAAAACCCTATTTTTAGTAAGCAAAGGGAAAAAGTGGAAATATTCAAAGACGAGCTTGTATCGCTTAAAATAAATAACGATTTTACAGAAATACTAAACAGCGTAC
>Ga0209709_10002474_pt1 | contig 16049 bp, 21 predicted proteins | sample ArcticOcean_MG_C_2_FD_187435 | JGI IMG/M metagenome (GOLD analysis project Ga0209709, IMG submission 187435) | Marine microbial communities from western Arctic Ocean - ArcticOcean_MG_CB4_136 (SPAdes) (version 2) | ecosystem: Environmental > Aquatic > Marine > Oceanic | place: Arctic Ocean... | reverse complement strand
TTAGGTATATCATTTAAAATATTTAATTTACTACCACTTTGATGAACCCATTTAAGTGGCAATTCTATTATTCCTATTTTAAATTTTTCTAATAAAATAATTAATTCAACATCAAACGCAAATCGATAAGAGCTTATTTTTTTAAAAATTTTTAAAGCATAGCTTTTATGAAATACTTTAAAACCACATTGAGAATCTTTTAGTTTAATATTAAGTAATAGCCTTATAAAAATTATAAAAAACAGCCCTAGAATCTTTCTGGTTACAGAAGTTTCAACGGTAGATTGCCTGTGTCTTCTTGAGCCAAAGTATGCTTTGTTTTTATTGGTTATCTTTTTATTTTTAAACCAAGTGTTAAATTGATTTGGATTAACAGACATATCCGCATCACAGATTAATATCCAATTTTTTTTTGAACTTAATATTCCTTTTTTGATAGCATATCCTTTTCCAATATTTTTTGAATATTTTATCAAAGAAGATTGAATGATTTTTTTATTTTTTTTTATGAATAGACTAATGATTTTATTAGTTAAATCAGTACTACCATCACTTACAAAAATTATTTCAATTTTATTTTTATTTTGTTTAATAAATTTTTCTAATTTTATCAAATTTTTTTGAATTCTTTTTTCTTCATTATATAAAGGAATAACAATAGATAAACTGTACATATCTTTTTATATCACCAAATATATTATATTAAAATTATTTTTAGGAATTGGTTGCGGGGGACGGATTTGAACCGCCGACCTTCAGGTTATGAGCCTGACGAGCTACCAGACTGCTCCACCCCGCGGTATAACTAAATTCTATTTTTAAGTTTATTTAACTTTTTAACTCTTTTTATATTTTCTTGGTGAATTCTCTTTTTCTTTTCTGAAGGCTTTTCATAAGTATTCTTCATTTTAATAATCTTAAAAAAACCATCTCTCTGTAGTTTTCTTTTAAGAACTCTAAGAGCTTGTTCAATATTATTATCTTTAACTTCTATTTTAATAACTACCTCCAAAAAAAAAGTTTGATATCATTTTAAAATTTTTATGTCTATAAGTTTATTGATTTTTTGTTATTTGTTTTTTTTTACTACTTTTCTCTCTCTTTATTCTTCTTTCTGCTTTTTCTATAGCCAGTATTAAATCCTTTTGAGTAAATAAGCTCATAGCCACAGGGTCTTTCGAGGCCAGATTATTAAAATTCCAATAACTTTTATTTCTTATGGCCGTTACAGAGTTTTTTGTAATAGAGACAAGCTTCGCAATTTGAGAATCTTTTAGTTGAGGGTGGTGCTTTATTAACCATAACGCTGAATCCGGTTTGTCTTGTCTTTTTGATAGAGGAACATATTTTTTTATTTTTTTATTTTCATTTGAAATTTCTATATCTGTATTTTTAATTTGTAGAGATCTATTTTCATCTTTTGACGATAATTCAATCTCTTCTCTTGCAAGTTGCCCAGAAATAATTGGGTTATAAGCCATTATTCCTTTTGCAACTTCTCCATCCGCTATACCTTGTACTTCGACTTCATGTAATTTGCAAAAAGTTGCAATTTGCTTAAAAGTTAGAGTGGTATTTTCAACCAACCATACGGCTGTAGCCACGGGCATTAGTGGAGCGATTGTCATTTATTTTTTATCTTCTGATCTAAAATTTTTGAATTTTTTATTAAATTTACTTACACGACCTTTATCCATAAGTTTTTGTTTGCCACCTGTCCAAGCAGAATGAGATAATGGATCAATTTCTAATTTTAATACTTCATCCTCAGAACCCCAAGTTGATTTTGTTTCAAATTGAGTTCCATCAGTCATTTCAACTTTTATTGAATGATAGTTTGGATGAATTTTTTTTTTCATATCGAGACTTATAGCAAAAGAAATTAAGAAAACAATTAAAAGTTCGTGAGGTTTTTACTTAGTTTTTCATTTATAGAGGAACTAGATGCAATAATATTAATATTCTTATTTTTATTTAGATCTATATCGTTAGTTTGGCCACCAGCCTCAGTTACAATTATGATCCCAGCAGCTATATCCCACAAATTTAAGTTTTTTTGAAAATACCCATCATATCTGCCAGACGCAACATAGGCCATATCTAAGGCAGCACTTCCTGATTTTCTTATAGATAAGTTATTTATTTTTTTATCTTTTGATGTTTCTTCATCATTTCCACCCATAGCAAATAAACAATCATCAAAATTTTTCCTTTTTGAAACTTTAATCCTTTGATTATTAAAATAAGCACCATTATTTTTTTCCGCATAAAACATTTCATCTTTGATAGGATCATAAATTACTCCACATATAATTTCATTTTTAGATTTCAAAGCTATAGAAATTGCAAAATGAGGTACACCATGTAAAAAATTAGTTGTTCCATCTATTGGATCTATTATCCAAACATTTTGTGTATCTTTATTAAGTTCAGAACCATCTTCCTCACTAATAATAGAATAATTTGGCCTTGCTTTTTTAAGTTCTGCTATAATTGTTTTTTCTGCTTTAGTGTCCGCATTTGAAACAAAATCTGAAGGACCTTTAACTGAAACTTGTAATTTTTCAATTTCACCAAAATCTCTAATTAGAGTTTTTGAAGCTTTTTCACTTGCTTTAATCATAATGTTTAAATTTGCTGAAATAGATTTCATTTATAGATTATATTTTTTTTAAGTATTCCATGGTTCTCGTATCAACTATAATCTTGTCTTCGCTTTTAATAAATGGAGGTACTTGAATATTTATTCCATTATCCAATGTTGCTGGTTTATAAGATGAGGAAACAGTTTGACCTTTTAACGCAACATCAGTTGTTGCAATTGTACAAGAAACTTGATTAGGCAGTTCCACAGATAAGGGTTTTTCATTATAGAAACTTATATTAACTTCTAAATTTTCAGATAACAGTTTACCCTTTTCTCCAACAATTTCTTTTTTAATATTAATTTGTTCAAAAGATTTTGGATCTATAAAATAATAATCAGTTTCATCATCATACAAATAATTAAATTTAGTTTCATCTAGTGATGCTTTTTCTACCGACTCGCTTGACCTAAACCTTTCGTTTAATTTTGTATTTTTATTTACACTTTTCATTTCTATCTGAGCAAATGCTCCACCTTTTCCGGGTTTGACATGTTGAGTTTTAAGGACTTGCCATAAGTCGTCTTTGTATTCAATTAACATTCCAACTCTAATTTCGCTTGCGTATATTTTCATTTTAATTTTCTAATAGCTTCTAATGGTTTGTATTTTTTGTTGTTCCAAATATAGCCTGAGATAGCTAAAAAGTTAGCTTTATTCAATAAGAGTTTTTTGTAATTACTTAGTTTTATTCCACCAATTGCTACAATAGGAATATTAGTTATCTTTTTTGCTAACCTTAGGATTTTTAAATTTGCTTTATATTTAATTTTTTTTGTTTGTGATGAGTAAAAAGCTCCAAGGGCTAAATAGTCTGCATTATTTTTAATCGCTTCTTTAGCTAAATTAATTGAATTGTGACAAGTAATTCCAATTATTTTATTCTTTAATATTTTTCTAGCTGTTAGGATATTCATATCTTTTTGGCCTAAATGACAACCATCAGCATTAAGTTTTTTAGCAAGTTTTGGATCGTCATTTATTAGGAATTTAACTTTGTATTTTTTACAAATTTTTTTTACTTTTTTCCCAATTTTTAATTTTTTATTAATTCTTTCTTTTTTTAGTCTTAATTGAAAAAAACTTACTTTTTTTGAGCTTAATATTAGAGTTAGATTTGTATAAAAATCTTCACTTACAATTTTATTTGGAGAAATTAAATAAACAAATTTTTTATTTATATTATTTTTTTTCAAGTTCTGTTGACCATTTTCCTTGAGCTGCAAGCATACACATGTTAGCTCTGTGGTTAAAAACATCTTGTGTTCCTTTAATATTTAGTATGTCTTTTGACCAAAACTTAAGAGCACTTTGTTGTAAGGCTCTTCCAAATGAATAAGTTATAATAAAGTTTGTATCATTATGTTTGTTAATTAAATTTAAATTTTCTGTTGCCTCTTGCTCTGTTTGACCACCTGATAAAAAGGCAATTCCTGGAATCTCTGTTGGAACAGATTGCTTAAGACATTTTAATGTCAGTTTAGCAATTTCTTCATTTGTAATTTTTTCATTAGAACTAGATCCTGGTAAAATCATGTTTGGTTTTAATATTATTCCAGTTAAATCTACTTTATGGAGAATTAGTTCTTCAAAACATCTCTTAATAACTTCTGATGTTTTATTTAAACAATCTTTAGCTGAATGATTTCCATCCATTAATACCTCTGGTTCTACAATTGGAACCATTCCACTTTCTTGAACAAGTGTGGTATACCTTGCTAACGCATGTGCATTTGAGTGAATTGATAATTTGCTCGGATATTTATCAGAGATTGTGTAAACACCTCTCCATTTTGTAAATCGCGCACCAATTTTATAGTACTCTTTTAATCTTTCTCTTAAGCCATCTAGACCCTCTGTAATTTTTTCGTTAGGTGAGTTAGCCAAAACTTTTGCACCTGTGTCTACTTTTATTCCAGGAACAACTCCAGAAGCAGAAATTAATTCTGGTATAGTTTTTTTTGAACTTGATATTTGTTTAATTGTTTCATCATATAAAATTACCCCACCAATACACTTCTTCATATTAGCAGAAGAGAAAAGTGTTTCTCTAAACAAAAGTCTATTTTCAGAAGTAGATTTAACATTTACACTCTCAAGTCTTTTTGTCATAGTTCCTGTGCTTTCATCTGCAGCAAGGATACCTTTGCCATTTGATAATATTTTTAAAGCGATACTATTTAATTCAGACATATTAATTTAAAGCCCTTATACCAGGAAGCTCTTTTCCTTCAAGATATTCTAAAAAGGCTCCACCAGCAGTTGAAACAAAATTGAATGTATCTAATTTATTAAACTTATTTATGACAGCAACAGTCTCCCCGCCACCTGCAACAGCATAAATTTTATCTTTAGATTTTTTGTTGGCGATAATTTCTAAAATTTTTTTTGTTCCATTAGCAAAGTTCGGGTTTTCAAAATATCCTGCCGGACCGTTCCATAACACTGTATTTGAGTTATCAACTATGTTTTTTATTGATGTGATAGTCTTAGGTCCAATATCCAATATCATTTCGTCATTATTAATTTCGTTAACTTCTTTTATCATTCCATTTCCATTGAGTTCCTTTGAAACCACAACATCAAGAGGGTAATATATTGAACAATTGTGAGTTTTAGACTTTTCTAATATTTCTCCAACCAAAATTTTATAACCATCATCACACACTGATTTGCCTATATTTATCCCTGTATTTTTAAGCATTGTATTACCCATACCACCTACAATAATTATGTTATCAAAAATTTTAATTAAATTTGAAATAATTTTAATCTTTGTAGAAATTTTAGAACCTCCAATAATACAGGTAACAGGCTTTGTAATTTCAGATGTTATTTTTTTCAAAGCATTTATTTCTTCAATAAATTGTAAACCACAATAGGATGGAATATATTTGGTAATTCCTTCAATTGAAGAATGTGCTCTATGAGAACAAGAAAAAGCATCATTAACATATACATCACCTAAGCTTGAAATTTTTTTTGAGAAAGAATCATCATTTTGTTCTTCTTTTTCATAAAAACGTATATTTTCCATCATCATAACTGAACCATTAGGAATTTTATTAATTTCAACTAAAGTTTTTTCATCAATTTCATTTTTGTTAAATAAAACTTTTGTATTTAAGAGATTGGATAGTTTTTTTGAAATAGGTTCTAAGGACATTCCATTTACAATCTTTCCCTTTGGGCGACCGATATGAGATAATATTATTATTTTAGCTTCTTTTTCTATTAATAATTTTAAAGTAGGTAAGATTTTTACTATTCGTGATATTTCTGTTATTAATCCATTTTTCATCGGAACATTTAAGTCAACTCTTACTATTACTTTTTTTCCTTTTAAAATAAGATTCTTGTTTAAAATGCTATTCATTAAAATTTAAATCTTATGAAGATATTCAACGATATCACACATTCTATTTGAAAAGCCCCATTCATTATCATACCAAGCTGAAATTTTTCCCATGTTTTTACCAACGACGTTTGTTAAAGAAGAGTCAATGATTGCTGATGCTGAATTATGATTAAAGTCAATTGAGACTAGTTTTTCTTTAGTGATTTCTAAAACTTTTTTAGATTGTTTTTTAGAAGCAGAAGTAAACGCTTCGTTAATTTTTTCTTTAGTTATTTCTTTTTTGGTACAAAAAACTAACTCTATTAAAGAAACATTAGGAGTTGGAACTCTCATAGCCACACCTTCGAGTTTTCCTTTTAAAGAAGGAATAATTTCACCTATAGCTTTTGAGGCGCCAGTTGAAGTTGGAACAATTGATTGACTAGCAGATCTTGCTCTTCTTGGATCTTTATGTGAATTATCTAAAATTCTTTGGTCACTAGTAAAAGCATGAATGGCAGTCATGAACCCTTTTTCAATTTTAAAATTCTCGTTTAAAACATTAGCAACAGGTGCTAGGCAATTAGTTGTACATGAAGCTGCTGATACTATTTGATCATTTTTGGTAAGTATATTTTCATTTACCCCATAGACAATTGTTTTATCAGCATTTTTACATGGCGCTGAAACAATAACTTTTTTTGCTCCATTATTAATATGAGCTAATAATTTTTCTTTTGAATTAAATTTTCCAGTACATTCAAAAACATAATCAACATCAAATTTTTTCCAATTTATGTCTTCAATATTAAGTTCTTGAGAAAAAGAAATTTTATTTTTATTAATAATTAGATGATTTTCATCAAAATCTAAATACGCATTAAATTTTCCATGAATAGAATCGTATTTTATTAAAGAGCAGCTTGCCTCAGAATCAGATCGGTTATTAATGTGTTTAATTTCTATATTTTTGTTCTGGCTTTCGATAATTGCTCGAATTACCATTCTGCCAATTCTTCCCATTCCATTGATCCCAACTTTTATTGTCATATTAAACCCTTTATTAGATTTTTGGTTTTTTTGGAAATTTTTTCAGCCGTTAATCCAAAATGCTTATAAATTTGTTTAAATGGTGCACTTTTGCCAAATGTATCAATTCCAAAAGTTAAACCTTTTGTTCCAACATATTTTTTCCAGCAATCTGTCGATGCTGCCTCAATTGATATTTTAAACTTAGTTTCACCAAGAATTTTTTGCTTATAAGATTTTGACTGTAAGTCAAAAATGTCTTGGCACGGCACTGATATAACTTTAGCATATATTTTATCTTTGGCCAATTTATGGCTAGCTTCAATTGCTAAATTAACTTCAGAACCACTAGCAAGTATAGTTAAATTAATTTTTTTGTTAGTTCTCAAAACCTCATAAGCTCCAAAAGAGCACTTATTTATATTTGAATATTTTTTTCTGATGGGATCAAGGTTTTGTCTAGTTAAAGATAATACACTTGGTGTTTTTGAATTTTTTAAAGCTAAATCCCAACATTCAATAGTTTCCATTCTATCTGCTGGTCTAAGAACATTTAAATTTGGAATAGATCTCAGTCCAGATAACTGTTCTATTGGTTGGTGAGTTGGACCATCTTCACCTAAGCCAATTGAATCATGGGTCATTACATAAATAGTTCTTAGTTTCATTAATGCTGATAATCGAATTGAAGGTTTACAATAATCTGTGAATATTAAGAAAGTACCGCCATAGGGAATAAATTTACTATGAAGTGCAAGACCATTCATTATTCCACACATTGCATGCTCTCTTACTCCGTAGTGAATGTAGTTTCCATTAAAGTCACCAGGTTTAATAATATTATGATATTTTGTTTTAGTATTGTTTGATCCAGCTAAATCAGCTGACCCACCTATTAAAGTGTTATTTTCTTTAGTAAGTGCGTTTAAAGTTAATTCAGAAGATTTTCGTGTAGCTAAACTTTTAGTTTCTTTAATAGAGCTTTGTTTTTCAGATTTTAATGCTTTAGAAAAGTTATTTTTTAATAATGGGTTAATATCTTGTTTTTTTCTTTTATAAAATTTATTCCACTTTGCTTCAAGTTTAATACCTTTGTTACCAATTTTTTTCCATTCGTTTAAAATACTTTTTGGAATTTCAAAAGGTTTATATTTCCAATCTAGTACTTTTCGAACAAGTTTGATTTCCTCCATACCAAGAGGGCTTCCATGTGAAGAGGCCTTACCTGATTTGTTAGGAGAGCCATATCCTATTTTAGTTTTACAAGAAATAACAGTTGGTTTTTTTGCATTTTGAACTTTTTTTAAAGCTTTAAAAATTTCTTTTTTATTATGACCATTAATTAGAATGTAATTCCAACCATAACTTTCAAATCTTTTTTTAAAATTATCTGAAACAGCTAAATTAGTTGGCCCATCAATGGATATTGAATTATTGTCAAATAACATAACTAGGTTTTTTAGATTTAAATGACCAGCCAGACTCATTGCTTCATGACTAATACCTTCCATCAAACAGCCATCACCTGCTAAAACATATGTTTTGTGATTAACTATTTCTTTGCCTAGTTTTTTTTTCAAAATTTCTTCAGCAATTGCAAAACCAACAGAGTTAGCAATTCCTTGTCCAAGCGGGCCAGTTGTAGTTTCGATTCCTGTTCCTGGATGATATTCAGGATGTCCAGCGCAAATAGAATTTAATTGTCTAAAATTTTTAATATCTTTTAAAGAAATGCTTTTATATCCAGTTAAATAAAGAAGAGAGTAAAGCAGCATAGATCCATGACCAGCCGATAAAACAAATCTGTCTCTATTGAGCCAATTTGGATTTTTAGGGTTAAATTTAAGGAAATTTTTGAATAATACCGTTGCTACATCAGCCATACCCATAGGCATACCAGGATGACCCGAATTAGCCCTTTGAACAGCATCCATAGACAAAAATCTTATGGCATTAGATAAATCTTTATGTTGTGTGTTCAAAAATTATCCTATCTAGACTAAGAAGACTCAATTTAATAATATAAATATAAATATATATATATATGAAAACACAGGGTGAAAAAGAAGAAAAACTTGCTTTAGTACTAAGCAAACTAAAAGGGTTAAATCTTGAAAATCCTGGTTTAAAAAACAATTTAGAGAATCTAAGCAATCAAAAGAATCAATTAGAAATTGAAAAAAAAGAGATAGAGGGAAAATTTCAAACTTTAATGGGAGAATATAATGAACTTAAAGAAAAAATAGAAAAAATGAACAGCAAAAAAAATAAGGAACAAAAGAAAGAAACAGAGTTTTCTGAAAAAATTGATGAATTAAACCAAGAAACAGATACTTTGTTAGAGGAAATAGATAAATGGCAAATGTAAATATTCAATTCAATGGAAAAGAATTCCTTTTATCTTGTGACGATGGGCAAGAAGAACATTTGGAAGAATTGACAATTAATTTAAATCAAAAATTTGATGATTTAAAAAGTAAACTTGGGAATATAGGGGAAAATAAACTCTTATTAATTTCCTCGATTAAAATAATGGATGAATATTTTGAAACTAAAAAAAAAATTGATGAAAAGAAAAAAGAATTAGAAAATTTATCAAATAAATTTAGAGAGTTAAAATCTTTAATTTATGATTATAAAGAAAAAAAAGAAGATGAGATTAAGCTTTTAACAGAAAATCAAGAAGATTTTAAAAAAGAAATAGAAAAAAATAAAGAAAATTACGAAAAAATAATAGAAGAAACCACAGATCAAATTGAAGATTTTTTAAAAAAAGCTAATCCAGCAAACCCAATTCAATAATACTTGTGTCAAAATCTAAATTAAGAAAAAAACTTCTTAAAATTAGAAGGTTAAAAAATAACCAGAATATTAAAATTAAATTTAATAAAGTTTTTAATTTAATAAAAAAAAATCTTTTATTGAAAGACATTGGTGGTTATTTTCCCATTAATTACGAAGTTGACGATCTTGATATATTAAAGGAATTTAATAAAAAAAATTATCAAATATCACTACCTGTAATTAAAAAAAATTTTGAAATGGATTTTTATAAATGGTCATTTAATAACCCGTTAAAAATTAATAAATACGGGATACCTGAGCCAGAAAAGATTAAATTAACTTACCCAGATGTAATTTTAGTACCGTTAGTTGCATTTGATAAAAAATTAAATAGATTAGGTTATGGTGGTGGATATTATGATCGTTTAATTCAAAAATTAAGTAAAAAAAAAAAAATTTTAAAAATTGGTTTAGCTCTATCATTCCAAAAAATTCACAATGTTCCTATTAATAAGTATGATAAAAAACTAAATTATATCGTAACAGATAAATATATTATTTAATGAAAATTCTTTTTTTAGGAGATATTGTTGGTGACAGTGGCTGTGATGCCATTATAAAAAATTTACAAAGAGAAATAATAAAGCATAAAATTGACTTTGTTATAGCTAATGGAGAAAATGCAGCGACAAATGGCGTTGGTATTACAGAAAAGATAACCATAGATCTTTTTGCTAGTGGAATAGATGTAATAACAACTGGAAACCACGTTTGGGATCAAAAAGAAACTTTAAAACATATTGAAAAAGAAAATAGATTACTTAGACCAGAAAACTTGTTTCAAGCTTCACCAGGAAAAGGATTTAATATATATACAGCAAAAAATGGCTTAAAAATTGGAGTTCTTAATTTAATGGGTAATGTTTTTATGAAAAAATGTGATGATGTTTTTCAAGCTGCCGAAAAATTTATTTTAAAAAATGAATTAAAAAAAAATTATGATTTTTTAGTAGTTGATTTTCATGGAGAAACTACAAGTGAAAAAATGGCCATAGGACATCTATTTGATGGACATGCAACTTTAGTAGTTGGCACCCATACGCACGTTCCAACTTCTGATGCAAGAGTTTTAGAAAAAGGAACAGCATATCAAACAGATGCAGGAATGTGTGGAGATTATAATTCCGTTATAGGTATGAATAAAAATAATTCAATTAACAGATTTTTAAAAAAAAATTCAACAAAACATTATCCCGCTACAGGCGAAGCAAGTTTAAGTGGGTTAATTGTAGAAGGTAACGTAAATAGTGGTCTAGCCAAAAATGTAAATCAATTTATATATGGAGGTGATTTAAAAAAATCACATTAAATATGTCAGGACATTCAAAATGGGCAAGTATAAAGCATTCAAAAGGTAAAGCTGATAAACAAAGATCTAAACTATTTTCTAAATTGTCTAAAGAAATTAGCGTAGCTGCAAAGATGGGTGATAAGGATCCGGATATGAACCCACGACTCAGATCTGCAATTCAAGCAGCAAGATCAGCCAATATGCCAAAAGATAATATTGAAAGAGCTATTGATAAATCATCTGCTACTACTGAAACAAATTTTGAAAATTTAAGATATGAAGGATTTGGACCAGATAAAATAGCAGTTATTGTTGAGGCATTAACAGATAATAAGAATAGAACCGCTTCTAACATTAGAACTATATTTCAAAAAAGTGGTGGAAGTTTTGGTACTCAAGGTTCTGCTTCTCATAATTTTAATCAAATAGGTATTATTAAAATTGATAAACAAGAAATATCAGATGAAAAAATTTTTGAATTAGCAATTGAATCTGGAGCTGATGAGTGTATTTCAAATGATAATTTTCATGAAATACAATGTTCAATGAGTGAAATTTATAATGTAAAAAAAAATTTAGAGAAAACAATTACAAATTTCATTTCAACGGAAATTGAATGGGTACCACTAAACAGTGTTAATGTAGCAAAAGAAAGAGAAGAGATAGCAATTGAATTCTTAGAGACGCTTGAAGATGATGATGATGTTCAGAATGTTTATTCAAATATAAATTTTGGAAACAACTAATGCTTATAATTGGTATTGACCCAGGCATAACAGGATCTATATGTTTTTTTGAAGATGGAAAAATAATAGATGTAGTTGAGATGCCCAATATGCCTGAAGGTAAAAAAAATAAAAGACAAGTTAATGGTGCACAAGTATTTCATGAAATATCTTTAAGAATAAAAAATATAAAAAAAGAAAACATTAAAGTAATTATTGAACAAGTTTCAGCCATGCCAGGTCAAGGGGTTACCAGTATGTTTAATTTTGGGCAATCTTTTGGAATTTTAAAAGGGATATGTTCAGCTATGCAATTACCCATGTATTTTGTTAGACCAGCAAAATGGAAAAAATATTTTAATCTTATTAATTCAGAAAAAGACGCTAGTAGAACTAAAGCAATAGAGGTATTTCCTTACTTTTCATCACAATTATCTAGAAAAAAAGACTCAAACAAAGCTGATGCGATACTTTTGGCCAGTTTTCTTTACGAAACCTACCAATCAAATGACTAACGAGGTCAATTAAAGACAAATTGATGACACATTTTAGTGTGAAATCTTAAAAGATGGAAGCAGATATAACATCTCAAGCTGTAGGTCTTGCAAGTAATACAGATTTTTCTCTAATGCAACTATTCATTAGAGCTGATTTTATAGTAAAAACAGTAATACTTTTATTGATAGCCTCATCAGTTTACTCATGGGCTATTATTTTTCAAAAAATAAAATTATTTAAAAAAATAAATATTAGCTCAGAAGCATTTGAAGAAAAATTTTGGAAATCAAAATCGGCAGAAACTTTTTATAATAATTTACCTGTCAATCTAGAGGATCCTATGGCTTCAGTCTTTAAAGGCTCTATGCAGGTAATGTTAAAATCAAAAACGAAATCAAATCTTTCTGAAAGAATGTCTAACATGTTAGAAGCAAACGTAGAAAAAGAAATGGCTAAAATAGAAAAAAGTTATACATTTTTAGCTACAGTAGGGTCAACTGCTCCATTTATAGGTTATTTGGAACTGTTTGGGGAATAATGAATTCTTTTCAATCAATAGCAATATCAAGAAACACAAGTTTAGCAATTGTTGCTCCAGGGATAGCAGAAGCACTATTTGCAACCGCATTAGGTTTGCTAGCAGCAATACCAGCAGTTGTTGCATATAACAAATTTAATAGTGACGCAAAAAAATATTCACGAAGATTAGAAAATTTTTCTAAAAGGTTCTTATCAATTATTTAATATAATGGCATTTAAACTTAAAAGCTCATCAAGAGAACCCATGAGTGAAATAAATGTTACTCCATTTGTAGATGTAATGTTGGTATTGTTAATTATTTTCATGGTAACAGCGCCACTATTGACCGTTGGAGTTCAGGTTGATTTACCTGAGAGCGCAGCAGACTCTCTTCCAGAAGAGCAAGAGCCTTTAACTTTAACTATTAATTCTAAAGGAGAAATTTTTATTCAAGAATCTAAAGTTGAATATGAAAAGATTATTGCAAAAATTTTAGCAGTTTCAAAAAATAGAACAGATACAAGAATATACGTCCGAGGTGACAAAACAATTAATTATGGAAGAGTTTTAGAAATAATGGGTATGCTCTCAGGCTCCGGGTTTACTAAGGTTGCCTTGATTTCAGAACCCTATAAAGAAAGATAAAGTCGTGACTAGAAATATTGTTATTTCTTCAGCTTTTCATATATTGATAATTTTAATTACAGCAATGAGCTTACCTTTTTTGGTAAAAAAACCAATTGATCTCCCACCGATTATTTCAGTGGAGTTAATTCAAATTACAGATAAAACAAACATACCTTTTGCCCCCAAAGCAAAAAAAATAATTGAAAAAGTAAAAGAAAAAGAAAAACAAAAAATTGTTTCTGAACAAGCGCCACCAAAAGCTGTTAAAAAAGAAAAACCAGATGCAATACCTTTGCCTGATGAAAAAATTGAAAAAGTAAAAAAGATAGAAGATAAAAAACAAAACCCTGAGAAAATAGACTCCGAAGTTAAACAGGTATCTGAATTTGAAAAAGAAGAATTATTTGACCCTAACAATATTGCTGCATTAATTGACAAATCCAAAGAAGAGTTGTCAGAAACTAATAAAAAAAACGACGAAGTTACTCAGTCACAGGACAAAAGTGTTGAAAAAAGAGGACTTTCTCTAAGCGAAGAAGATGCGTTAAAAGCACAAATATTTGGATGTTGGAGTATTCCTTTAGGTTTACCTTATAGTGAAAATTTATTAGTTCGTATTAAGCTTCAACTAAAGCCAGATGGTACAGTGATAAAATCAGAAATATTAGATCATGCTCGAATGAATAAACCAGGTCAGGGCTTTTATAAAGTCTTGGCGGAGAGCGCATTAAGAGCTATAAGGTTATGTCAACCTCTTAGAGTTCCAACAACTGGTTACGAAAGATGGAAAGAAATGCAATTAAACTTTGATGCAAAAGAAATGTTGGAAGGTTAATATTATGATTTTTTTAAGATCTTTATTTATAGTTATTATTTTTCAATTTAAAGCTTTTGCTTTAATTGAAGTTGATATTACTAGAGGAAATTTAAGTCCTTTACCAATGGCGATATCACCTTTAGCAGTAGATAAAGAGTCACTAACTAAATTTAAAAAAATTTTTAAAAAAAAAGACATTGGCTCAGAAATTTCTAAAATTGTTGAGGATAATTTAAAACATTCAGGACTATTCAATCCTATAAAAAAAGATGCATTTTTACAAAAACCAGATATTGCACATTTAAAACCAAGGTTTGAAGATTGGCAATTAATAAAAGCGCAAGCACTAGTAACGGGAAAAGTGGAATTAGTAGATGGTAAATTAAGAGTAGAGTTCAGGTTATGGGATATATTGGCTGGTAAAGAAATGCTTGCTCTTGCGTTTACTACAGTTCCTACTAACTGGAGAAGAGTTGGTCACATTATAACAGATAAAGTTTACCAAAGATTAACAGGAGAAAAAGGATATTTTGACACAAGAATAATTTATGTTGCAGAAGAAGGACCCAAAACACAGAGAGTAAAAAAACTAGCAATTATGGACCAAGATGGTTTTAATCTAAAATATTTAACACTTGGTAATGAGCTAGTTTTAACACCTCGATTTAGCCCTACAAATCAAATGGTTACGTACTTGTCTTACTTTAAAAATATGCCAAGAGTATATTTGTTAGATATTGAAACTGGTATTCAAGAAGTAGTTGGAGATTTTTCTGGAATGACATTTGCCCCAAGATTTTCACCTGATGGAAAAAAAATAATTATGAGTTTTGCTAAAGATGGTAACTCAGATATTTACACAATGGACCTTGAAAATAGAATTGTTGAACGAATTACTAATCATCCATCTATAGATACCTCGCCATCTTTTTCACCAGATGGAAAATATATTACTTTTAATTCTGATAGAAGTAGATACCAACAAATATATGTAATGAAAAGTGACGGATCGAATGTAAAAAGAATTTCATTTGGAAAAGGATTATATGGAACGCCCGTATGGTCCCCGAGGGGAGATTTGATAGCATTCACAAAACTTCATAAAGGTAAATTTTATATAGGAGTAATGAGGGTTGATGGCACAGGAGAAAGATTATTAACAGAAAATTTTTATCAGGAAGCCCCATCTTGGTCTCCAAATGGAAGAGTTTTAATTTTTTATAGAGAAGCAAAAACTAATGCCAAAGGGGAGGGTTTTAGAGCAAATTTGTGGTCTATAGACTTAACAGGTTATAATGAGAGACAGGTACCCACAAAAACTGATGCTTCCGACCCATCATGGTCATCATTATTAAGTAATTAAAGGCTTTTATCTTGATTTTTAACTTGAAACATCTATTTAGTTGTGAAAAACTTATATTCTAACTTAAGGAGCATTATGAATTTAATAAAAATTTTAAAAAACACTATCTTAGTTGTCCTTGCAGGCTTAGTACTAACAGCTTGTGCTTCAACTAAAAAAGTAGGAACAGGCCAGCTACAAGGTGACGTATACACAGGAAAAGACACTGTTGAATATTTAGCTTCAGGAGTTCCAGACAGGGTATTCTTTGCAACTAATGAAACTGTTCTTACAACCGCATCAAGAGAAACTCTAAGAAAACAAGCTACATATTTAAGAAAAAATTCTAGCATGAATGTTGTATTAGAAGGTCA
>Ga0209709_10002472_pt1 | contig 16059 bp, 14 predicted proteins | sample ArcticOcean_MG_C_2_FD_187435 | JGI IMG/M metagenome (GOLD analysis project Ga0209709, IMG submission 187435) | Marine microbial communities from western Arctic Ocean - ArcticOcean_MG_CB4_136 (SPAdes) (version 2) | ecosystem: Environmental > Aquatic > Marine > Oceanic | place: Arctic Ocean... | reverse complement strand
CTTGAGGGTGGGCGCTGATAAAAGCAGACAGTGCGCCATGGAATTGAGTGATACGAATATAATAATCATTCTGGATCAATATGTAAAAAATATTATTATTCACCTATGGAACTAAACCTCTGAAACCGGAAAGGTTCTAGAAGCCTTTGTAAATCCTAAAACATCTCAGTCTAAAATGATCCAGAATCAGGGATACTATATTAGTCATGGCGAGCGTGACCCTGATATTGCAGGCATTACCGTTCCTATTTTGGGACGTGATCGTGAACTTATTGGTGTAATCTCATTGTCAGGACTGACAATGAGATTTACTGACGAGAATGTTGAAAGCTTTCTAGAGGCTTTAATGTTTACCTCTCAAAAAGTTTGCTTAGCTTTTGGTAGTAAGTAATATAATTTTCAATAGTTTTTGCTTGCTATATAGCAAATCGAGTTTTTAATAATTTGAAGCGTTGTTTTTTAACTGGCAGTTTTAGTACCTATAATTTAAATAGACAGATTTCATTTTTGGTACACGGTTAGGTACACGTAAATAATTATGGCTAAATGGAGTATTCAGTTTTGGGTTTGTGAGTTAAGAGAGCCTTTAAAAACTTAGTATAGGCCTATCCCAATGTTATATCTTTAATTTGCTGCAACATTAGTAAACCTATATATTACAATTACACTTTGGAGAGGCTACGCTTTTTAAACCTAACATTGGTCTTGCGTTAGGTTGGAGTAGTTCGATGTATGGGATAGGTATTAAATGCGTACGGTTATTCTAATATTGCTAATAAACTTAGCTTCAAATGCTTGGGCAAATAATGTTGTTACTGGAAGTGCAGGTAGCACATTGGAAGGGAAAGTTGTTTCTGAATTTGACAGTCCTTGGGCAATGTCTTTTATTGACAGCGAAAACCTACTGGTCACTACAAAAGCTGGAAAACTTTGGCTCGTAAATACCAGTGGTGAACAGTCTTTAGTATCTGGAGTTCCAAAAGTTTTTGCAGGTGGCCAAGGCGGTTTAGGTGATGTCGTTGTTCATCCAAATTATGCACGAAATAAATTAGTTTATATTTCGTACATCAATTCAGACAATGCAGGAAAGACACGATATGCATCCGTATTAAGAGGCACATTGGGAAGATCAGATCAACCACATCTGAAAAACATTGAAACCATTTGGAAACAAACACCCGCTCGATCGGGGAAAGGACATTTTTCTCACAGAATTGCATTTGGTCTTGATGGAACACAACACGTTGGCAAGATTTTCATTACCTCTGGCGATCGGCAAGAACAAAACCCCGCACAAACATGGGATATGGCATTAGGGAAAATTATCCGCCTAAACGACGATGGCACCATACCTAGAGACAACCCATTTCAGGATAAAGGCGACCTTGCAAAAACCTTTTGGTCGTTGGGTCACAGGAATGCCCTTGGAATCGCATTTGCCAAAAATGGTAAACTATGGGCGCATGAAATGGGTCCAAGGCATGGAGATGAATTTAATTTAATTGTTGCGGGTGAAAATTATGGATGGCCAATAGTGTCGGAAGGCAATCATTATAGTGGAGCAGAAATTCCCATGCATAAAACAAGACCAGAATTCATGGCACCAAAACTTTATTGGGTACCTACGGTAGCTCCGTCAGGATTGATTTTTTATGAAGGGCAAGAATTTTCCGAATGGAATGGAAATGCTTTCATTGGAGGATTGAAAAGCAAAGCGCTGGTTCGAATAGGTTTTAATAATGAAAAGCCTTTTGAAGCCGAACGATTTAGTTGGTCTCAAAGAGTAAGAGAAGTTGAAATGGGCCAAGATGGCGCGATTTGGGTTTTGGAAGATGGCCCATCTGGCAGGTTAATAAAGTTCACAAAACCAAATGCATAGACAGTTAGTCGCAAGTCTCAAGGCTCTCAGATATCTTCCTGTGTTAATAATGGGCTTTTTTTGCCTTATAGAAAAGTAATGTTAAAATATAAAATATGTTTTCAAACAGTTTAAGCCTCTCCTTTTATCCACGTCTGCTGCACCACCATATCGTCATCAATTAAGACCAGGTCGGCCTGAAAGCCTTTGGCGATTCGTCCGATTTTATGGTCGAGCTGTAAAAACTGTGCAGGGTAAAGTGAGGCCATTCGTAATGCCTCTTCCAGCTCCAAACCTACTTGCTGGACAGTATTGCGCACAGCACTAGCCATGTCTAAATTACTGCCAGCCAAGGTGCCATTAGGAGTAGTCACCTTTCCGTTCTCACTAACAATAGGGCTTCCCATTAAATCAAATCGGCCTACATCTTGACCTACGGTGTGCATGGCGTCCGTCACCAGCATCATTTTACCTTTAGTCTTAGCTTTTATGGCTTGGCGCAAGGTCACTGGATGTACATGGTGGCCATCAACAATTAATCCACACCAACTATCAGCATGATCTAAGGCTGCTCCAACCACCCCTGGCTTGCGACTAGTCATTGGACTCATGGCATTAAATAAATGGGTAAAGCCTGTTACTCCATGAGCTAGGGCAATTTGTATTTGATCATAACTAGCCTCAGTGTGGCCTGCTGAAACGATCATGCCATCTCTTGTCAGCCTCTGAATAAATGCCGGACTGACCCGCTCTGGTGCTAAGGTCATTAGCTTAATTAGGTGTGCTGGAAATACATCAAATAAACGGTTTAAATCTTCGCAACCTGTGGGTACTCGAATACGTTTGGCTGGATGTACCCCTTTGCACTCCTCGTTAAGGTAAGGTCCTTCTAGGTGGATGCCCAATATACTTGGCACACCCAGTTCCACAGCTGCAGCAACAGCAGCAACTGCATTAACCATTTGTTCCCATGTGTCAGTAATTAAGGTGGGGAGAAATGCAGTAGTACCGTATTCACGGTGCACTTGGGCGATAGTTTGCAGTGCTTTGGCACTGGGATTATGGTTGAGTAATTCCCCTGCTCCACCATTGACATGGACATCTATAAAACCAGGAACTAGTAACCCCCCATTGAGATCATAGCGATCATTTACCTGTGGCAATAAATGCTCCGGTACTATGTCGATTATATAACCCTTCTCCACCAACAAAGCATGTTGGTAAATAATTTTTTCACCTGTAAATATACGACCATTTATAAGTGCCTTAACTGTTTGCATAGTTACCTATATTCCGCTTTAGGTCCAACTGTTTCAGCCTTATGCATCCCCGATGCCTAGCAATAAAATTTTTCGTACTTCCATAATAATGCCAATGCCAATGCCCATCCCTTACCCATGGTACATCACTCACTGTGAAGTTGAGGAATTCATCAACTAACGATAGTCATATACTCTAGTGGTAAATTCATATTGTTTGTGAATGTGAGTGGATTACTTTATCTAAAACGATGTATCTGACAATTGTCTAACCCAAAACCAATAATTTCTTTAAAAGCATTTCCATGGCCCACAATAGCTATATTTTCATCTTTGATTTGATCTAAGGCAATAACAAATCTAGACATACGGTTTTTAAATAATTCAAGGGGTTCTTTCTCTATTGCTAATCCAGAGGTGCTATTTTTATACCACCAGGGATATGGGATATGGTCAAAAGCAAGGTCAGGAAAACGGTCTTTTAAATCACTTGGGTGCTGGCCAATGTCACTGCTATGAAGTAATAGTTCATGGTGGCCGAGCTGAACCTCAATGGGTGAAATCCCATCAAACATTATTTTTGCAGTTTGGATTGCACGGGTAAATGGTGATGTGACCACTCGATCAATGCCTAATTCTAAGATATTTACTCTTGCACTCTCAGCTTGTTCTAACCCAAGTTTTGTGAGGGTTGGATCAAAAATCATGGGATCAATTTTGCCATTGAAAGCGGCATTGAACTCAGATTGACCGTGTCTAATAAAATAAACAGCCATGTAATTTTTATCCTGAATTTTGATTAAATTAATAATTTAATGGGTCTTTTGATGCCATATCCTACTGAATATGAGGTGTCTTTACTTGCGTAACTTTATGACCAAAATAAATTTTACAACCATAAACGATCTTCTTTATAAAAGGCTCGTTAGCTTACCCTTGCTTAAACCCAAAATAGTTAAAGACTAATAATACTTAAAACTAAGCTCCGTGTGTGGGTGGTTGCAGTTTTGATGTCCCATCTTCAGGGTGCAGACGCAAGCAATGCTAACATCGATTCGATTTATTTCCTTACTTCAAATGGTGCAGTTGGCTGTCGGCATGGGACACTTTGCGGTGGAGTTGAAACGCTCACTAATGGATGCCGATAAAACTCAAAAGTGCGTTCACGCTGCGCATCTAGAGACACAAAAGCCAAGCCTGTTTTAGCCTCATTAGTGCGACTTAGAAAACCCAAGTTAACGCCTTCTTCAGCTAGACTATGAGCAATAAAATCACCAAACATATCGTCCCCTAGCATACCTGAAAAAAAGCATTCCCTCCCAAACGAGATACCGCTGCAGCAACGTTTGCAGGTGCACCACCAGGAAATTTAGTAAAAGACTCAGGTGCGTTATCCTGTTCTTTTTCGCTGATATTGTTGGACAATAGATCGACTAGAGCTTCTCCAAAAGAGAGTACTTTAAACCTGGTTTTTCCAAAATTTGATAAAATTTTTACAGTAACTTAGGCAGAGCCTCGGTTTAATCAACATTCCCTAAGTTATTCCAAGTAGACAATACATCGTTGCGCACGGTCTCTCTTGAGTAGATATTAAAGTTATAGTTAATTACATTAAGATTTTTAAGGTTGTTATAAACTGGTGAGGATAGCGTATTAGCATTAGAGTACATTTGTAATGCGATTTTTTTAGTCAGTACATTTTGGGTACTGGCCAGTAAGGTATATTCAATAAACGCCTTAGCCTCTTTTAAGTGTTTAGTGCTTTTAAGAATGCTTGCAGCACCAATTTCATAACCTGTCCCTTCGCAGGGAATAATAATGGCTAACGAAGGATTTTGGTATTCTAAAAGTGGCACATCATGGATAAACGCAACCGATAACCCTGCGTCGTCACTAGCAACTGGCAGTAGCGCATCACTGCCACTTTTCGGCGTTTTTAGAATATTTTCTTTAATCTCTGCAAGCACTTGTATCCGTTGGAACGGGTCATATATTTGAAAAATAGTACTTAAAAAAGTGTAAGCTGTTCCAGAGGTATTAGGGTCAGCAATAATTAGTTGCCCACGATATTTTGGGTCACCTAAGTCAGACCAGCAATTAGGAAGGTCTAAGTTTTGGGCTGTTAGCACTTTTTTATTGGCAACTATACCCAACATACCTGCATAGACACCAACAGTATTCCCATCAGATATATCGCTAAGGTAGGTCGACCAACCAAGCAGTGTCTTATTACTAGACACAAACTTATGCATAAGGCCATTCTTCACAGCTTTTAGGTGAGTGTCTCCAGTACCTCCCCACCAAACATCGAAACTAATGTTAGTGGGGTTGTTTGATCTACTATTCTTTTCTATAAAATCAAGTGCCTCTCCTGAACTCATTCTAACGATATTGGTAGGGATATCATAAATAGAGACAAACGAATCTCTAAGAACATTACAGGTAGCTGGCGCGGCACTGCATATAATATTTAGCGTATGGTTCTCTGCATTAGCCCAGCTAGTTGGTAAAATAAGTAAGCAAACAAATAAAGGAGATAAAAAATAATGGCATGGTTTCATTGATTATCCCCTAACTCAAATACCAATGACATGGTGGTGCCCAATCCAACCTCACTATATACATTGATATACCCACCACTTTGTTTAATAAACCCATACGCCATACTTAAACCTAACCCCTGTCCATCAGTTTTCTTTTGGCCAGTAAAAAATGGTTCGAATATTCGGGTTTGAATATTTTTAGGAATACCATGCCCATTGTCATCAACAGAAATTTGTAGAATTTCACAATGTTCAGAGTGGCTAATGCTAGTTTTAACAATGATGCGACCTTCCCCATCAATGGCATTCATCGCGTTAATACAAAGGTTAATAATGCACGCTTCTAGCTGACCTGGGTCTATATAGAAAATTGGCACATCAGGCGATAAATCTAAGGTAATTGTAGTGTGTTTTTCACTAGTAAAACAAATAACCTCATAAAGCCCTTCAATCAGGTCATTTACATCAACCAGTTCAGGGCTTAGTTTTTGACAGCAAGCAAAGGTTAACAAACGGTCGATAATGCTAATGCTTTTATCAGCAGAAAATAGTGCTCTATCAATAACACGAGAATCTTCTTTTGCCACCAAATATTTTGATTCACGCAAAATATTTAAAGACCCAATAATTACACTAAGCATATTATTAATATCATGTGCAACTTCGCCGGATATTTTCCCTAAAGACTCCAATCGGTCATTTTTTATTATATTTTTACTTTCATTTTCAGGTGGAGATAAGAATAAAATTTTATGCTCAAAGTTTCCTACCTTATGAATATAATCAATAGGAAATAAAATGGATTTTTCATCTACCTTTGTAGCATAAGTAAAAACTAAGTTTTGATTATTGATGCTGTAATGGCTAGTTAGCAAGCTTGAATTTTTTATGTATATATTAAAAACATCACTATTGATGACCGGATTATTGTTTTTATCAAGTATAAGTACAATATCCTGAGTTCGTAATAAAAACTTATAAAGTATTTCAGAGACAAATACGTGAAATTCATTATATGTATTATTTTTATTGGAGAAAATATTATTTAATGGATTTTCATATAAATTATTTTTTATTTTATTAAACTGAGATAGCAGTCCAATGGACTTAATATTAGCATTGTTGAACCTACGCAGCAAAAGTAATAATTTACCAATTAAAAGAATTATTAAAAAAATACTTATAACACTTATAGCCATTAATGTTTGGTTTTTTAGTAATGGAGGCAGTACCTTTTCACTCCTTTCTTCCTTCAGAGAAGCAAGGCTATGTTCTAATTTTTTTATAAGTACTGACGAATATTTTTGTATATTATAGATATGCTCTTCTAGTTTTATATTTTTTATAATGATATTTCTAGTAGTCGAAAAAACACCATTGGTACCACTAGCGATATTATTTATTCGTCTATTTTCTTTTAGAGAAGAATTTATTGAATCTATAGGGCCATAAACTGAATAATTAAATTTTCTCCGTAACTCACCTAGCGTTATTAGATTAGAACTATTCAATGCATCCTTCAGTAATTCCCATGAACTCACTATATTAATTTCTTCAGTAGAGAATGATTTATAGTCTGTGGAAATATTATTATTAAGGATGGTTTGCAACGTTTTTTTATGAAACAAGTAGTCATTTCTTAGCTTCATTGTACTTTTAAAATTATCAAGCTCTTTGATTATCTTATCCACATCCTTAATTTTTTCAATATAATATTTATCTTTAGATAGCGTTAAGGTTTTTTTTATTTTTTTATATTCTTTACTTATTTCGTTATGAGAAAATAAAAATATATATTCAGACCGTTGTTTATCTAAGGAGTTTAGATCTAGAGATGAATAGTTAAGATTGTTAATTAACTCTAATCTAGACGCCTCTTTTTTCGTTAGAGATAGGTTTATTTCAATATATTGGTTATTTAAAATCATATTCCAAGTAGATATTCCTAATATGGTGAAAATTATTACTAATATTATTAGAACTGATCGATGAGAGAAGTAATTAAACATTCTATATATCGCTATCGTTATTGAGACAGAATATATAGCCCCTATTACGCCTAGTCTGTAAGTATTTTGGTCTTGAAGGATTTGTTTCTATTTTTCGCCTCACTCTCAGTATTAATACATCAATATTACGCATCATAAGTGTTGATGATTCTAGACCTAGTTTTTCTAATAAAGCATCTCTGGAGAATATAATATTAGGGTGACTAACAAATAGCTCTAACAACCTAAATTCTGTATTGGTCATTTCTATATAGCCCAACGTTGAATGCGTTAAAAGGCATTTTTTACTATCAAGTTTATAATCATCAAAGAAAAAATCTTCTACCGACAACGTGGATATATCGTTAGCGGTACGGTGTTCAGAAGAATTGCTTTCAACACGCCTAAGAGCAGCACGTATTTTTGCTACCAGCAGCCTTGGATTAAAAGGCTTTTCAACGAACTCATCAATGGCAGATTCTAAACCAACAATCTTCTCAACATCATCAGTAATGCCAGACATCATTATTATTGGTATTTTACGGTATTTTTGGATGTCTTTTGCGATGTCTAGCCCGCTTTCTTTATCCAGCCTAAGGTCTACCAACACCAGATCAATTTTATGACGATCAATTTTTTCTAAAATTTCATTTCCGTCTGTGTACGTATACGTTTCGAACTCAAAATCTTTTAAAAAATCACTTAAAAAAGTCAGTATGTTTTCATCGTCATCAATAATGAGTATTTTGTTATTTTTCTTCACTATGTAGCCTCGAAGTATAAAATTTACCACTTAAAGTATAAAGTAAACATCGCTACTCTAACCCAAATAACACGCCAGAAGCGCATATTTTATCTTTCTAATGTTACAAATGTTACTAGAGTGTCCATTCATATTATTTATTTTATGAGAGTTTATAATGTTGTTAACATTGCTAGCAATGGGCCGAATAGGTAACAAAAATAACCAATTTTTTATTGATCCACCGCACAAATTAATTCACTCTTCATAGCCCAACCGACGGAACTGCACTTTATGAGTGCCGTTCAATAATAAATAAAACCGCCAAAAAGGTGGATTAAACATTGGAGAAAGGTATGACCACACTTAAAAAACTACTTGCAACATCAGCATTTACGCTGGTCGCTGCAGCGGGTACGGCACAAGCTGCTAGCCTCACATTATATTGTTCTGCCCAAGAAGATTGGTGCCAACTGGTTGCCAACACCTTTGAAGAGACATCAGGTATTGAGGTCAATATGACCCGTAAAAGTTCGGGTGAAACATTTGCTCAAATTAAAGCTGAGTCATCGAATCCACGTGGTGATATTTGGTGGGGTGGTACAGGCGATCCACATCTTCAAGCGGCTGAAGAAGACTTAACCATGAAATATATGTCACCCATGCGTGATCAGCTGCATCCTTGGGCCATCTCCCAAGCTGAAAGCTCTGGCAACCGCACCATTGGTATTTATTCTGGTGCCCTTGGTTACGGGTATAATACTGATTTGTTAAAAGCGGCGGGCCTTAAAGCTCCAACATGTTGGGCTGATTTACTAGATCCTTCTTTTGATGGGCACGTGCAAATGGCAAACCCGAACTCATCGGGCACTGCCTACACTACACTTGCAACAATAGTTCAGTTATTTGGTGAAGATAAGGGCTTTGAATTCATGGCTGGCCTTCATGCAAATATCAACCAATACACTAAATCAGGCTCTGCCCCAATTAAAGCAGCTGCACGAGGTGAATCTACTGTTGGTATCGTATTTATGCACGATGCGGTAAAACAAGCGGTCGCGGGATTCCCGATCACTGTTGTCGCACCTTGTGAAGGAACTGGATATGAGATTGGTTCAATGTCAATCATCGATGGTGCACGTAACGAAGACAGTGCAAAAGCCTTTTATGATTGGGCTTTAACAACTGAAGCACAGAATCTTGCTTTAGAAGTTAACGCTTTCCAAGTGCCATCAAATAAGAGCTCTAATACGTCACCAGCAGCACCCAATATGGATGATATTAAGTTGATTGATTATAATTTCACCTTGTATGGTTCATCTGATGAACGTCGTCGTTTGTTGTCTAAATGGGATGAAGACATCTCTACCTTGGCACAATAAATCGTGACAACGTCAACCAAAACACTTTCCCAGCCGACCCTGATTTTATGGATTTTGGTCGGCTGGGTCAGCTTTCTTTTATTACCATGGTATCTTGTAGATGGCGGGCTATTCTCTGGCCAGTGGTTGGTTGACGGTTATCCTTTTGATAAAAATTATGCACCAGCGGTATTTTTAATTATGCAAGGTGAAAAGCTCTGGCTTACACCCCTGCTAATACCGTTGATTATGCCTCTATTCGCATTTAAACGTGAAAAGAGTGATCCCTTGTATGCCCAAATATTAATTCTGACAGGAGCGGTTGGCTTTAGTTGGCTCATCATTCAGGGCTTTAGTATAGGTATTCGGGGTTGGAATTATGAGTGGCTGTCCACTTTATTTGGTAAGTTGGATGGCCGTCAATTCGGCATGGGATATGGCGGATTATTTCTTGCAAGTTCATTTTTGTTTTTGTTGACTCAAGGCATCGCTGCGCGCGGTGCGATTAATGGTGATGTGTTTGTGGTTGGCGCTATTGGGTTTGTGCTTGCCATTGTTGGTGCCTTTGTGTTTTTCCCCATTGTTAATATGTTGATGTCAGCATTTATTACCGAAGATGGATCCTATTCGTTTATCGTTTTTGCCAGCAAGTTCTTTGATGATAGATTATGGGGGCTTAGTTGCGTTGTTGGCACAGGTCGCTGCGGTGTAGCGTGGAATTCATTATTTTTGGCAGTTTGCGTTGGGTTTTTGACCACTGTTTTAGGTTTAATTTTTGCATTAGTTGTCACCCGCTCAGGCTTTAAGTATCGACGTGCAGTTCGTGTACTAACAATTTTACCCATCATCACGCCGCCCTTTGTTATTGGGCTTGCTCTCATTCTTATGTTTGGTTTGTCTGGGTCGATCACCCAGTTTTTCAGTGAGTTGTTTGGCCTAGAACCCACTCGTTGGCTTTATGGTTTGCCAGGGCTCATGATTGCGCAGGTGCTGGCCTATACTCCCATTGCTTTCTTAGTGCTTATTGGTGTGGTTGAGGGCGTTAGTCCCTCCATGGAAGAAGCTGCACAGACGCTGCGTGCGTCACGTTGGCAGGTCTTTAAAACGGTATCATTACCGTTAATGCGCCCAGGACTAGCCAATGCATTCTTGCTTGGGTTTATTGAAAGTATGGCTGACTTTGGCAATCCACTCATTTTAGGTGGCAATTTCGACGTGTTATCCACTGAAATCTTCTTTGCCATAGTGGGTGCACAATATGACCAAGGTCGGGCAGCTGTGTTGGCCATTGTATTACTTGGCTTTACCCTAACTGCGTTTTTTGCGCAGCGAAAATGGCTGGGTAAAAAATCATATACCACGGTTTCTGGAAAAGGTGATAGTGGCGTTCACCCATTGATGCCCCGTGCCTTGGCTATACCAGTGTTAGCAATTGCTGCCATTTGGAGCACTTTTACCGTCACTATTTATGGCATGATCGTATATGGCAGCACGGTTAAGCTTTGGGGTGTGGATAACACCCTAACCTTCAAACATTATGTGACCGCATTTTCGGTACGAATTACAGAAAAAGGTTGGCAATGGACTGGCTCCGCATGGGACAGTTTTTGGACCACCATTCAGATTGCAACCATTGCCGCACCGCTAACAGCCGCGGTTGGCTTGATAACGGCTTATTTACTGACCCGTCAAAGTTTCAGAGGCAAAAATGCATTCGAATTCGGCACTATGCTATCGTTCGCAATCCCTGGCACTGTCATAGGCGTTAGTTACATTTTGGCCTTTAATGTCCCACCCATTGAACTCACTGGCACGGGAGCTATTCTTGTCATAAGTTTCATTTTCCGCAATATGCCGGTGGGTGTAAGAGCCGGTATTGCAAGCATGTCTCAGCTGGATAAATCACTGGATGAGTCCTCACTGACACTGGGAGCAAATAGCTGGCAAACATTCTGTAAGATTATATTACCTTTGCTAAAGCCCGCTATTTTAGCCGCATTGGTCTATAGTTTTGTGCGAGCAATGACCGCTATTTCGGCAGTAATATTTTTAGTTTCGGCCAAGTACGATATGGCAACAAGTTATATTATTGGAAGGGTTGAAAATAATGATTATGGTTTAGCTATTGCATATTCTACAACGCTAATATTTGTAATGTTGTTGGCGGTGGGACTTCTGCAATTATTGGTTGGTCGAACAAAAATAGGGAGGCGGGAGAGCGCCGCAAAGAGAAAATCATGACTGATATTAACAGCAAAGCTGCAACCGTTAGTTTTCGCAACGTCACTAAGATGTATGGCAGTGATGTAACCGCCATTGACCAAATTAACCTAGAGATTGAGGCGGGAAAGTTAGTCACCTTGCTAGGGCCATCAGGTTGTGGAAAAACAACTACATTAAGAATGGTCGCAGGTCTTGAAATGGCGACTAAAGGTCAAATTTTTATTGGTGACGTAGACGTCACAAACCTGCCAGCAACGGATCGGGACGTCTCCATGGTCTTTCAGTCATATGCCTTATTCCCACATATGACGGTACTTGAAAATGTTTCATATGGCTTAGGGTTTTCAGGTTTTAATAAAGTAGAAACGCTTGAACGCGCGCATGCGGGCTTAGATCTTGTGGGTTTAAAGGATTATAGCGAACGGCTGCCCAGTGCGCTTTCAGGGGGCCAGCAGCAAAGAGTTGCCGTGGCACGGGCCTTGGTTCTGGAACCTCAGGTTTTGTTGTTTGACGAACCACTCTCAAACCTAGATGCAAAACTGCGGCGCCAAGTGCGTGAAGAAATACGAGAAATTCAACAAAACCTTGGGTTAACAGTGGTCTATGTGACACATGACCAAGAGGAAGCCCTTGCCGTTTCAGATGAGATTGTGGTGATGCGTAATGCTTCAATTGCTCAGATGGGAACGCCTCGCCAGCTTTATGACACGCCGGCAGATACATTTGTTGCTGATTTTATTGGCGAAGCGAATTTGCTACCTTGTGAAGTTACAGCTGTTAATGGCGAAGTGGCAAACGTTTCATTAGGTGATTTTCACACAACGCTACCCTCAAGAGGTGTTGCTCAAGGTGCAGCGATTATTGCGATTAGGCCATCACGGCTAGTCATAGGAGCGGCTGAGGGTTTTAACGCGGTGGTAAGCAAAGCCACTTACGTTGGCAGCCGGATGGAATATACCTTAGTGTCTGGCTTTTCAACGATGTTTGCCGTGCGAGATGACGTTGATAACCCACTTTCTATCGGGCAGGAAGTTGTGGTTGGCTTTTCACAAACTGGCCCTGTTTTACTGCCAGTTTCTTAATGAAATGTTACTCAGTTATGGCGAACAGCAGCTGTCACTCACAAACATAAAAGCAGTGATTTTTGACTTAGATGGGACCCTTGTTGAAAGTGAAGCTGTTTGGACCGAGGCAAAGCAATACATTGCTAAGCGTGAGAAGGTTAAAGTGAGTCAGCAGGTCATGTTGGCCTATGTGGGGCGTAGCGTTACAGATTTTGTGAAGGAAGTGATTGTGCCGGCCAACGTACCACTCATTCAAATAGCTATTATCGAAAGAGCATTGGCCCGCTACGATAACCATGTGCAAGAGATCCCTGGCGCTGCAGAGTTAATAAGAAACTTTTCAAGCAAGGGTTTTGCAGTAGCCATTTGTTCATCTGCGCCTATGAAAGTCATTCAAAAATGCTTAAATTTATTAGACATTGAAACTTGTATTAATATCGTTGTATCTACTGAATCTTTAAGCAGGGGAAAACCAGATAAGCTTCCCTATGCTGAGACACTGCGTTTGCTTAATATTTCTTCCAACCATGCGATTGTCTTCGAAGACGCAGCAGCTGGATTAACGTCTTCTATTGCAGCAGGCATTAAGACGGTAGGCGTTGGCTCATCCATCGAATTAAGCGGCTTTGCCTGTGAGATGTTTGCCAAAAACATAGCGGATATTAATCTTGTAGAAATCCAATGACAGGTCTTGAAAGCTTAATCCTGAACACGATTAGTTGTGGCGAATGTTAATCGTATTTTCTTTGCATTAACTATAGGTTATTGCTGTTAAAGGCTTCTGGATACGTGTGATTGACCAAGTTTAATAGGTTAAGCATTAAAATTAATTTTGATAGGGGGACATTTATGGCTGATTTAGAGATTCGCACACGACTTGATTTTGCAAAAACGTTAACAAAAAAAGCAGGTGAAAAAGCCATGGTCTTTTTTGAATCAATTGGTGACCTAGTTGTTCAGCAAAAGGGTGCCCAAGATCTTGTTTCAAATGCCGATTTAGAGGTGGAAGTTTTTATACGTCAACACATTGCCGAAAGTTATCCAAATGACGGTATTGTGGGTGAGGAACATGCCAATGTTGAAGGCACCTCTGGTTACACTTGGGTCATAGACCCCATTGATGGCACAGCCAATTTTCTCACAGCAATTCCATCATGGTGTGTTGTGCTTGCCTGCGTTCACGATGATCAAACCAAATTAGGTGTGGTATATGAACCCAGTCATCACGAAATGTTTTGGGGTGCAATGGGTGCGGGTGCTTTCTTAAATGACAAACCTATGCAGGTTTCACCTTCAACGACTTTGAGTGTTGGCAGTACAGGCATTGGCATGAATGGGCGCACGTCGACCGATTTAACGGTATCTTATATTAAAAAATTAGTGGACCGTGGGGGCATATTTTATCGCAATGCATCCGGCGCATTGATGTTATCTTATGTGGCAGCAGGGCGATTGATTGGCTATGCTGAGCCTCACATGAATGCATGGGATTGTTTAGCTGGACAGCTTCTGATTGCTGAGGCGGGCGGCTGTGTTGAACATCAAAGTGCCAACGATATGCTAATAAATGGAGGGCGAGTGGTCGCATCTGGTCCTGGTGTTTTTGAAGAGATGATTAAAATTGCGGATGATTCATATTTATCTTGAATTTTCTATTGAGCTCCTACTGCTCCCTAGGTTAAGCATGTATTCACGCCTTATTTAAAAGACACATTGTATAATTTCAGGATTATTCTTGCCTGTGGATCGTCGCTATAAAACCTGCAAAGTACAGCACTATGACCGCAGTCGCATTTGCTTTTCATTACGAACCAAGAGCGCTGGAATAGCAGCGAAACCTGCTGAACAAAAAATATAAACTTTACGTATCTTGTTGGAGGTGTCCACTTTGATTCACTTAGTGGAATGATATACCGCTTTCATTTAACCCAATAAACGCCATTCCTTACATTGATCGAGATTTTTTCATGTTACTGGTTTGGTGCGTCATTGCTGCCAGCCCACAAAGAAGCACCAACTAAGGGTATCTTTCTCTCGCTACTCGCTGTCTTTAAAGACCTCCATGAGTGAGGTTTGACATAGACATAAGGCACATCACCTAAGACAATATCATCAACGTGTAGCCCTGCTGCTTCAGCCAACCTCATGCCTGTATCACTGATCATTGCGATCAACCACCTAAGATCATCGTCAGCTTCCATGCAGGCTTTCTGGAGGTGTATTAAGGTTTTATTTGATAATGGCTTACGCTTTTTAGCATCGCCTCTAAAGGCCAGATAGACACCCGCAAAGGCGTTCTTAGAATCGACTCCAAGCTCATTAATAGCTAGGTTTACTACGGCTCTGACTGAACTAAACACCCTCTTCACTGAGCTACTAGCCAAGCCCTTCTCAACTAACCAGTCACGATACTTTGCTGCATCTGCTGAGGTGTATTGATCTATAGGCCTGCAACCTAAGCACTTGATAACATAATCAATGTTTCTTCGTGCAGTAGTAATGAAATACTCAGAGCGTCCTGCTCCTTTAAGCTGTATGTAGACATCCAAAGCATCCAATAGATTTGGTGCATCAGACTCTTGAGATGGATTTGCACTAAGTAGATGTTGAGCAGGGATATCTGAATGAGTTAAACGAAGATCAAGCCAATAGTTCTCTAGCTTACTCAGTAAAGTTTTGGAGGATATATAAGCTTTGTGACGTGACTTGGTTTTTAGACAAATGACTATTCTATGACGAGTGTAATGACGTCTTAAATCACGAGGAACTGTCTTTGAGAAGTAATAAGTACCAGATTTGGTATAAGTATACTTAGGGAAAATGTCTACCACGCTTGTCTTAACTTAAGAAAACGTATGTATAACAACTAGTTGAGTCTTACATGGGGCTTCAATTGGCGCGCCAGGAGGGAGTCGAACCCCCGACCAACAGGATCGGAACCTGCTACTCTATCCAGCTGAGCTACTGGCGCATATTGCACAACCCTTAAAAGATATAGGGCTACTGCGAGGAAGCGGTATC
>Ga0209709_10002467_pt1 | contig 16084 bp, 14 predicted proteins | sample ArcticOcean_MG_C_2_FD_187435 | JGI IMG/M metagenome (GOLD analysis project Ga0209709, IMG submission 187435) | Marine microbial communities from western Arctic Ocean - ArcticOcean_MG_CB4_136 (SPAdes) (version 2) | ecosystem: Environmental > Aquatic > Marine > Oceanic | place: Arctic Ocean... | reverse complement strand
TTTATCTTGAATCATTTCATTAAAAATATTGGCTGCATTTGCTGTTTCTCTTGAAACAAAAGACATTTTTTCCATTGAGGAGATAATTTTTCTTGCATCAAATGATGTAATATCAATGTGTTCAACCGGATGCTGCAGGAAGTCTTTTTTGCTATTATGAGTTAAATTTTTATTTTCTGGCATTAAGCAACTAATATATCTTTATTACTATCTTTGCCATACAGCGTCATTATAGGATCATCTTCCACTTCAAAAATTTCATTTGAATAAAAACCATTAAACTGAGTTCTAAAAGTTAAGCCATATGCACCTAGTTGACCTAGTTCAATATAATCATTTTCTTTAATATTATTTGGAAGTAGAAATGGTCCCTTCATATAGTCCATGCTATCACATGTAGGGCCATAAAAATCAAACGCAGTTAATTTTTTAGATATTATTTTTCCATTTTTAATTAAACGAGAAGGGTAAACTATATTTGGAGTACCAGCATCAAAAAGAGTTCCATACGTTCCATCATTAATATAAAGCTTTTGTTTTTTTCTTAGATTTACTCTTACAATTGTTGATCCACTTTCGGCAACTAGTGCTCTTCCAGGCTCACATAATATTTCAGGAAGTTTTTCCAAGTTTAAATTAATTAAGCCTTTTTTTATTTCTTCAAAATAACAGTCTAAAGATTGAGGTACAAGATCCGGGTAAATTGCAGGAAATCCACCTCCAATGTTAATATAATCTGGAACAATCTTAGTTTTTTTTATTATATTTCCAAGATCTGCAATCCCTTTTGTATATGAAATAGGGTGCATACATTGGGACCCTACGTGGAAACTTAAACCTACTTTTTTTGCATATTGTTTTGTTAGCCTCAACAAACCAGTTGCTTCAGATATTGATGCTCCAAATTTTTTAGATAAATCTATTTCAGCGTGTTCATTTGAAACGGCTACTCTTACAAACAACTCAAGGTCTTTTGCTTGGTTGGTTATTTCAATAATTTTTATTAATTCATCTTTAGTATCAAGGGAAAAAGCTTTAACATTATATTTAAAATAGGCTTCTTTAATACTTTCTCTACTTTTAACTGTATGCATATATGAACATTTTGCATTAGGATTAATTGCTCTTATATCTTTAATTTCTTGAATCGAGGCTACATCAAAGTTCTCAATCCCACTCTCAACTATTGTTTTTAGGACTTCAGAATGTGGGTTAGTTTTTACTGCATAAAGCACTTTACCAGGAAATTTATTTCTAAAATATGTAGAAGCTGATTGTATTGATTTTCTCCTAATACAATAGATAGGTTGTTCCGGTTTTAGTTGATTTATAAGTTCATCAACTGTTTTAAATTTTTGCATTATGCCCCCAAAAAAAATTTAATAAAAAAAAGTTTTTAAAATACTAAAAACTTTCATATAATTTATGCAATTAAGGCAATAGTTAATTAATGTAAAGCAAATAATAGGTGTTGAAATTATTAGATTAAGCCCCATATTAGTCCTATGGTTGATATAACTAATTTAAAAAAGTTAACAGATTTTGATAATAAATCCTTGTTAATTGTTGATGATGACAATCCTTTTAGAGACAGACTGTCTAGAGCAATGGAAAAAAAAGGATTTGAGGTTTTTCAAGCTGAGGGTGTACAAAAGGGTATTCAATCAGTTAAAGAAAAAAAACCAGGTTTTGCTGTAGTTGACCTTAGATTAGCTGATGGAAATGGGCTTGAAGTAGTAAAACAAATACAAATCTCCAATCCAACTAGTAGAATTATTATGTTAACTGGTTATGGTAATATCCCAACGGCTGTAGCGGCAGTTAAAGAAGGTGCTATTGATTATCTTGCAAAGCCTGCGGATGCTGATGACGTTGAAAAAGCATTATTAGCAGATCCAGAAAAAAAAGCTGAACCACCAGAAAACCCCATGTCAGCAGACAGAGTTAAGTGGGAACATATTCACAGAGTTTTTGAATTATGTAATAGAAATGTTTCTGAAACTGCCAGAAGGCTTAAAATGCATAGAAGAACTCTGCAAAGAATATTATCTAAAAGATCACCTAAATAAATTTTCTAAGTTTAAGAACTTGTTTTGATAATACCGTAAGAATTAAAATTTTATAAATCTCAATAAGTAAAAATGGTTGTGCACCAGCTAAAAACACTTCACTAAAACTTTTATCCAAACCTATATAATTCCACAACCCTAATAATCCCAATATATAAGCTGCACTTACAGAAAATAATAAATAAATAAATATAACTATTGGGTCATTTTTTATTTTTATCATTCCTGCAAAAAAAGCTGTTAAAATAAATCCAATTAAATAACCGCCTGTTGGGCCCATTAGATACGCAAAGCCACCACCTTTTGCAAAAACGGGAAAACCAATTGATCCTTCAATTAAATATAATATTACAGTTGCTACTGCTAATTTATATCCCAAAGCCATTCCAAGAAGCAGAACTACAAATGTCTGCATTGTTGCTGGAACTAAAGTAAACGGAGTTTGCATTTTAGATGAAATAGCAAGTAATGCCGTTCCAGATATAACTGCCAAAAATGATTTTATTACTTTGAAATTATTTGAAACACTAATTACCTGCATGTATTAATGATACTATTTTAAAGTATATTTATCTAGTTTTTTATTAGTCTAAGAAAAACATCTTCCAAATCGCCATCATCAGTAGATATGTCTTTAATTTGAACATTATTTTTCTTAATTAAATTCATCAATTCTTCAATATTAATTTTACTTTTTTCATAAGATACACAAATTTCATTTTCTAAGCTTGATATAATTTTTAAAGATTCTAAATCTCCCTCTTTAATATCAACTTTTTTATTTGTTTTAAAAGTCACTTTTTTTGTTTGAATTCTATCTAAGAGATTTTTAGTGCTATCTAGAGCAACTATGTTTCCTTTATTAAGAATGGCAATTCGATTACACATTTCTTCTGCTTCCTCAAGGTAGTGGGTTGTTAATATGATGGTTACACCCAGATCATTAAGCATCCTCACATTTTTCCATAAATTTTGTCTCAACTCAACATCAACACCAGCGGTTGGCTCATCCAAGAAAAGTATAGGAGGTTGATGCACTAGAGCTTTAGCCATTAAAAGTCTTCTTTTCATTCCGCCAGATAGACTTCTCGCATAGCTATTAGCTTGTTTCTCTAAAGACACTAACTTTAGAATGGTATCTGTAATTCTATCTTTTTCCTTAATCCCATAAAGACCGGCCTGTAACTCCAATAATTTTCTTGGACTAAAAAATGGATCGAGATTTACTTCTTGAGGCACTATTCCAACCGAGGCTCTAATTTGTCTTGGATCTTTATCTAAATCAAAACCCCAAACATTTATTTGCCCAGCATTTTTTATCACCGTTCCTGCCAAAATATTTATAAAAGTTGTTTTGCCAGCACCATTTGGTCCAAGTAGCCCAAAAATTTCTCCTTCTTTCACGTCTAAGTTTAAGTCAATTAAAGCATGTGTGTCTCCAGTTTGTTTGCTAGAGTAAATTTTTTTTAAGTTTTTAACCGAAAGTATAATTTTTTTGTCCATGTGAGTTAATACATTTACAATATTTAAAATAATTAAGATAATATTATTAATGGATAAAATAAAAAAAACTGATCATTTTTATTTAATAGATGGTTCAGGTTATATTTTTAGAGCTTACTATGCACTACCACCCCTAACTAGAAAGAGTGATGGTTTGCCTGTAGGTGCAGTTAGTGGTTTTTGCAGTATGTTATTCAAATTATTAGAAGATTCAAAGTCAAATGAAAACCTTCAAAAACCAACACACTTTGCAGTCATTTTTGATGCGGCTAGAAAAACTTTTAGAAATGAAATTTATTCTGATTATAAAGCAAATAGATCTGAAGCTCCCGATGATTTAGCACCACAGTTTGAATATATAAGAAAATCTGTAGTCGCTTTTAATTTACCATCTGTCGATCTTCCAAACTATGAAGCAGATGATCTAATAGCAACTTACACAGAACAAATTTTAGCGAAGGGCGCAAAGGTAACAATAGTTTCTTCGGATAAAGATTTAATGCAATTGTATAGAAAAGATGTTCGTTTATTTGATCCAATGAAAAATAAATTTATAACGCCAGAAGATATAGTAACTAAATTTGGAGTAGGTCCAGAAAAAGTAATTGATGTACAGTCACTAGCAGGAGATAGCAGTGATAACGTTCCTGGAGTTCCAGGTATAGGCGTTAAGACAGCAGCAGAACTTATTAATAAATATGGTACTTTAGAAAAATTGCTAGATAGCACACATGAAATAAAACAAAATAAAAGAAGAGAAACGCTCACAGATAATAAAGATAAGGCAATTATTAGTAAAAAATTAGTGACACTAATGAAGGATGCTCCAGTTGAAAGAAAGATAGAAGAATTTCAACTAAAAGAAATGGATAAGGATAAATTATATAAATTTTTAAGAGAAATGGAATTTAATAGGCTTCTTAGTTCGGTTATTTCAGCATATGGGGAGCCTGAATTGGGAGAAGCTACAATAGAAACAGAACCTAAAAAAAAACAACAAGATATAAATAAAAAAAATTATCATTTAATCACTAGTGAAAAAGAAATAGATGAATGGATTAATGAAGCAGAAGAAGCTGGTGAGCTAGCAATTGACACTGAAACAAGTTCGCTGGATGCACATCAAACAGACTTAGTTGGCATTTCATTAAGCACAAAGATTGGTAAGGCCTGTTATATTCCAATAGGACACAAATTTAGAGGATGCTTAAAAAAAGAAATTGTAATTAAAAAATTAAAACCACTTTTAGAGGACAAGAGTGTAAAAAAAATTGGTCAAAATATTAAGTTTGATTTTATTGTTTTATTTAAACAAGGAATAAATATGAATTCAATGGAGGACACAATGTTGATGTCTTATGTTTTAGATGCTGGAAAAAATAGACATAACATGGACACCCTATCTGAGATTCACTTACAGCATAAAACGATTTCATTTAAAGAAATGGTTGGTACTGGGAAAAAAGAAATAAACTTTAGTGATGTAGAGCTGGATAAAGCAATGGAGTATGCTGCTGAAGATGCAGATATTACTTACAGATTATATAAAATATTTAGCAAAAATTTAAAATTAGAAAAATTGACAAATATTTATGAAATTTTTGAAAAACCTTTAATTAAGATATTAGCATTTATGGAAATTGAAGGAATAAAAATTGATAATAAGTTTTTAAAAGTATTGTCTGAAAAATTTGAAAAAAAAATTAATAAACTAAAAAAAGAAGTCTTTAAAATTTCCAAAAAAGAATTTAATATTGCTTCACCCAAACAATTAGGTGAAGTAATTTATAATGATTTAAAAATAGCAGTACTTAAAAAAACTAGAAAAGGAAGCTTTGCTACAAATGCAAGTGTGCTTGAGGATTTAGCATTTAAAGGACATAAGTTTCCTCAATTAATTCTAGATTGGCGACAGGTATCTAAGCTTAAAAATACCTATTCAGATGCTTTGCCTGAACATATTAATCTAACCACAAAACGAGTTCATACTTCTTTTCTATTAGCAGCCACAACAACAGGAAGACTTGCTTCTAGTGACCCAAATTTGCAAAATATTCCTATCAAATCTGAGGACGGCAAAAATATAAGAAAAGCATTTATTGCTGAAAAAGGTTTCACTTTAATATCAGCTGACTATAACCAAATTGAAATGAGAATTTTAGCAGACCTAGCAGATGTTAAAGAATTAAAAAAAGCATTTAAAAATAATGAAGATATTCACTCGCTAACAGCAAGCCAAGTATTTAATGTTGATATAAAAAAAGTTGACCAAGACATGAGGCGAAAAGCTAAAGCAATAAACTTTGGTATAATTTATGGTATTTCTCAATATGGACTTGCAAAACAAATTAATGTTTCAAATCATGAAGCAAATGATTTCTTAAATGCTTATTTTTCAAGGTTCCCAGAAATAAAAATTTATATGGATGATACTATTAAATTTTGTAGAAAAAGCGGTTATGTAAATAATATTTTTGGAAGAAGATCTCATTTTAATGGAATTAATGATAAGAATTTTAATGTAAGAAATTTTCAAGAAAGGGCATCTATAAATGCACCCATTCAAGGCTCTGCTTCAGAGATAATGAGACTGGCAATGATTAGACTTGATAAAAAATTAGAAAGTTTAAAAAATAATAAGTCAAAAATGTTGCTACAAATACACGACGAGTTAATTTTTGAAGTTCCAGAAAAAGAAGTCAAAACTATATCTAAAATTATCCAAGAAGAAATGACTAGCGTTACAACAAGTGATTTACATTCATTTTCGACACCTTTAACTATAGATTTGAATATAGGTGATAATTGGGGAATACTGCATTAATTTAAGAGCATTGCCTAAATTAGAACAATTTAGTATTTTTAAAGTAGCTTATGCACACACAAACAGTAGCACTAATTGATGATGACAGAAATATACTAACAAGCATAAGTATTGCACTTGAAAAAGAGGGCTTTAAAGTTCAAACTTATATTGATGGGGAGAGTGCGCTAATTGGATTAACTAGAACGCCACCTGATTTAGCTGTTATTGATATCAAAATGCCAAAAATGGATGGAGAAGAACTTTTAAAAAGATTAAGAAAAAAAACATCCATGCCAGTAATTTTTCTAACATCAAAAGATGAAGAGATAGATGAGCTAGTAGGATTAAAACTAGGAGCAGATGATTTTATGAAAAAGTCAGGAGGATTTTCTATAAAAATTTTAATTGAAAGAATTAGAGTTCAACTTAGAAAAAAAGATATTAATGTCAATCTTGAAGAAACAAAAAATATCATTTCTCAGGGTAAACTCAAACTTGATCCATCACAACTTGAGTGTGAATGGGATGGGAAACAATTACCAGACAAACTTACTACTACAGAATTTTTAATAGTTAAAGAGTTAGCCAAGAGACCTGGAATAATTAAAGAAAGGGCTCAATTAATGGATATTGCTTATAGAGAAGACACTGATATTGAAGATAGAACTATAGATAGTCACGTTAAGAGAATTAGAAAAAAATTTAAAAAGGTTGATCCTGACTTTACTGCAATAGAAACTAGATATGGCAGTGGATATAGATGGAATGTTAATTAATGTTCAGTGATTTTCTTAAAAGTTTATCTATTTTAAAAAAATTTCTATTTATTAACTTAGTAATTTTTTTAATTATTGGCAGTATAACTCTTTTATATATTGGAAATGTTAAACCCGATTTAATAAAGAATAAAACAACCAAACATATTCAAATAATAAACAACACCATTGAGCACATCCTAAGATTAAATATCAAATTTGAAGAAGAGGACATTAGAAGGTTTTTGTTTTCAACAAGATTTTTATTTCAAAATCTAGATAGAGTTATTCTGTTTGATAACGAGTTTAATCTAGTGGGAGATACAGATACACTAGATCTAGATCCAAGATCTTTCTCAAATAGATTGGATATAGTCCAACTAGAAATTTTAAACGAAAAAACAAGTAAAAAGATAATTAAAAAAAAAAATACAAACAAAGAAAAAACCGTTTCTCTAAAAGACATTTTGATAAACTATTCACGGTCAAGAGACTATGGAAAACCATTTACCTTCACCCAAGAAGGATACGATCAGTTTCTGCTAACAACTGTAAAAAATGTAACATTAAATGGAAATAATATAGGATATCTTGCAATTTCTGAAAATGCCAATGATATTAGATCTGCAATTAATGAAAGAAAAACTTTTATATTAAGAACGGCAATCTTCATTGGAATAGTAATATTTATATTTTCATTTGTCTTAAATAGATATTTTTTAAAACCAATAAAAAACTTAGTAGCCTACACAAAAATAGTCAAAGAGAAGGGTAGAAGGAAAATAAGCATAAATGAGCTCAAGAGTAGAAATGATGAGCTAGGTACATTATCAAATTCTATAGACGATATGACAAATGAATTACAAAAAAGAATTGCTCATGCAGAAAACTTTTCAACTGATTTAGTTCATGAAATAAGAAACCCTCTTACATCATTAAAGAGTGCTTCAGAGATACTACATGAAACTGAAGATCAGGCACAAAGAAGTAAGTTAATAAATATTCTTAACCATGACGTTCAAAGAATTGAAAGATTAATTACAGACTATTCTCAAATGTTAAAAGATGAAGTTGCATTAAGTAAGGAAAAAATGAAAAAAATTAATCTAAAATTGATTGTAAGATCTGTGGTTGATGATTTTAATAATATTTATTATGCAAAAAGAGGTATTAAAATAATTTTAAATGATTCAAACACTCAAAAAGAATATTTCATTCATGGAATAGAAAATAGAATAGAGCAAATAATTGCAAATTTATTAGATAATTCAATTTCATTTAGTGTTGATGGTAAAAAAATTTTAGTTGATATCTCTGATGATGAGCAAGCAAATGTTATTCTAAGGGTTATTGATGAGGGCAAGGGATTTAAAGAAATAAATACAAAAAAAATATTTGATAGATTTTATAGCAATAGACCAGATAATTTTGGTGAACATTCAGGCTTAGGATTAAATATTGTAAAAAACCTTGTTGATTTGCATGGAGCTACTATTAAAGCCTCAAATAATATTACACAAAAGGGTGCAAATGTAGAGATTGTATTCCCTAAATCAAAATGATTAAGTTGATTAATCAAATTTTTATTGTATAAAACCGAGCAATGGATGATTTTAAAATTAAAGATATATCACTGGCAGAATTTGGTAGAAAAGAAATTTCTATAGCAGAAAGTGAAATGCCAGGACTAATGGCATTAAGGGAAGAGTATTCAGGAAAAGCACCTTTAAAAGGAGCAAAAATTTTAGGATGTCTTCATATGACAATCCAAACAGCAGTTTTAATTGAAACTTTAACAGAACTTGGAGCCGAAGTTAGGTGGTCATCTTGTAATATTTTTTCAACGCAGGATCATGCAGCAGCAGCAATAGCTAAAGCTGGAATACCTGTTTTTGCTTGGAAAGGTGAAACTGAAGAGGAAGCGGTATGGTGCATAAGACAAACAATCGAAGGAAAAAAAGATTGGAAAGCAAATATGCTATTAGATGATGGTGGTGATTTAACTGCAATGATGCATAGTGATTATAAAGATTTATTAAAAGAAGTAAAAGGTGTTTCAGAGGAAACAACAACCGGAATTAAAGCGTTAAACAAAATGGAAAAAGATGGGTCTTTAATGATTCCAGCAATCAATGTTAATGATTCAGTTACAAAGTCAAAATTTGATAACCTATATGGTTGTAGAGAAAGTTTAGTAGATGGAATTAGAAGAGCTACAGATGTCATGATGTCAGGTAAAGTTGCAATTGTTGCAGGCTTTGGTGATGTTGGAAAAGGTAGTGCTGCATCATTAAGAAATAGTGGTGCAAGAGTAATGGTTACAGAGGCAGATCCAATTTGTGCACTTCAAGCAGCAATGGAAGGCTACGAAGTAGTTTTAATGGACGAAGCAATAAGTAAAGCAGATATCGTTGTTACAGCCACAGGAAACATAGACATTGTTACTGCAGATCATATGAGAAATATGAAAGATAGAGCAATATTATGTAATATTGGTCACTTTGATAATGAGATTCAAGTAGAAGCTTTAAAAAATTATAAATGGACAGAAATTAAGCCAGAAGTTGACGAAATAGAATTGGTTGATGGAAAAAGAATTATTCTTTTAGCAAAAGGCAGATTAGTTAACTTGGGATGTGCAACTGGACACCCAAGTTTTGTAATGAGCGCATCATTTACAAATCAAGTAATGGCACAAATTGAGCTTTGGGATAACCATAAAAATTACGAAAATAAAGTTTATGTTTTACCAAAATCTTTAGATGAAAAAGTAGCTATGCTTCACTTAAAAAAAGTTGGTGCAAAAGTTACAAAATTATCAAAAGACCAAGCTGACTACATAAGTGTTGAAACAGAAGGTCCATTCAAGCCCGATGCATATCGCTACTAATAGCGAAATAATAGATATTTCCTTAGAAGTTAAGACAGCTGAACTAGCAAAAAAATTTTCAAAAATACTAAAAAAAGGGGACACGGTTTTTTTTCATGGCGAAATTGGAGTTGGAAAAACCACATTTATAAGGCATTTGATAAACTGCCTGCAAATTAATAACAATTTAAATCAAACAGAAGTCACAAGCCCAACATTTAATTTAGTAAATGAATACGATGTAGGAATTTTTGCAATCCAACATTATGATTTATATAGGTTAAAAAGTAGTGATGAGATAAAAAATATTGGATTATTAGAAAATCAAAAAGAAGTTCTTACATTAATAGAATGGCCCGAAAAAATTGAAAATAAAATTGACAATAGAATTGATTTTTTCTTTAAATATGGAGAAGATATGAACAAAAGATTTTTATCTATTAAAGGTTTAAGTAATGAAAAATTAAATGCGAACTGTTAAGTCAAAATTAAAAAAAATTAAAGGTGATGCATCATTTAGAACTTTTTACAGAAAACTAAATAATAAAAAAAATTCAATTATAGTTTGTGCAACAAGAGAAAAAGAAAAAAACTTATTGATATATGATGCCGTAAATAATTTATTGATTCAAAATAAAATCCTAGCACCAAAACTATATAAAGAAAATTACAAAAAAAACTTTATAGAAATTGAAGATTTTGGCGATGATACAATTTTAAAACTATTAAAAAAAAATAGAAGTAATAAAATTAATTTATACAAAAAGTCTATTGATTTACTTGTTAAAATTCAAAAGATTAAACAAAACAAAATTAAAAATTTTAAAGGAAAGAATTATAAGATTCCAATTTATGAAAGTAATAAATTATTTAAAGAAGCCAAATTATTTTTTGATTGGTATGCAAAAATATATATATCTAAAAAAAAATTAGCAAAATTTAATATTGAGATAAATAAACAGATAAAATTTTTACTATCAAATCTTAAGTTAAAAAATGAAACTTTAGTTCATCGAGATTTTCATGTATCAAATTTAATGAGATATAAAAATCAATTAGCAACTATTGATACACAAGATGCCCTAATAGGTAATAGAACATATGATTTGGCATCGTTAATTGATGATGTTAGGTTTAAAACAGGCAAAAAATTAAAAGATAATATCTATAATCATTATGTAAAATTGAATAAAAATAAAATTGATCAAGTGATTTTATTAAATGATTTTGAAATATTATCTGTACTTAGAAATATGAAAATAATTGGGATTTTTGCACGATTGGCAACAAGAGATAAGAAGATGAAGTATTTAAAGTTAATACCCTATGCCTGGAAGTTAATAGAATTGAGAGTCAAAAATAATGAAATATTTGATAATCTTAAAAGAGTATTAGATTTTAATTTTCCTAAAAAAATAAGAAATTTGAAATGAAAATTAATACTGCATTAATTTTGTGTGCTGGCTATGGAAAGAGATTGAACCCACTAACCTTAACAGATCCAAAACCACTTCTAAGGATTAATGAAATTACATTATTGGAAAACTGTATTAATTTAATTCAATCTTTGGGGATAAAAAAAGTAATAATAAATACATTTTATTTAGAAGAAAGGATTGAAGATTTTATTAAAATAAAAAAATTTAATTTGGATATCAAAATTATTAAAGATGGAAAAGAAATTTTAAATACAGGTGGTGGAATTTTAAACATGATTAATTCCTCAAAAGAGTCAGACTTTTTGGTTTTAAATCCAGATACCGTATGGGATAAGAGTTATGTAGATGTTGTCCAAAATATGGAAGAATTTTATTCTTCAAATCAAATTAAAAATATACTTCTGTTGGTTAACAAAATTCTTAGTTTTGACAAAAAATTAAAAGGTGATTTTAATCTTGTAGAAAATAAAATAAACAAAGATAATCAAAATGATTTGATTTACACTGGGTGTCAAATAATCAATAAAAGTTTATTTGAATCCTGCTCAGTTAAGAATTTTTCAATAGCAGAAGTTTGGAATGAATTAATTAGTAAAAATAAGCTATATGGCTATGAAAGCTCAAAATATTTTTATCATTTGACAAATCTAGAGGTTTACAAAGAACTACTAAAAAATAAGTAAATCTTTAGCCCTATCTTTGTCCAAATATCTACATGAAGTAATTTCTTGCTTTGAATTTAGATCAATTAAAAGCGGATTACCCGTTGGAATTTCAAGTAAAGATATTTTTTTATTATTTAGTTTTAATAAAAACTTACATAAAGCCCTAATCGAATTACCATGAGCTGAAATTACAATATTTTTATTTTCTAACAATTTACTATGAATATCAGAATTATAATACTCTATTACTCTCTCATAAGTATCCTGAAGCGATTCCGTATCTGGAATTTTCTCTCTGGGAACAGTTTTGTATGTATCAATATTTATGGGATGGTATGGATTATTTCTACTTAGAGGGTCAGGTTTTATGTCCCAAGATCTTCTAAATTCATGAATTTTATCTTCGCCATGTTTTTTTCTCATTTCATCTTTATTTAAACCAGTTAACGCACCATAATGTCTCTCATTTAATTGCCAAGCCTTTATTGGTTTTTTTTTATCTCTTAATGTGTCTTGAATAAGTTTAAGAGTGTTAACCGCCCTTAATTGAAAAGATGAATAGAAATAATCTATATCAAACTTCAATTCTTTAATGTATTCGCCAGATTTGCATGCTTCTAACTTTCCTTGACCAGTAAGATCTACATCTACCCAGCCAGTAAATCTTTTTTCTAGGTTCCATTCACTTTGACCATGTCTAACTAAAATTAAATGAGGCATTTGATATATTTTGATAACTGATAAAATAGATAAAATAAATAAAATTATTATGACAAATATAAAAAATATTTTAATTAAAAGCTTTCACTGTGCTAATTTAATAGTAATAATGTTTTATTTATATCCTGGAAGTATATTTGGCTATATTCTTTATAACAATTCAGCTATTCAACCGCAAATTACCAGAGATTTTTTAATTTCTTCTAATCATTTTTACGTATTTATTTTGCTGTCTACAATCGGAATTGTAGCTTACCGCAATACAAAAAAAATTAATTTTTTAATTAATTATCTATTTTTATTATCTATTATTTTAGAATTCTTTCATTTATTTATTCCCAATAGAAGTTTTGAGCTTAATGATTTATTTGGAAATATTATGGGTGTTATAATAGTTTTTATTGTTTATAAAATTAATCAAAAGTATGAATAAAATAATCAATTTTTTTTTAACACTGTTAATATTATTTGTTTCAGCTTGCTCTTCGGTACCTAAAAATACATCTAATAGTTGTTCAATATTTAATGAAAGATACCTGTGGTATAAACATGTCAAAAAAACAGAAGAAAAATGGGGAACACCGATTTATGTTCAACTAGCTATAATTAAAATGGAATCTAATTTTGACTGGTTAGCAAAACCGCAACGACAAAAGCTATTTAAAGTTATACCCTTTAAGCGTCCATCAAGTTCTTTTGGTTACTCTCAGGCAGTAAAGGGAACGTGGGAACAATATAAAAATGAAACAGGTAATAAACTTGCAACAAGAGCAAGGTTTAAAGACAGTGTAGACTTTATTGGTTGGTATACGGATAAAACTGAGTCTCTTTTAAAAATTTCTAAGAAAGATGCTTTTAGACAATATCTTGCTTATCATGAAGGGTGGGGTGGTTATAAAAATTATAAGAAGAATCAAAAAGTTATAGGTTTAGCTAAAAAAGTTAAAAACCAATCCGATAAATACAAGCTTCAATTACAAAAATGTCAGAAAAAATTAAATAAAAATAAATATATTATTTTTTAATGAAGTTGTTTTTTTAACTCAATATCAACAGCATCTATTCTTTTTGTATTTTTTGCCAATACTAAATACATCGTTGGTGTAACGTATAGTGTAAAGAAAGTAGATATAATCATTCCACCCAGAATAGTAGCGCCCACAGCTAACCTTGAAGCTTCACCTGCACCTGGTCCGATATTACCTATAACTAGAGGCATCATGGCTATCATTGTACTTATTGATGTCATCATTATAGGTCTGAATCTTAACTGGCAGGCTTCTTTGACAGATGTTTCAATATTTTTTCCAGCAGTTCTTAGTTGATTAGCATAATCAACAATTAGGATACTATTTTTTGTTGATATTCCAATGAGAATAACGAGTGCAATTTGTGAGAAAATATTAATAGAACTATTTAAAAATAAGATAAAGACTAACCCTCCAAACAAAGCAAGTGGGACGGTTAACATAATAATAAATGGGTGGATAAATGAATTAAAAGTTGCAGCCATTACTAAATAAGCCGTTAAAAATGCTAATCCAAAAATAATAAACAACTCGTTGCTAGTTTCTTTTATTTCTTCTGATTTACCTTTCCACGCAATTTGGTTAGAAGGGCTAACTTCTTCAATAGTTTTTTCTAAGTATGCTATAGCCTCAGTAAGTGTGTAGGATGATGATATATTTGCAGATATAGTTACAGCTCTCTGCCTATTATATCTTGCTAATTTTTTTGCAGACCCTTTTTCATTAAATTCAACCAAATTTGCTAAAGAAATTAGTTTGCCAGTACTTTCTGATCTAACGAATATTTTAGAAAGTCCTTCCTGAGATCTTCGGTCAGCCAAGTATTGCTGAAGTATAATTGGATATTCTTTACCAAGTTTATTAAATTTAGTTACAGTTTTTCCACCATAAAGGGTTTCCAAGGATTTTCCGATTGAATCAGTGGATATATCTAAGTCTTTAGCTTTATTTTTGTTTATAATTAATTTAATTTCAGGTTTATCTCTAGAATAGTCAGATTCTATTCTTGATAAATTTTTATTTTTTCTTAACTTTCTAATAACTTTAGACTGAATTTCTTCTAACTCTTCATAAGTGCTACCCAATATGACCATTTGGACCGGCTTGTTGTAACTAGAAACTCTAATAGATTGAGGTGATATTGGAAAAGCCACAGTTTCTGGGACTGTAACAATTTTTCCAATTGCCTCCCTCATTATTGTTTGTGAACTTTTTTTTCTATCTGCCCAATCATTTAATAATGCAATAATTATAAAGCTATTAAATGAATTTTTGTTGCTACCAAAACCAGGAACTCTCATTATAAATCTTTTATATGGACTATCCTCAGCTTGAAGAAGAGGAATTAATCTTTTTTCAACATCTTCTGCTCTTTTTTCAGTATACTCGAAAGAGCTTCCCTCATCAGTAAATCCAAGAACAAGGTAAACCCCTCGATCTTCCATAGGAAGCAACTCTTTTTTGGTAAAACTGAACAAAACACCAGAGATAATAATAGTGAAAATAATAAATGAAATTATAATTTTTTTCTTATTTAACCAGTACCCTAATGTTTCCTCATAAAATTTTGATAATGATTTAAAAAATTTATCAAATTTTATAACTATAAGATTTTGTTTAGGTTCTTTTGTTAAAAACTTACTTGCTAACATGGGTGACAATGTGAGAGCAACAAAAGATGATACTACAATTGAAAAAGATAAGGCAATTGCTGTTTCCCTGAATAATGTTCCTGCAATTCCATCTATGAAAATTAAAGGAATAAATACGGCAACTAGAATTAAAGTTGTTGCAATAATTGCAAAACTAATTTGTTTTGACCCTTTATAAGCTGCAACTAAAGGACTATCTCCATTCTCAATTCTTGAATAAATAGCGTCAGTCATTATGACTGAGTCGTCAGTAATTATTCCAATTGCCAGAATAAAACTTAACAAAACAAAAATGTTTATTGATAAACCAAATAAATAAAGTCCCAAAAAAGATGCTATTAAGCTTACTGGCAATGCAACTGCAGGAACAATTACTGCCTTTATATTTCCAAGGAATAAGTAAATAATAATAACTACAAGTATAAAGGCGATGATTAAAGTCTTATAAACTTCATCAATAGCAGTACCCACATAAGTTGCTCTGTTAAAGGCTATTTCAATATTAAGATCATCAGGTAATGTTTTTTTAACTTCATTTATTTTTTTACTTATTTCTTTAGATAGCTCTACTGTTGAAG
>Ga0209709_10002464_pt1 | contig 16087 bp, 16 predicted proteins | sample ArcticOcean_MG_C_2_FD_187435 | JGI IMG/M metagenome (GOLD analysis project Ga0209709, IMG submission 187435) | Marine microbial communities from western Arctic Ocean - ArcticOcean_MG_CB4_136 (SPAdes) (version 2) | ecosystem: Environmental > Aquatic > Marine > Oceanic | place: Arctic Ocean... | reverse complement strand
TTTCCTTTATTATCGGGGTCGGGAACAAGGATTTTAAGTGTTTCACCTTGTTTCCCTCCACGCCACGCAATTGCAGCAGTTAAGTTATCATCTCCAACCATAAGATTGTGTTCTCTATTTAGATTCCTACTTCTCCTTGTGGCTAATAATTTAGAATATGTGTTTTTAATATCTCCTAAATCTAAATTAATTGATTGCATCTCAACATTTCCCTTCAATAATTGTCCGGTTTCCTTATCAATGGCTGAAAGTATTTTACTTTCAGGGTCAGGGAATATACAACTTGAGCCATCCCTAAACTCCATTTTTACTTTAAATATAACACCGCCGGTCTTTGCTACTTTAATTGACTTCAAGACCCTGCCTTCGGGAGAGTCTTTGCCACATTCTGCCGCATCACCATTAGCAGTAATTCCAAGTATTGCCAATAATGATTCATCACCCGGAAACATTAGGCGTTCAACAAGAGATGAACGAGGATTTAAAGAATCACGACCTGTATAATTATCGGTGGAGAATGTTGGATTTTCAATTTTCAAATCAAATGTAATATATTCATCATTACCAATTGGAGCAATATTATTGAAATCAACTTCGGGTGGAAGTAAATATTCTTCCTCTTTGGCCCTATCGGGAATATACATATCGGGTGAAGCATATAACTTTGCTAATGGTGAGAAATAATAAACACCACAACCATCATCATTTAATTTTTTTAAGTTTTCCATGAAGTCCTCATTTTCTTCATTTAATCCACTACCTTTCACACCTTCACCATCGGGCAATAATCCAAATTCTAAACATTCCGGCATGATTACTAAATCACCATTTTCTTGCGGAAATTCTAATTTAGCCATCTCTTTAATTCCGGTAATGTCCATACCTTTAATACTTATGATTGAGGTTCCACCCATATTTATATCACAATGGGTAGCATAAACCGGACCATCTGCCGGATTACTCCAAAAAATATGTATAGCCTTAACATTTTCATCACTAAACGGATATGTTGTGGCAGCATTTCCTACAAAGGTTGAGAAAATTGGCTTTTGACCGACTGTGAATTTTACAATAATATCCGGTGTTCTTATTGAGGAATATGGGTCTTGTGAATTATCCGGTAATTGATAAAATTTATCCGCTTCCGGTTCACCAAATAGGTGAATGAATACACTTGCACCATAAGATGAAACCGTATATATTTTATCTTTAGTCCAATCCTTTTGTTTTAATTTACGAACAGCCGTTTTATAATTAGGTGGAATTGGCATATCTGTTCCATAAGTTTTCTTAGGCAACAATACATCTGTTGGTTGAGTTGAAGGCAAACTGCGAGCCATCAATGCCTCATTAACAACAGGTGCAACCTCTTTTGCCGGTTTCTCCACTTTTGTTGGTGGCTTATTTCCACTTACCTCTTCTGCGATATTTCCTATATATTCCCAAGGGGAACCGCCTGAATTATCATTTAATGTATGGTTTAATAAATTAAAAAGGTGTGAATCATGGTCTTTTATTCCCTTTTGTATTGCACCCTTACTTGTTGAATGTTTGAATCCACCGCCATCGGTATATCCATTGGGGCTTTTACGGGTGTTTTGCATCATATTATATTCAGCACCGATACGAGTGTATAAATCAGCATTTATAGGCGTTGAGTAATCTGCTAACATACTCTTACCATGATTTAACAATGTTTTCCATGTAGTTGCCTTTTTCGGATATGCAGGGTGCATACCGGCAGGGCCGTTTGAGCCAAAAGTGATTACTGTTCCTTGTGGATTCAAAATCTCAATATCTAATACATTATCAATCATTGATTCAAAATCGGGTTTTACACCCTTAGTTGGCCCGACCCCTGCCAAATCCAATGCCACGATTAGGAGATACATTTGGTTCTTATTAGGAATCATAATTTAGTATTGGTTTCACTACTATATAAGGTTAATTATCAATAAATGTATTCTTATGGACACTTTTATCAAATTATACGCCCTTGTTCACGCAAATATGTAACGGTGTCTGCTCTAATAAAAGCATAAACTCTTTCAAACCAAGCAATATGTGAGTTCAAAAAATAACTCACTTTTTGAATTTCAGTAAATCGGGATGAATATATCTGTAATTCATCTAAGAAATCACCTATTGTGGAAGATACCCATACTTGAATACCCTTATCCGTCAATCCATTAATAAACTCCGGATTCCATAATAACCTTTCAAGCAATCTTAAATCACCGTCGGTGGAGTCCTGTTCAGTCGGAACAAAATGTGGGTTTAATTCAATAAACTTTTCAATTAAGTCAAAATGTGAACGGAGGTGTATATTTTTTAACCATTCCAACCAATCAGTCATTTGTTCGGAAACATATCTCCGCCATATTGGATTACCCATGTTAATCACCGTTTTTGTCATTGTCCAACGGTAACTTATCAATGAATTCTTTAAATTCATTAGGGTCTATTTTCATATCCGGTAAATCATATCCGGAGATATGTAGTGGGTCGTAATTTTCTGCATCATCAGGAACATCAAATGAAGTATAATCTATTGGTGTAAAATCATCTTCAAAATCTTCCACATTGATTGAATAATCGTGTTGAACAATATCAGATGTTACTTCGTTATTAATTTTTCTTTGACTATCACCATCAGCAATATCACTCATTGACAATCCCGCTTCCTTCGCTAATTCTGTAACATCAATAATTCCAAACTCGGTGTTATTGTTTTCTGCAAATGTGCTTGCTAATCCGGCGGCTAAATCTGCACCTAAATCAAAGAAATTATCCGAATCTCCAAGTGCCACCAATCCTCCGTATTGCTCCCTTTCTTGTTTTTTCCTCAATTCAACAGATTCTTCTTTTGCCCAATTACTTAGTGCATCTTGTTGAGTTTGCATAGATTTAGTTAATTCATTATTTATGTATGTTGGTTCTTCGTCTGCACCCGTTGAAGTGGCATAAAACTCCCCCCAATCCTTATCGGAAAATGTTTCAAACTGAATTACGGGTTGTGCCGGTTGTGCAGGTTGAGTCGGTTGTGCGGGTGTGTCTAAAACAGGTTCACCTACGGAGAATAATTCTTCATCGTCAAATAATGAGGCATCGTTTTGAGATTCTTGAATTGCTTGTAAAAATGCTAAATCATCCGATTCTAATTCCGACTTTCTTCCGGAGATAAATTCTGCCGCACCTTTTACAATGGGTGCTACATCACGAATAATCTCAAAAGTATTGGTTGCAGATTCTAATTGTGGTGAAGAGGTAAATGATTCCCCAACACCATATTTATCAAGGAGTGATAAAAGTGGAATAAATATTTTGTCGGACATTTCGGGGTCTAAATTAAACTTTTGAGCAAGTGTAGCCAAATCGGAATCACCAACAAGCAACTCCACAAGGGATTTGCCCTTTTTTTGCGGAGATTCAGTAGTATTCTCCGGTTCAATTAAATTTGACCTACGGGAGTTAGGTCTATCTTCTAAAGCCATAAATATCAATAGTCCCGCTTTGTATTTAATCGTTCCTTCAAATCCGTAGTCCAAATACCCTTAAACTCCGGAGTTTTCCTTAATGATGGGTCAATCATAACTTCACTTAATGCACCGCTAACTGCTTGTGCATAACGATTTCTCATCAATCTATGGCATCTTTTATTACCCAATCCGGCAGAATCTAATAAATTACAAAACGCTTGTGTGGTCCGTCTTAACTCACGCTCTTTGGCATCAGGAATAGCAGACAATAACTCAAACAAAAAATTATTTGCATAAATTGTTTCCGCCCAATTTTTTGATGTAGGTTTATCATCATCAAGCACATCCATTAGTTTTAGATAACTATTTCTCAATTTTACAGTTTTTGGTAAATTATGGGAATCTGCAAAATTATCAAATTGTTCATTCAATAAATTCTTGCGTTCATCTTTCAAAAATAAACGATAAGTTGCTAATACTTTTTCCAAATAATCCCTCACAATGGCCTTGAGGGATTTTGTTTATTAAAATGAGATAAGAAAGCATTATCAATCCCTAAATTCCTATCAAATTGTGCAACGGCTTCTGCGGATTTTTGTTCCTTTTTACGCATTGTTGCTTCTGCCCTTAATTCAGTTTCAGTTTCCGTCATTGAAGTTTCCATAGCGGCCATACGAGTTTCCATATCTTCTATCTTGCCCTTATAATGCCATGCAGTTGCGGCCACACCACCAAGCCCACCTACAAGGAAACCCATCCCAAAGGTCATTCCTGACCCTAATGAAGATTTTGATTCTGCCTCACTAATTGCATTTTGAGCAGTTTCAGCCGAATATCCTACCGAAGACATTCCACGCTTTTTAACTTCCCCTATTACTGATTTAATATTTCCCATAACTGATTCCAATTCTTCTGCTGATTTAATATCTTTAGAAGAAACCATTTTATCAAGGATATTAACTAATTCAGTATCGGATAATTTGCCTAAAGGAGTTTCTGTTTTCATTGAAATAACAGATTCTTTAGGAACACCTAATTCTTCTGCGGCGAAAACTAATAATTCATCAAGACTTTGCGATTGTGGTTGTGGTTTAGAAACAATAGGTTTGATTTCATCTTCAATAAATAATTCATTCACCTTTCTCATTCCACGAATACCTTGACCACGCTCAAATAGAACATACTTACCTGCGCCCAATTCATTACAAGTTTCTTGTAATTCCTCAAAAGCAGGAAACTTTTCCCATGTTGCCACATCTATTGTTCCGGACTTTGCCGCACCTTTTGTATAACAGCGTAAAAAATAAATATTACTCACCTAAGTTTATGTTGTTCGCACTACTATTTAATACTGTTTCGGACAATATATCCGAATGACTCCAAATATTCAAGACCACACAGCAGAAATAACTGAATATACTTCACACAACGATTCGGGGTTTAATGTTTCAAGTGCTTCAATTGTTGCGGCGATTTGGGCCATCTTTAATTTTATTGATTTTTCTTCTATACCCCATGTAATAGATTTACCTGTCAAATCTTTATTACGGCTATTTGTAATATAGCGTTCCCACGATTGTAAATCAAGTCGCCATTTTTTACCGGCCTTTCGCTCTTTTGATTGTGCATGACAAAACATAGGGCGATTCCTTAAAATACCTACTACTTCTCTTGAAGTATAACGGCGAGGATAATTTGTAACAACATACTCCGATATTTGTGTTGAAAAACCATAACCATCATTATCAAGCATATAATCAACGATTATAAAAACAAGAGTTTCAGTCATATCCAAAGGTTTTGATGCCTTTTTTTCAACTACTTCAGTAGTCATTCTTCCTCGCCCGACGCATCACGAATAGCCTTTGCTTTAAGACGATATTCAGTTTCTTGTTCTGTTTCGTCGGGTAATCCAAGGGCCTCCCTAACAAATAAACTTAATTCTCTATCAAATACCTCTTTGGCTTCTGTCTTATCCATTCCCTCACTCATCATTTCCTTAATGCGGGGAATCCTTTGTTTTTCCATACTCAATGCAGCAATAATGGCTTGATTTTCATTAGACATTTTACCTTCACTAAACGGTTCTTCAAATAATTCAGTTATCTCCACTCTTAACGCTTCCGGAGATATACTTGCCGCAGGGGAAAACTCTTCCACAACTTCATCAAGAACCGCCCCTGTTCCGGAGCCTGTTTTTGAAATATATTCTTCTGCATCAGTTTTATTGATATACAATCCAAGACGAGGCCAAAATCTAACATTAGGTTCATTATTGTTGGGCATAATTAGTTATAGTAAGGTGTTTGTATTTATAGGTTAGTGTTGAAGATGGATATGTTTGCCTTCAAATAAGGCATTTACAACCTCCACCATATTATATATTGGGCCTTCGCCTTCAATATACCATTTTGCATTTTCTGTTATTGCTTGCACTTCTAAAACTTTAGCGAATTGTTCCTTTTCTAATTCACTTAACAAGGCAACCATTCTCCACTAACATTACCATTTTTGAGTGTGAATACCCTGCCCCATACTGTCCCGCCACTTTGCCGCCCGAAATCAGTCCTTAACCTACCATTACATTCAAGATTCCAAGGTTCATCACGAAATCTCTTCCTTATACTCATAACTATTTCTTCTTCCAAATCTTTTGGCGTTAATATGGGTTGCATCGTTTCTGCATCCCACTCCAAATTAGCAATTACAAGGTGTAATCCTGTTCCGGATGAGGATGTCCTATACCATACATTTCCTTTACTGAATAAAAACACTAATTCTCCCATAGCATCATTAACTATTGATGAATCTAATGAAACATCATCCCAATCAAAAGTAAGCCACATAATTATAATTTGTAAATACTATTATATTAAAGTTCGCCTTTTTTCTTTTCAATCATCAATTCGGTGATAACTACATTACATCTCCACATAATCCACCTAACGAAATAAATCAATAGACTTGATTCCACAATAAAAAATACAGTAAGTAGTATTACCCACCAAGACAAAATATCTTCACTCATGGTTTCAAGACCCCCGCATACCTTTCCTACCCCAAACCATTGAAGCAAACTTCGGCAACCCTTGATTCAACCCTATGGGTTCATAAGGGACAGTAGTTAATCCTACAAGACGGGTTTTATGTAATTCTGCAAGAGTATGATAATTACTCAAATATGGTTGCTGTATTATATACTGACGATATAACATGGCTACTGCGGGATTTTTTGTAGCATCCTTCCATATCTCACCACCAAAATCGGGAACAATATTATTAATCAAAATATGTTCAATTGTAAATCCAAGTGATTGTAAATACTTTACTGTGCGGGCGCATTCTTGATAACCGGCTTCAGTAGCAATAGAAACAAGGTTTAATGAAGTTTTATCTCCACGAAGTAATAATTTGAATTCTTCAATTCTTTCACAAATATTTTCTAATTCTTTAACCATCTCATCAGTTTTAGACTTTTTACGAAATACAAATCCCTTTATATTTTCAATTTTAGCCTTCATCCTTAGTATTCTAAGTAAAAAACTACGGATTGCATCGGGCGCAACCAACATTTTAAGTGTATGTCCTGTCGGCGCAGTATCAAAAATTACAATATCATAATCATCCTCTATCATCAATTTATATATTTGCTCCATAGCAAAATACTCATCCATACCCGGAAATGCAGCCATATCACTCAATAGTGCAGGGTCAAAACCCGGAACATTATGAGTCATATCAGCCATTTGTGCATTTAATTTATCACCAAAAGATTTAGCCGCCTCTTCACCCTGTATATTCATGGCCCACAAATTATTATGTATCTGCGTGGGTGTGGATGCAATTTTGACACCCAACACATCATCTGTTGAATGTGCGGGGTCGGAAGAAACCAATATAGTTTTTTGTCCTTGAGCAGCAAAATGGTATGCTGATGCACATGAAACCGTAGTTTTACCTACACCACCTTTGCCGGTGAAAAAGATTAATTTTCCGGAGGCCATACAAATTTATTATCCCCCTCTCTATTTAATGCTTTTCGGAATAGCCTCCACCGTCTGTATCTTGAAAATAGATTTTTCATAAAAACAAAAAAAACAAATAATATGACTAATTCTAAAAATAATTGAATAACTAATTCAGTCGTGGGTGTGGCATCAATACACCAATCTAATACCTCATCCTTTGGTTGTGCGTATCTATCTGTGCAAAACTCCATCCTAAGCCCACTTATTAGTAAATTCTTTAGTTAATGTATTGTCCTCACTCATTTTATATTGTCCTTTTACAGAAACTAAACAAGGTTCAAGTTGAGTCAATTCCTCCAACAAAGAATGACACTCCGTAGTAATGTTTAACTCATAAATTGGCATAACTGTATCAATTTCCATAACAAATCCTTCCTTTCCAATTGGTCCGGAATATATTGATTGCCCATCTATTTTGATATTACATGAACATAAATGCGATAAAGATGAGTTTTCTGCATTTATTTCAATTGATTTCAACAAAAAATTAGAAGGTAACTCAATATTTAGTGTTTCGCATAATTCTTCACTTACACAAAACTCAAGCACATATTCTAAAGAGATTTCAACCTGCATGGGACTTACCCATAGCATCATTATATTTGCTACTATTTATTAGATAACTGCTTTTGAGTCATACCGTTTGATTTTATTACCGTATTCCGGAAATAATTTTCCACTATTTAATAATAGTGATTCAAGTAAGAAGGTTTCAAGACCTTAGAATACATCATCAAAGTATGAATCGGTGGATTCTTCATATCCGCCCTGACGCTTTTTCTTCTGCTTCTTCTCTTCCGGTGTCGGGGGGCGTGTTTCCGGCGTGAAACTTCCTAAGAAATCTTTAACTTCATCATCCATGAAGTCGGGATTGATTTGTTCCTCAATTCCCTCTTGAAAAGCCGATACTTGAGATTTCTTTTTACGAATGCGACCCATACGCTCTTTTTCTTTCAACATTTCTTTATATTGCGATTGTTGCTCACGCATCCACATTTCCACTTCTTCGGATTTTATGTTTAAATCACCACTACGAATAATTTTACGCTTAAACCATTCCACATTTTCAATATTTACTTTAATGCCAAACTCTTTTAACTTTTTAGCGATAACGGAATCTGCACCGTCAAATAGAACATAATCAACCCAAACCCTCGTTGTCCTCCCCGTTGTTCCATTGATTCTATAAAAATATGATGTTGAGGCCCCTAAATAATAATCATAATTTACTGTAACACCACTACAAGTATGGGATGTTGATGAGGATGCACCTAAAATTGGTTTAATACCAAATCGGGAATTAGTATCATTATCCCATTCTCCAAAACAAATAAATCCATCGAGAGCATTTGACATTAAATATGGAACATATAAACCTGCATTAGCCGTTGTAGGTAAGGGTAAGGAATTAGTGGCAAAATTAGCAGTTTGGTCTAAAAAGCCTATATTATTAGAATCAATTGAAAAGTTAGCGGCTACGGAAATAACCCCCGAACCACCGGAATCCGATGAAATAAATAGCCATTGGTCCCTGTCATTATCCCATCCCGCATTTACAATGCGCCGAGTCGTTGAGGTTGGGTCAATAATATGGTTGTCATTAAGGTTAGCACCTTCGGCCAAGGCAATCCCTGTTAAATCAATGGGCGAAGCGGTAACATCCAAAGTTGGTGCGCCACTATCAAACATTACTGCAATCGGTCCAACACCTGTTTTGAAACCTAAGAATCCATAACCGTTTCGTGAAGGAGTTCCTTGAGTAGCGAATTCACCTGTTGTTTCAGGATTAGTAGTTAAACCATATCTTTGATAATTTGACCTAAAACCAATATAATCCTTGGCATCAGCATCATAAATGGAATTTGCCGATGGTGTAAATTCTCCTGTTAGAGTATTATATACTCCATCTTTAGCCCTGCCCTCTTCTTCAAAACTAAATGTTCTTTCTTGAATTGCCTTATTATACCACTTATTAGGCATAGAAATTCCGGATGCAGTAGTAAATGCCCCACCTTCAGTAGCATAAGGAAGAACCGTTTGAGTTAGGAGTAGGGGTGAGTCTTGAGTTACATAAATATGACCATAATCTGTTCCGGAATGCGATACATTATTTACTGCAATCATAATTAATGGTGTAGTAGCAAACGGTAGGATTTCATACGGAATAGTAATTAATGCGACTACTGCGCCCGAAAATGTATATGTTGGGGCAGCACCTTCTCTTGACCAAGTGGAAAAAGGTGTTGAAACTGCTAATGATGTCGCCATAGCCGGATTTGCTAACAAATAAGGAGGCAAATAAGAATAAGGTTGCGCCCCATCAACCATACGATTCCAAGCACCGGGAAATTCAAATGCACCACCAATCAATACAGGACAAGTATCATCAATCGTTCCATCATTATTCGTGTCCATAGCCACATCACCCCCCAAATTGAATATTGAACCTGCTGTTGTAATCCCGGTTATTGAGACTTGTGAAATACAAGTAACATCTAAAAATCTTCTTGGGAAATAATTAAATGTAATTAGTCTTCTATCCGCCGGGTCAGTTGGGCCACCGGAGGGATTTGTGCCATCAGGCAATTGTCCCCCCCTCCACATGGCTTCATAGTCGTAGGCCGCACCTGTAATAAATTCATTACCGGCTATTGATTGGTCTAAATCTCTTAAATGAGTGAATCTTCCGTTAGGATTAGTGTTATCTGCATGACCGGCTTGATTGGCTTTCCAAGTAATTTGCATTACTTCGTTGGGAGTGGGGGGTGAATATAGGATATATTGACCGACAGCAGAACCACCCACCCCTTGAGATTCAAGTAATTTAGTAATATATATGTTTCCCACATAATCACTTCCTGTTGGCACACCTTCCACAGTTGCATCAATTCGTTGAAACCCACAAGTAACTATTCTAATACTATCATCAAGGACATCAACCTGTATATCCTCTATTGATTTATAAATATCAATTCCATGTAGCCCAACAGAAGAATCTGCGGCTATGGCCGTAGCATCACCAACCGGACCTCCATTTACTTCAAGTGGCATTCTCATAGGTAAAAATCCGAAATTCTCAAAATTTGGTCCAAATTCTCCACCATCTTCTAATAAAATGTTAAATCCATTGTTTTGATTAATTGAATAGCCCCTCATAACCATTATGAATCCATCCCATGCGTAACCATGCGAGCCTACGCCGAATAACTCCCTAATATATGCTTTATATGAGCCTACATAAACATACATCCCATTAATAAACATCCCTCCCCGTATAATATATTCTCCGGTAGGGTATATTTGTTGACAATCACCTGCAAGGTTCTTCCACCTTGAATCCCCAAGAAAAGCAAACAAATTTAATGCCGTTTGATTGGCAGAATTAATTATAGCAGAAGAGAGATTTTTTACAGTTTTCAATTCCGAAACATCAAGTGTATATGCTAAACTCATTTAATCACCTCATGATATAATCATTGACCACGCATAATCAGGACTTGCAGGGAATAACTCAACAAGGTCCACCATAGCATTCGCCATAAAATAATTAACATCCCAATCTGTTCCGGGAGGGATTTCAATATCAAACTCCGATTTAAATGCAGGTCCGAAATTAGTGGAGACAGGAAATGGGGCGGCAGAACCCGATAATCCGAGTGCAGGTCGCCCATCGGGGTCTTTAAAATATGTAGTGGTCCCTATGGAAAAATTAACATATCCCGCCGGAACCCAATCATTCCCTGTCCCATAAATACCGGGTGTTGAACCAAAATACTTTATAACTATATATTCTGTATCTTTTGTATGTAATCGGGCTTTAATTGTGGCATTTCCTATTCCGGAATAAAATACTGATTGTGGGGATTGCGACAGCAATTCCAATCGTTTAATTGGCAATTGTCCAACATCTTCAACAATCCATTGATACGCTTGCCTACGGACTGTCATAGTAATAACTTATTAGACCTGTTATTTAATACTGCACTTCATCTTTTAGAAAAAGATGTATTCAAAAATCAGCGTCAATTCTTGGTGCTAAGAAAAAAGTCCAATTTTTACCATCCACTTTTATAGGGAAATTAGGACCAAACTCTAATGATGTTGGATTAAGGTATTGGAAAAGAGGTATTAGATAAGATAATGAGTATTGGCTACGAGCATCACCATCAATATTTGTGGTAGGAATTATGGCTCTTATCCTATTCACGATATTCCCATAACCATCTCCACCAACACTAATTTCTAAATATTGAGATTGTGAATTTGATTCAATAGTGCATAAATAACCAATATGCCTCATTTGCTTCAATACTTTGGCTATATTTTCGGTTGAACCAAGTGATATTTTACAGGGCAACTCCATTTTTGGAATATTTAGGGGATTCCCATACAAACCATCAAATTCCACAGGCTTCCTTTTTGCCCCTTTACCTTCCATTATCCAAGGCCCATCCTTTAATTTTACATTTCTAATTTCCATCATGCAAACATGGGATGGGTCCACTATTACAATCACACCATCTTTTACTATGAATTCCATTTCCGTCATAGCATCAACCATACGCCAAATCTTATCTTCACTCATATTTTTCGCCCCGCAAGATATAATGTCCAATCCGACCCTTCTAACATCCATAGTCCTTTTGGATTGAAATACGATTCAAAAGTGTCTTTTGCAGGGAGTTTAGAAATTGCCTGTTTTAATGTCTTAATATTAAACATCCAATTTCCGAGTTTAATGTCCTCTTTCAATTTCCTAATCTCACCAATAGTTTTGTAAGTATCATCTTTTGTAGTAGGTTTTGAAGGTATATTGATTTGTTTATATTGGGCGCACCCTTCAATATCAAATGGTCGGATATTATAATTAATTATACCTTCAACTCCGACAATAAATCTATTATCCTCAAATATAATAAGGGGTTCTTGTTTCCATGCAAACCATAGATTACTAATAGATGGGTCTATCATTTTCAAACTATCCTTATTTACCCCCTGTTGTGCATCTCCCACTAATAACATAAAAGTGCTTTGTGGAGTATGTGCAACCGCACCAATTACTTCATCGTTATCTTTATTAAATATTACACCTACTTCATCCACTAATGATGTGGGGATAATAGATAATGGATTTCGGAAAGATGTTTTTGGTTGTTTGATTGTTATCTTCGGTTTCGGTTTAGCCTTCGGTTTAGCATTCAATAATTCTTTAATATATTTACTGCCCTCACTCCTTGTCCAATTGTTTGAATATTCTCCACCTTTTTGCTTAATAAGCCATTTTTGACGGTCACTAATTGGGTCTGTGTATGATTTAAATTGGATTGATTCTGCTTTCTTTTCTAAGGAACAAGGGCAAGTTGCACTACATACCATAACGCCTTGAATCATACAGGCACAAGGATTAGATTTCGTAGCACCGCAACAACATGAATCTCTTTTCAATGATTCTGCCTCCAATTTTTCCCAATTCTTTATATCCATCAATGATATTTGGGTAGCGATTTCTCCCGTTTTCTTATGACGGAATTTTTGCTCGGAGGATGATTCAGCACTCAAATCAAGAGATTCTTCAACTAATTCATCTATAAGATTACTCAAAGTCCATTGGACTTTACTCATTAATTCGGTGCGACTTTCTAATCGGGACATTGATAAATCAATATCATACGAGTTTCCACGCATATTCAATATTTTCCATTGATAATCATAACCCATTTCATAGTCAGATGCCTCCTTACGGGCCTTGGTTAATAAAGTCATTAATAAAGTCACCCCTTCGGCGGAGTAGGATTCTGCATCCCATTCCGAACCTAAATCATTGTAATCCGAATCCATGTAGTGTGTGCCTTCTGCACCACATAATTCACAAGTCATTTCGGCAATAACCCCATCATCTGTTTCTTCTATAATATCTCCAAGTATAGGCACATGGTCGCACCCTTCGGCCCCTAATGCTAAATCAAGCCCTTCCATTGTCGCACCTGTTGAAGCACCCGTTAAAACGGCTTTTTCACCTGCGGGTAATTTCTTAACATCAATTGTTTTAGCACCAAAAAAACCAATCAATCCACCGAGAGCAGTAATGCCCCCAAGAAATTTCCAATCAGCCATAGTTAATCATTAGTTAATTTGCTATATAAAGAATCACTTATTGATTATCCCAACTAACCAATAGAGCCTTTCATTTCCATTTCAAGTAAATGGTTTAATTCAACCGCATATTCCATCGGTAATTCTTTAGTAAAGGGTTCAAAGAATCCATTTATAATTAATGACTTTGCTTCGCCTTCAGTATGTCCACGACTCATAAGGTAAAATAATTGCTCACCCGATACCTTAGAAACAGACGCTTCATGTTCAGTTATACAACTTGAATTAGCAACTTCCATTGTAGGATATGTGTCCGACCTTGACGCTTCATCTAATAATAAAGCATCACAAACAACATTAGATTTACAATTTGTTGCCTTTTTAGCCACTTTCACTAATCCCCGATAAGAGGTTCTGCCACCATCTTTAGATACACTTTTTGATAATATATTTGAAGTTGTATTTGGAGCAGAATGAATAACCTTTGCACCTGTATCTTGATGTTGATTATCTTTCGCATATGCGACAGAAATTATTTCTGCGTGTGCGCCCTCACCTTTCAAAATTACCGAAGGATATTTCATTGTAAGAGCAGAACCTATGTTCCCATCCACCCATTCCACACAAGCATTCTCATGTGCTATTGCCCTTTTAGTTACCAAGTTATATACATTGTCAGACCAATTTTGAATAGTGGTGTATCGTATTTGTGCGTCTTTATGAGCAACCAATTCAACAACTGCTGAATGTAGGCTTTGTGAAGAGTATGCAGGTGCAGAACAACCTTCAATATAATGCACCGATGAACCCTCATCAGCAATAATCAAGGTTCTTTCAAATTGGCCCATATTTTCACTATTGATAAAGAAATATGCTTGAACCGGAATCGCAACTTTAACACCTTTTGGAACATAGATAAATGAACCACCCGACCAAAATGCAGTATTAAGGGCTGAAAACTTATTGTCAGTATATGGAATAATTTTTCCAAAATACTTTTTCACAATGTCGGGATGTTTTTTTAGTCCCGAATCCATATCCATAAAAATCACACCCTGTTCTTCTAAATCCTCCCTAATAGAATGATATACTGATTCACTATCGTATTGTGCCGTTAAACCACCTAACCATTTTTGTTCGGCTTCGGGAATCCCTAATTTATCAAATGTATTCTTGATTTTATCAGGAACATCATTCCAATCATCTTCATTTTTACCAACTACATTAAAATAGCATATATCGTCAAAATCAATATCATTTAACAATTTAGTATTCCCCCAATTAGGCATAGGTCTATCAATAAAATGCTTAAATGCTTTTAGTCTAATATCTAACATCCATTGAGGTTCTTTTTTATGAGCCGATAGTGTTTTTATAACATCCACCGACAATCCATTTTCAACCTTTAATGTAGCCATATTAGTATCACCTTATGGTGTAAATAATCCACTCAATAATGTTAAACTTCTAATGTGTCAAGAATACCGTCATTATCATCATCTGCATCCATATTGTCTGCAATACCATCATTATCATGGTCAAATTGTCCGGTGAGGATATTTCCATCATTTATCTCAAACCAATCCGACAATCCATCATTATCATCATCGGTATCTGTTGCATCCCATAAACCATCGTTATCGTGGTCATATCGGTATGAACCCCAAGCACCATCAACTTCATCAACATCAAGAATATTATCATTATCATCATCTGTATCAACTGAATCATTTAATCCATCGTTATCATGGTCCCGACTTGCATCACTACCATTCGTGTGTAAGTCCTTCCAATTATCAATACCATCATTGTCTATATCCATATCAAAGCGGTCTTGAATACCGTCATTATCATGGTCATAAATATTTGTATTGGGGTCGCCATCAATGACTTCTTGCTCATCAAGAATGCCGTCGCCATCATCATCATCATCTTCTGCATCATCTATACCATCGTTATCATGGTCGTTAGGAGAAGTATCTAAATCATCAGGAATACCATCATTATCATCATCGTTGTCTAAATCATCAGGTATTCCATCACCGTCATTATCGTTTTCACCATTTTGCTCTTGGTTATCTAATTGCTGACCTTGTTGATTTTCTGATTGTTCGCCCTGCTGTCCTTGCTGTCCATTTTGGGTTTGACCTTGTTGTTGTTGGTCCTGACCGTTTTGGTTCTCTCCACCTTGATTTTCACCTTGTTGTTGGCCTTGCTGTCCACCTTGTTCACCACCCTGTTGTTGTTGACCTTGACCGTTATCTTGTTGTTGGCCTTGTTGTCCATCCTGTCCACTTTGGTCGGATTGTCCTTGTTGGCCGCTTTGTTGACCTTGCTGACCTGCTTGACCTTGTTGGCCTTGTTGACCTTGCTGACCCTGACCTTGTGATTGTCCTTGACCTTGTGATTGTCCCTGTCCCTGTCCCTGTCCTTGTCCCTGTCCTTGACCCTGACCCTGACCCTGACCCTGACCCTGACCTTGGCCTT
>Ga0209709_10002462_pt1 | contig 16094 bp, 15 predicted proteins | sample ArcticOcean_MG_C_2_FD_187435 | JGI IMG/M metagenome (GOLD analysis project Ga0209709, IMG submission 187435) | Marine microbial communities from western Arctic Ocean - ArcticOcean_MG_CB4_136 (SPAdes) (version 2) | ecosystem: Environmental > Aquatic > Marine > Oceanic | place: Arctic Ocean... | reverse complement strand
AATGTTCACTGTATCTTTCTTTTTATTATAAATTTCTTCTATAATTTTTAATCCATTTAATCCAATGCTTTCAGAAAATTTAACATCTTCATCACAAATTTCCTTAGCTTCATCTAATGCCACTTTTAATAACTCGTTATTATTAACTCCTGATAATTTGTTCATCATTCGATCTACAGCCCATTTTAAATTAATAGCTGTGGGCCTAGATTTAATTAAATCTTGTGAGCTTTGTTTAATAAAATTAGGATCATTTTTCTCCATAATAGCTAAAACAATTCCATAGGCTGCCGTCCCACCTACTAATGGGGCTCCCCTAACCTCCATAATTTTAATTGCATTAATTGCGTCTTTTATTGTTTTGAGATCTTTAATTATAAATTGATGTGGAAGTTTTGTTTGGTCAATAATTTTAACTGTTTGACTTTTCTCATCAAACCAAATTGTACGATATTCTTTTCCTTCTACTTTCATTTATTGAGTATTCTGCCCGCTATTGTTTTTAATTTATCTTTAGTTTTTTGAATTCTTTTTTCAGGAGCTGTTATTATCGCTACATCTAAACAATTATTTGTTGGGTCTTTAGGATCTATGTGATTTTCAAAATTTTCAATAATATTTTTAACCATATTTTTAGCTTTAGCGGCATTGCCTAATAAAACTTTAATAACAGTTTGAACATCAACATTTTCATGATCTGGATGCCAACAATCATAATCGGTCACCATAGAGACAGATGCATATCTAATTTCAGCTTCTCTTGCTAATTTTGCTTCAGGCATATTTGTCATTCCAATAACATCTGCTTTCCATGATCTATACAAATTGGATTCTGCTAATGTGGAAAATTGAGGACCTTCCATAACTACGTAAGTTCCGCCCCTTTGATAATCTATTTTTTCTTTCTTTATTGCTTCCTCACAAGCATTCATCAATCCATTTGATGTTGGGTGGGCCATAGATACATGAGCAACAATGTCTTCATCAAAAAAGGTTTTTTTTCTATCAAAAGTTCTGTCTATAAATTGATCAACTATTACAAATTTTCCTGGTGGTAAATCTTCTTTTAGAGATCCTACGGCAGATACTGAAACAATATCGGTAACTCCTAGTTGCTTTAAAACATCAATGTTAGCTCTGAAATTAATATTAGAAGGTGAAATTTTATGTCCTCGTGCATGACGTGGTAAAAAGCAAACTTCATTTTCTTTATATTTAAAAGTTAATATTTCATCAGAAGGTTTTCCCCAGGGAGTTGATAAAGATTTCCAGGTTGATTCTTTCGATCCTTCTATATCATAAAGGCCGCTCCCTCCTATAATTGCTAGTTTGTTTTTTGTCATAAATTATTATAATTAGTATGTTCTTTTTTATTAATTTTGAAGCTAAAAAATGGACTTAAAAAAATACATACGCTCAATTCAAGATTACCCTAAAAAAGGGGTCCTATTTAGAGACATAACCACATTAATAAAAGATAAAAGTGCTTTTAAAGAATGTATAGATCAAATGTCTAAAATAGTAGATACGCTAAATTGTGATAAAATAGCAGGAATTGAATCTCGTGGTTTTATATTTTCTTCTCCTCTTTCTTACAATCTATCAAAACCAAATATTTTAATGAGAAAAAAAAACAAGCTGCCTGCTGAAAAATATTCAGTAGATTTTGAACTGGAGTACGGAAATGCTACGTTGGAAATTCATAAAGACTCAATATCAACTGATGAAAAAGTAGTTATAATCGATGATTTGATTGCTACGGGTGGGACAGCAGAAGCGGCAGCTAAGTTGGTTGAAAAATCTGGAGGTAAAGTTTTAGGATTTTTATTTGTAATTAATCTATTTGATTTAGGTGGAAAAAAATCTTTAGAAAAACAAGGTTATAAAACTTTCAGTTTAATGGACTTTCCTGGACATTAAAGTTCCTTTTTAGTCCAAACTTCAGGTGTAAGTTCATTGTTAATTTCTATATTTATATAATATTCAAAAGGTTTGGTTCCTCTTTTTTTTATATACTCATAAGTTTTGGTAATTCCACTTTTTAAATCCACTGTTGTTTTGTAGTTTAGTAACTTTCTTGCCTTATCTGCGGAACATGTTGCATGCTTAACTTCCCTGGGTCTATCTTTTTTATGTATAGGCTTTAAATTACTACCTGTAATATTTGAGCATATTTCGGAAACTTCATTAATTGTTACAAATTCTTCATCTGGGCCAATGTTTATAACCTGCCTATGTAAATTTTTTTGATCTAACATTGGTAATAAGCAACTAATACAATCATCAATATATGAAAAGCATCTCTTTTGCTTTCCGTCACCATAAATCAAAGGTGCTTTTTTTTGCATCATCCTATTTAGCATTATTGAAACTACATTTCTAAAAGGGTCGTCGTATTTCTGTCTGGGCCCTATTATGTTATGTGGAACCGCTATTACCCATTCAATATTATTTAAATCACAAAGGTTTATTAAAACTCCTTCGGCAGCAACTTTTGAAATAGCGTATGGATCAATTGGTTTGGGAATCATATCTTCTGTAAATGGCGTTTGTTGATCTCCATATCGAGCCATGGAAGAACAAAATATTATTCTTTTAACTTTATTAGCAATAGCAGCAGTAAAAACAGATACTGAAGCCATATAATTATTTTTTGTAATTTCAACAGGAGAAAAAACTGATAAACCTTCATGAGCAGTAGCAGCGCAATGATAGACAACATCAATATCTTTCATTATTTTATTCATTTTGTTTAAATCACAGCAATCAAAATTATGAAAATCGATATTTTTGGGAATATTATCTTTATATCCACCAAGCATATTATCAACTCCTACCACTTTATACTTTAGTTCAGATAATTTTTCAGCTAAATGAGAGCCTAAAAAACCAGCCACACCTGTAACTAATATTTTTTTAATTGTTTTGTTCATTTGAAGTTTTGTATATTTTTAATTGTTATAAATCAATAATTAAACCTTTGGACGATACCAAGAACCTTTTCCTATTATTGCATTAAATATACCAGAAAGCCTTTGGTAATATATTTCTTTTTTTCCTTTATTAAATAATAGAAAATAAATTAAAACTTTTGTTATAGCCGATAACATTTTGGGCAAAATTATTAAAAAAGAAAGTAAAAAACCTTTATACTTTTTATTATAGTAAAAAGTTGACCACATCCAATGCCAATTTCTTGAAAGTTCCATCTCATAATTTACAGAATTATCATGAGATTGACCTCCCTGATGGAAAATTGGAATATTTGAATCCCAATAAATTTTTTTATTATTACCAATTAATCGTTTACATAAATCAATTTCTTCAAGATAAATGAAAAAATTTTCATCAAAAAAACCTATATCTTTAAATTCATACAAATTTAGAAACATAGCAAATCCTTTTACATTTTCCGCTTTATGAATTTTTGGTTTTTTAGAATAATTAATTTTAGTTTTAGCCTCTGCGTATATTATATTTGGACCTATAATTGCAAAATTTGGATGTTGTTGAGCTGAAAGTGAAAAAGCTTCGAGAGTCTCAGGATACAACTCAGTATCAGGATTAATTATTAAAGCGTATTTAGTTTTAGTTTCTTTGATTCCTATATTATTGGCTCTTCCATACCCGAGGTTTTCTCCCGTCAATATACACTTAACATTTGGAAAATCTCCCTCTATATCTCTCTTAAAATCAAGGTCATTGGAATTTTCAACATTAATTACACTGCAATTTTTATTAATTGAATTTAAACATTTTTTAATTTTTGTTTTGCTTCGAAATGACGCTATTATTATGGTTATATCTTTAATTGACATTATTTTAACATTATTGATTTTATAATATAAATATCTTAACACTTTAATTTATTAGATAGGACTTTTTTTTTATTACAAAAGTATGAAAAAATTTATTGTAACTGGTGGATCTGGCTTTATTGGAAGCAACTTAGTTAAATATTTGTTAAAAAAAAAATACTTTGTTATTAATATCGATAAGTTAAGCTATTCCGCTAACCCCTATAACCTTAAAAAATTACTTTATCCAAAAAATTATAAGTTTTATAAACTTGATATTAATAAGCAGAGCAAAGTATTTAGTATTTTAAAAAAATATAAACCTGATGGAGTTTTTAATCTTGCAGCAGAAACTCATGTAGATAGATCCATAGATGATCCTAAAGATTTTATTAATAGTAACATTTTAGGTGTTTATAATCTTCTAGAAGCACTAAAAAAATATACCAAAATAAGTTCTAAAAAAATTAAATTAATTCATGTTTCTACAGATGAAGTATACGGGGATATTAAACATGGAGCCAGGTCACATGAGGAATCTTCTTACTTTCCTAGCTCTCCGTACTCGGCTTCTAAAGCTAGTGCCGATCACCTAGTCAAAGCTTTTGTGAAAACCTATAAATTGCCTGCAGTTATATCTAATTGTTGTAATAATTATGGACCCAATCAATTTCCTGAAAAATTAATACCTAAATTAATTTATAATATTTTAAACAACAAACCTCTACCTTTGTACGGATTAGGTAAAAATTCTAGAGAATGGATACATGTGTTTGATCACTGCGAAGCTTTATTAAAATTATTTAATAAAGGCAAAATCGGTGAAAGTTATAATGTTGGTTCAAAACAAAACATTACAAATATAAGCATTGCTAAAAAATTATTAGAACTTTCCAAAAAAAAATCTATTAAGACCAGTAAAAATACTAAAATTATCTTTGTAAAAGATAGGCCTGGACACGATTTTAGATATGCGCTTAATAGTAAAAAAATTTTTAAGAGTATTAAATGGAAAGCTAAAATATCTTTAGAGGAAGGATTGTCACAAACTTTTGATTGGTATAATAAGAATAAAATTTATTTCACAAGTATATCAAAAAAAATTGATTCAGGTAGGTTGGGACTTAAAATATGATAAAAAAAGGTATAGTATTAGCTGGTGGCACTGGATCCAGAATGAGTCCTTTAACTAAAGCTGTTAACAAACAATTGCTTCCTATTTATGATAAACCTTTAATTTTTTATCCATTATCTGTTTTAATGTTGTCAGGAATAAAAGACATATTAATAATAGTTAATAAAGGACAATTAAATCAATTTAAAAAAATTTTACCAAATGGAAATAATTTAGGAATAAAAATCTCTTATGCTGAACAAAAGACTCCCAGAGGCTTGCCAGATGCATTTATTGTAGGGAAAAAATTTATTGGGAAAGATAATGTTGCTTTAATTTTAGGTGACAATTTTTTTTACAGTGAAAGCCTTACAATAAAACTTAAAAAATGTATTAAGCTAGCAAAAGGAGCAAGTGTAATATTGCATGCAGTCAACAATCCTTCTTTGTATGGAGTGGCTAGTATTAATAAAAATAATAAGATTATAAAAATTGTTGAAAAACCAAAGAAAACTTCTTCAAATCTTGCTATTACGGGTCTTTATTTTTTTGATAACAGTGTAATTAATTATAGTGAAAAATTAAAACCATCGAAAAGAAAGGAGCTTGAGATGGTTGACATTCTAAACAAATATAGAAAAAAAAATAAACTTAATGCTGAATTTCTTGGAAGAGGTGGAGCATGGCTAGATACTGGTTCCATTAAGGATTTTTATAACACTACAGCTTTTGTCTCAGCTTTGGAAAAAAGACAAGGTCTTAAAATCGCTTGTTTAGAGGAGATTGCATTTAATAACAGATGGATTAATAAAAAAAATATAATTAGTGCAATAAATTTTTATGGCAAATGCGACTATTCAAAATATTTGTCAACTTTTCTTAAAAAAAAATAAATTTTATTAAAAAGAACCAGCATTAAGATCTTTTCTTATATCATAAAAAGTAATTGGAATTGTTGCAAAGTTTGTGTTTTTTCTAAACCAATAAGACATAAACCTTTCTGCTAGAAAGCCATAAATTCTTATTTTTCCATAACCTTCAAGACTTTCAAATCCAAATAATTTTTCACATTTATCTAACCAAGGAAAAACAGTCCCATAATAATTTGCTAATATTTTTTTTGATTTACAAATAAACATATTGTGAGGATTAAAAGAAACTTCTTTACTAACAAATTTGCTAAAATCATTTCTATTCTCTTCGTCAAGGAGATTGATTGCATTTTTTAAATTATTTTCACCATGCATCCAGTCAAAATGAAAATTTAAATTTCTATTTTTTTTAAAAATTAAATTAGGTTTTTTTATAAAAAGTTTTGAAGCTGTTTTAATAAATTTCATCATTCTAAATTTATTTACAAACATAGGCTCCCCAAGGAGAGTTTCATATTTTTCTAATTCATGGGGGATACTTTTTAACACTTTAGCATTAAGATTTCTGATATTAGTGTCTTTGATGGTGTGTTCTTTTAATGTCCAAAACTTTCTATACTGACAAAATCCAATCCACTTATCATCGATTTTGTTTAAGTAATTTTTCCAAAACCAATAATGATAAGTATACTCACCGTAATTTTTGTTTTTATTGGATATATTTATTCCTGACTTATCATTTATCCAATTATTATTAAATTTTTTATCTCCTAATCCTACTGGGAGATATCCTAAATTTTTTATAAATTCGTAATGATTAGGTTCTAAGCTAAGACAGAACATATTTAAATTTTTCATAATCTTAATTTTTTAAAACTTTATTTAAACTATCCATTGAAACTTCAATACTACCTTGTTGATTTGGAAAATTATATCTTTCAATTTTATTTGCTTTAACAATTATTGATTTATAGTTTAAATTATTTTTTTTTGCTAAATTTTCAATAGGTGTTCCAGAGTTCAAGCTCCTTAATTCAATAGCTTTTGTGCCAGGTTTGCAAAATGCTAAGTTTGCAAAACCTCCTCCATGAAGACCGACAATACACTCAGCATTATTAAATAATTTAACTTGTTCAATAAATTTTGTTTCATGAAGTTTTATTGAAGTAAAACCATTTTTTAACAAATATTCTTTAACTTCATTTTCGTTTTCTATAAATCTGGGTTCTTGCTTGTTTTGTGAATTAACACTTCTGTCTATATAAATTTTTTTTGTTTTAACTTCAGCTGAAATGTTATTTTCAATTAAAAATTGTTTTTTTAACCATAATGAAATCCAACCAGGCATAACCATAATATCCTTTGTGGCATCACCGCTTGTAACCACTGGATGGTCTGTCAAAATTAACTTGTCAACTTTTATATGCCTAAATTTTTCACTTGAAATTCTTTTACTTTTTTCAATTTTTAATAAATCAAGTGTTTCAATTTGATATTTTTTTATATGATCTGGCAGTAAAAAATAATCTATTTCTTTTAAGCTTATGAATTTAGAACATAAACTAATACGAGGTAAAACATCAAATAACCAATGCCAGTAATTGTTGTTGCCTCCTCCTCCAGTTAGCAAAGATAATACATTTCCATTTAAATATCTTAACTTTCTTGGTGTTCCCTTACTAAATACAATGTTATTATTTATTTTTGCATTGTATATTTTGGAATCATGGGTATTTCTTAATTGGAAAGATGGTCCTTCAATAATTTTATTATCTATTATTACTGCAACATCTTGAATCCTATCAGTATACAATCTTGCTTTTAAAATTTCATACACATTATATTTTAAGTTTTTTTCTATATTAAAAGAATTAACTTTAATCCTGTGGTTATTTAAGCACTTAATAGATTTCTCTATTTTTCCATAAATGAAAAAAAAAATCCCATAGGAAATTTTCTTAAATAATTTTTTTAAAATATTTTTAATCACAATTTTAAATTAATGGTAGCGGGAAGTGGGATCGAACCACTGACCTCAGGCTTATGAGTCCTGCGCTCTAACCAACTGAGCTACCCCGCCACTTCGTATAAACAGAACATTAACCAATAGATTCAGTCCTAATTATGTCCTAGAAATTAACATACTCAGGAATCTGTGTCTATGGTTTTAGTGTGCCGAGTGAGTCCAAATAGAGTCGAAAAATCTTCACGTCTGACTCGCCTCCGGCTCGACCTCCGGTTCTTCAATAGAGATACTAAGTTGATTTACAAATTTGAATCTTTTGTAAGTTTTATTTTGGTGTCAGGAAAAGAATCTTAATAGTCTAGGTATTAAACTCTGTTTTGCTTATTTAGTTCTACAAAATATTTTATGAAAAAAATTATAAAATTTTCCAGTGAAATCAACCTTAATACTCAACAGACTTGACAATAGTTTTGGTGTAAGATTTAGAGATCATGAAAAAAGCGATAGAGATAATAGTTCTAGGTTTGTTGTTAAGTGGGAACGCTTATGCAAAAAAAAGTGATGTTAGAATTGTTTTTTGATTTAATATTACAGTAGTTATTAAAAAAATGAATTTAAAACAAAAATTTATAGAAAAAGTCCAAAAGGAAGGTGTGCTAGCTGCGTTAGAAAAATTAATAAGTTGGTCCATTTTTAAGCTAAAACATAATCTTGGGATTGATGATACGTTTGAAAAAAGAAAAAAATTCTTATCTAATAAATTGCTTGAGGAATTTAATGGAGTTATTCGATATGGACCTTTTAAAGGGCTTAAATTTAGCCCAGAGAGTTCGTGGGGTGTTGGAGATAGGGCGTCTATGTTACTTGGCCTATATGAGAAAGAAATTTTAACATCCCTGCAAAACATCCCTGATAAATACAAGACATTCATTGATTTAGGTGCTGCTGATGGATATTATGGTATTGGGTCTTTAGTTAACGGAATGTTTGAAAAGTCGTATTGCTACGAAATAAATGTAGTGAGTCAAAAAATTATAAAAAAAAATGCAGAGTTGAATAATGTTGCTAGTAAGGTGTTAATTCGAGGTCTTGCAGACAAACATTTTTATAAAGATTTTAAAAATGATGAAATAGATCAGTCGGTATTATTAGTAGATATTGAAGGTGGAGAATTTGATCTGTTTGACAAAAATTTATTTAAAAAATTTAGTAAATCAATAATCTATATAGAGCTACACCCTTGGATTTTTAAAAATGACGGCCATGAGGAGCTTCAAAAATTAGAGAACGATGCTAGAGAATATTTCACAATAGAAAAAATAACTACAACAAGTAGAGATTTATCTGAATTTAAAGAATTAAAACAATGGTGCGATACAGATAGGTGGTTAATTTGTTCCGAGGGAAGACTTAAATTAATGACTTGGTGGAGACTCGATCCTTTATAAAACAAAGTTATTAAATATAAAAGAAAACTTAATCAAATTAAGAAAGAAGAAAAATCTAAAAAAAAGCTAATTGTTAAAACTGCTTCTTATGTAGCAATCATTATAACAGGCATAGTAATACTTTTTATTCTAAATTTAATACAAGTATAATCAAGATCTACCCTTGATCAATTTGATTTAAATTGCGAAGTTTAAGATTAAAACATATTTCTGTGATATTAGATTAAAAAGATTATAAAAATATTTAAAATGGGAAAAACACTACTTACTTTTTGTTTATTATTTTCAATGCTTCCAATCGTTGTTAACGCTAAGTTGCGTTCAAATTGTGATGATAAAATAACCATATCTAAAACAAATTATAATGATTTAGGTTATGAATTTAAAATTTAGGACAAATTTCTTTGAAATTAGATTAAAAAGATTATAAGGATAATAATATGGACGAACTCACATCATTAGCTATTTTAATATTTGGTGGTTTATTGTTAAGATTTTCTTTAACTCTAACAGGCCAAACATGGGCCAAGTCTCATGCTCAAACAGTGGCGTTCATGATTCTACCTTTAATAACTTATGTAATAACTAAAACAATTACCGGTAACATTGCTTTGTCACTAGGTATGATTGGAGCATTATCAATTGTTCGATTCAGACATCCTGTAAAAAGTGCTTTAGAGTTAATTATGTACTTTGATTTAATAACAATTGGAATTGCAACAAGTGTGAGAACAAAATGGGCAATCCAATTAATTTTAGGAACTATAGCTATAATTGTAATAGTAAAAATTGTTCAAAAAATATCTCAAAAATACGGTAGATCTTTTTATAACACATCTTTCAATGAAGGTATTGCCATTAATTCAATGGAAGTATTTGCAAAAGACAAAATTGAATTAATAGAGAACAATAATAATTTAGTAAGTTTATATAATGACAGTTCTCAAAATGAAATTATTTATAGATTAACATTTGATAGCAAAAATGAATTAAATAAATTTAGAAAAGAAATTGAAGATATAAAAAGTATTAATAAAATAGATATAAATTTTGTTTAAGATTAATGAAAAAAAAATTCTTTATTATTTTTTTTTTTATTTGTTTGCCGCAAATAGCATTAAGCGCTGACCTAAAAAACTACTGCAATGAAATAATTAATCAAATTGTAGATGAGGATATAAATAAACTTAAAATTAAAAAAATAACTGTAGATGTAGATAAAAATAAAGAATGGACAAAAAATAGTTTAAAGATTTTAATCGGTAATTTTAGATGGATACCTAAGAGATTTAAAAAAAGATTTGGTGCAAATGTTTATGTTTTATATGAAAATAAATTATCCTGTAAATTTAGAGGTAGAGTTAGAAACAATGGAAACCAAAAAGATCATATTGCTTTAAAAGATAACTCAATTATTCAAAGTATTGATGTGCATCTAGAAAACGGGCACATACATGGGGTTAAAAAATTTAAACTACTAAGACCTAATACAAGAGGAAACTATAAAGATGAAATACTGCTTACTGAAATATTAAGAGAATTTAATTATCTTGCCCCACGAACAAATTTTATTGATTCAAAAATTAATGATGTAGAATCTAAAATGTTATTTCAAGAAAAGCCTGACGTAGCGATGCTTAATTTTAATTCTAGAATAAATGGTCCAATATTTGAAGGTGATGAAAGATTCATGTTTAGGCTTGTAGAGAATATAGATGATAATCAATTAAGTAATCTTTCTATGGGCATGCTTCCACTATTAGAAAATGGGGTTAACGCAATGTTAGCAAGACAAATTAATTCAGAATGGAATAATGAAAATATAAATAATTTTAATACAGCGCATGATTCATTAACAAAATTAAATATTTCATATTTACTTTATACAAATAGTTATAAAAATAAAAAAAATAACTTTGATTATTCAAGCTATAGTTTAAATAATAAACTATTAGGCTTAGGCAATGAAAAAAATATTTTGAATCTCGATGTATATAATTTAATAGTATTTTCTGCTAATGGATGGCATGGCTTAGGTCCTAATAATAGAAAGTTTTATTGGAACTCAGTCAAAAAATATTTTGAACCAATCAACTCTGACACCAATGCTAATATAATGTTAAATACTACTGTGTTTCATATGCCTTATAGCTATCAAATTGAATCAGCTTTTGATGTTTTGGAAAAAAAATTGATAAATATAAATATAAAAAAATTAAGTAATAATATTTCTTTTAGAGGCATTGATTTAAATGAAAAAGAAATTAATCATAAACTTGATAAAATAAAAATTAATCTTAAAAAACTAAAAAATATCTATAAAAAGGAAGATCAAAGTTTAATAAAATATAATAGAAATGATGCAATCAAAGATGAAATGTGGTCGAATTATTTCGATGCTTTATATCGAATTAACCCTAATATTTATGTTGTCAAAAAATCATTAAAAAACAACACTTATCAAAGATGTAAAGTAAAACCTTTTGTTTGTAATGTTTTTAAGTTTGATAAAAAACAACTGAATAAACTAATCGAAGGTAGACTTGTAATAAAAGGTGAGGAATATCAATATTTAGGAGTAATGTAAAAATAAAATAAATATATGACATTTAGAATTGAACAAAAATTATTAATTGATACAAGTAGATTAATTGACTTTAAAAACCACCTGGCAGATAAAAATGTAAAACAAATCTATCAACGTCGAAGAATAAAAAGTCTTTATTTTGAAAACAACAATTTTGAAATGTACAATGATTCAATAGAAGGTTTAACTCCTAGAAAAAAAATACGTTTAAGAACTTATCCTGGAACGAAAGATTTAAATCAATATCTTGAAGTAAAAATTTCAAGTGTTGAAGGAAGGTTTAAAACTCGAAGTATTGTTAATGAAGATAAATGCAATACCCTTAAAACTAAAGGAATTTTGGATTCACAATATGGATTATGCAAGGCATGTCTTTATGTAGTTTATGATAGAGAGTATTTTGAGGAAGATGATGTGCGAATTTCTATAGATAGTAATATAAATTGTATGTCGCACCAAAAAAAAATTATGCAAAAAGATCGTGGTTCGATTGTTGAAATTAAAACTACAGTAAGAAAAGATTTAGATAAATTAACTAGTGATTTTCCTTTTCAGCAAATAAGGTACTCAAAGTATTGTAATGCGGTTGAAAAGACACAATTAAGATAAATGTATTTAAAAAAAATTACTTTAAGGATGCAATAGCATTTGAACCTGCTATTCGTAATTACAGGCTATTACAAAAAAATATTCTACTTAATTCACTTGAAAATAAAATTGAAGCCTACCACTTAGCTATAAGAGATAAAAAAAAATACTTAATTTAAGTATAAATGAGAAAGCAAATTCTGGCGATAATAGAATTCTAAAAAATACTAACAAAAAAAATTATGAAAAAATAAAAAGTGCAACTCTAGATAGCTTCACTTCACATTTGAATAGAAAAAATTCTTTAATATTTATGAATGTTCAAGGTCATGAATCATATGTTTTTAAGGGAGCAAAAAATACAATAAAAAAGAAAATTCTTATGAAGCAATAATTGATAAAATGACTAAATATTTTTCGACAGAAAATACGAATCAATTAAAAGACGATATTGATTAACAAACCAAAGAACAAAAAATGTTAAAAACAATTATAAAATAGTTTGACTTATTAAAAAACATCTGTTTATGTGTGTAAATATGGCAAAAATTGAAGCAAGAAAGACTTTTAACCCATTAGCAAGCAATTCAATAAATGGGGGAAACGCTCCATCTCTACTGGATACTTCGGTTAAAACTGGTTCGAGAAAAAATATATTGCTATTAAAAGTCCCTTATTGCACACATTACGATTCAAAAATTTTCCAAAAAACAATAAATCAAAAAGACATTGGAAAAGTTACTTTAAACGAAAATGAAAAAATAGATCTTAATAAGACAAATTTAACTCAGGAAGATAAAGTGGAAGCAAAAATTAAAAAAGACGAATATTCTCCTGTTGAAGATATTAAAACAAAAACACCTTTTAGACCAATTCCATCATTAGCCATTGCAACTCTTTCTTCTTTTTTTGATAAGTATAAAGCTTACGATTATAATTTAAAGTGTATTGATATAAATTTATTAATTTATGACCACAAAAAAAATAATGAGAATATTGATGTAAAAAAATTTTCAAAAATTATCGAAGATACTATAGCAAAAGAAAATTACGATATTTTAGCATTGTCAGCAATGTTTGTTATGTCTCAAAAATGGGTTGATGAAACTTTGAACTACTCGAAAAAATATCATCCTAAAGCGAAAACTATTATTGGTGGTGGATATCCTTCTCTTTATCCAGAATATGTTTTGAAGCGACATGATATTGATGTTTCTGTTGTAGGAGAAGGAGAAGATACCTTTCTTAATGCAGTAAACTGTTTAAATAATTTTGTCGATGAAAAATTTGAAAAAGATTACCCTTTTGAAGGTTATGCAGCAAAAGATTCTTCAGGAAAAGTTTTTTTTGTTCCAAGAAAAAAAGGTTTTATTGATTTAAACGTTTTACCACCAGCAAACTATAGTTGGTTAGATGTTAATAAATATTTTGAAAAAAGTGGTAATGACACTTTACCTATGGAGGCAAGCAGAGGTTGTCCTTATGGTTGCACTTATTGTCATACTGATATTACATGGGGTAGAAAAGTTAGATACAAAACTGTAGACAATTTAATAAAAGAAATTGAACATTTGAATAAAAATTATAAACCACAATTTCACTTTATTGATGACAATCTATCGTTTGACAGAAAGTGGACAATTGAATTTTTAGATAAATTAGCTGAAAAAAAATTAAACCTATTTAATGTAAGTGCTTCTAACTTCCATTACAGAAGACTAGATGAAGAGATACTGGATAAACTTTTTAAAGTTGGGGTAGAAAGAATATCAATTGCTTTGGAATCAGGTTCAGAAGTAATAAATAAAAGAATTCATAGAGTTTTGGATTGGGAAAGAGCAAAACGAATAGTTAATTATGCTAGAAAAAAACAAAAAGCTGTTATTTGTTTTTGGATGGTTGGCTTTCCTGGTGAAACAATGAGCGAATTAAAAGAAACGTTTCAAAAAGCAAAAGAAATAAGATCAACAAAAGCTCTATTTTCAAAAGTAACTCCGTATCCAGGAACTAAACTGTGGGAAACCGCAAAAGAACTTGATGCTTTGACAACAGACGATCGTCACTCACTTGCAGATCCAGATAGTATGATAGATTTATTTTTATATAGAAGTTCTAAAGGAATTGTAAAATCTGAAGAATGGACATCTGAAACGGTGAATAATATGTTATACGAAGCTAATATTGATCTTAACTTTCTTAATAGTCCAGCATTAGATTCAGAAAATGAAAGAAATTTTTTGATGACGCAATCAATAAATGTTCTGAAATCTATTCCTGAGCATATTATAGCAAACATTACGCTGGGTTATCTTTATCTATTAAAAAACGATAATGAAAAGTGTGAGTTTTATTATAAAAAAGCTAAAGAATTATTTAGAGATGACAATGCAAGAACTACTTTTCAAAAATATCTCTACTGGGATAGCAAAATAATAAAAAACTTTATTGAATATTTTAAAAGAAAAGATTCTAATTTATTTGAAAATATACTATCAACAAATAAAGCAGACAAGAACTTCAATACTCATATTCACGAATATTATTACTAAACTGATAAAGCTTGGATAATTCTTAATATCTATTAATTTAGAATTACAAATATTAATAATATCTAATTTAAAGCGAAAATTTTTTTCAGTTCATAAATCAAGCAAGTTGAGCTATTAGCACTGGTCAGCTACACCCATGGCGGATGTTGTATGATTTTTTGCCAATGGGCTGAAAAAAATTAATTTATATGTTAGGAATATACGAAATGAAATTAAATATCAAAAACTACTATTATAAATTATTTAACAACACGAAATACCAAAAAATAAAACAACAAAATATAATTAAAGAATCTGTTGAAATATTTGAAAAGAAATATAAATCTTATTTGTATGAAATTGGGAGCAAAATTAAAAACAACAGCAAAATTTCCTTTCTGCACTCAGGTCATCTTGGTGATCTCATTTATTCATTGCCAGTTGTAAATGAATTGGCAAAAAATCATATATGCCACTTCTATATTCAAACTAACAAGAAAATAACTACGGAATACTATAAACACCCATCTGGAAATGTCTTCATTGATGACAAGACGCTAAATTTATTTTTACCTTTAATGAAAGAGCAAAAATCTATCCATAAGGTTGAAAAATATATCGGTCAAGAAATTGATATTAATTTAGATATATTTAGGGATTTGCCAGTAAATATACTTTTTAATTCACCAAGATGGTATTTTCATATTACTGGCGTACAGGTAGACTTGTCAGAACCATATTTAAATGTCTTGCCACATGAAAAAATTAAAAATAAAATCGTTATTCATAGAACATTTAGACGTAGGTGCCAGTTTATTAATTATAAATTTTTAAACAATTATGAAAATTTAATTTTTACTGGATTAAAGGACGAATATGATGATTTAAAAAAAGAAATTAAAAATTTAGAATTTTACGATTGCAAAGATTTTTTGGATATGGCGAGAGTGATAAAAGCATGCAAATTTTTTATAGGAAACATGTCTGCTGCCTATGCACTTGCGGAAGCTATGAAGGTTCCTAGATTATTAGAAGCCGAACCTCCCTTTCCGGTTGTTCAACCTGTGGGAAAAAATGCATTCGATTTTTATTACCAACCACATTTTGAAAAATGGTGTAAATATTTAAATGAATCAAGATAATTTAAAGAAAACATTTTTTATTTTTCTTTCAGTAATTTTTTCAATTTTTATA
>Ga0209709_10002460_pt1 | contig 16103 bp, 16 predicted proteins | sample ArcticOcean_MG_C_2_FD_187435 | JGI IMG/M metagenome (GOLD analysis project Ga0209709, IMG submission 187435) | Marine microbial communities from western Arctic Ocean - ArcticOcean_MG_CB4_136 (SPAdes) (version 2) | ecosystem: Environmental > Aquatic > Marine > Oceanic | place: Arctic Ocean... | reverse complement strand
GAATACCAGTGCTGAGAGAATTTTTTGGTGAAAAAATTGCTTCTCAGATTGCCATAGATCATAAAAAAGCAGATCTTATATCTGGAAATAATGTGTATGCCCATGTTCCAGATATCAATGATTTTACAAAAGGGCTGGCTGCTGTTCTTGAATCATCTGGAACCATTACTCTTGAATTTCCTCACCTAATGAAATTACTAGAATTCAATCAATTCGACACCATTTATCATGAACATTTTTCGTATTTATCATTATTTTCAGTTTCAAAAATTTTTGCTTCGGCAGGTTTGAGAGTCTACGATGTTGAGGAGTTGTCGACACATGGAGGGAGTATTAGAGTATACGGTTGCCATGATGAATCTAATATTCAAGAAACTCATGCAGTGCAGCTTATGCTTAATAGAGAATTAGAGTATGGAATGCAGGATATTGATGTTTATAAGAATTTTCAAGATGATGCCAATCAAATTAAAGACTCTTTTTTACATTTTTTAATTGAAGCATCTCGATCAGGTAAATCGATTGCAGGTTATGGAGCGGCAGCCAAAGGCAACACTTTAATGAATTATGCAGGCATCAAAACTGATTATATCTCCTTTGTTGCAGATGCTGCTAAGGCGAAGCAAGGTAAGTTCCTGCCTGGCACCCATATTCCTGTGTATCATCCCGATCGACTAATCTCTGAACAGGTAGATTATATTATTATTTTTCCATGGAACATTGCTGACGAGGTCATCAATGACTTACGAAAAAAAATAAACTATTCAACTAAGTTTGTGATCTTTGTTCCTGAGTTAAAGATTGAGTCCATTTGATGGGACAAGAGAAAATGGTACCCGCAGTTTTTCTTGATAGAGATGGCGTCATCAATAAGGATATAGGATATTTTTCTGATCCTAAAAAATTAGCTATTTTTCGCTCTTCTCTTGAAGGACTTCGGGCTCTTCAAGAAGCAGGTTTTATGTTGATTGTTGTTACGAATCAGTCAGGTATTGCTAGAGGCCTAATATCAGAAAAAGACGTTCAAAATTTACATGATGTTATGCAAAATGCATTTCAAACAGATGGAATTTTTATTAGCGGGATTATCTATTGCCCGCATCATCCGACTGAGGGAATTAATGAGTACCGAACGAATTGCAAATGTAGAAAGCCTAGTCCCGGGATGATCTTCCAAGCTGCAGAAAAATTCAATATAGATCTGAATCAATCCTATCTAGTTGGCGATAGATTTTCAGATATTCAAGCGGGTATAAATGCAGGTTTAAAATCGTCTATTCTACTTCAATCAAAGCATGAGGTTTCGCCAGAAGAGATATCCAAAGCTTCAACTTTTTGCCAAGATTTAGCAGAAGCAGCATCATGGATAATAGGCTCTAAGCCAACTTAAAATTATGAACAATAGAATATTATTTGAGGATTTGCTTGACTAAAAATACTAATTTTTTAATTATTGGTGTTGGAATCATTGGTCTTAGTATTGCCAGAGAAATCAAGCTCGGCATCCAGCAAGCTCAATCACAATCATAGGAAAAGAGAAAAAATGTGGCGAGCATGGAAGCGGAAGAAATAGTGGAGTTTTACATGGACAGTAATTTTAAAAATCTTTCAGTGCTTCTGCTTGCTGCAGGGGTAGGTTCCAGGCTCATGCCTCTCACTGATTCTTGGCCAAAATGCTTAATGCCTATTGGCAAAAAACCATTGCTAGAGTATTGGTTAAGTATATTTTATAAGTTGGAGATTAATAAAGTTATGGTTAATCTTCACTATAAAAGTGAGATAGTCGAGAGTTTTTTGCAAAGAGATCGCTTTAAAGACTGGGTAGCTTCGGACTTTGAACCAGTACTTTTAGGAACAGCTGGCACTCTTAAAAAGCATATGCCATTTTTTTTAAACGATACGCTTTTATTAATTCATGCTGATAATTGGAGTCAATGTGACATTTCAGCTTTTGTTGAATTTCACTTAAATGATCGTCCAGAAAATTGCTTGATTACCATGATGACCTTTCATTCTGATCAACCCTCTGAGTGCGGGATAGTAGAGTTAGACGATCAAAATCGAGTAATTAAATTTCATGAGAAAGTTCAAAATCCTCCATCCAACCTAGCAAATGCTGCAGTTTATCTGATTGAGCCAGAGGTCTTAAGGTGGATTGACAATAAAAGAAATATTTCTGATTTCAGCAATGATGTCTTACCAAATTTTCTTGGCAAAATTGCAACATGGCATAATGACAACATTCATAGAGACATAGGTACTTTAAAAAATCTTCAGAAAGCACAATTAGATAAAAAGCCTAATGATGCTTGGAGTTCACCGGATAAGTGGGAGCTGGACTTTCATCAAAATCCTATTCATGGTCAGATAAAAATATAGAAAAGCAAAAGGGGAGTTAGCAAATGTCAAGATTTTTAGTTATTGGTATGCCTTCAACAGAATCACAAGTGCATGCATCCGAAATTTCTAAGTTAGGCCACGTAAATTGTAAAAAATGACCGGAGTTAAAAGCTTTTTTAATACGTCATTTTGAAAGAGTTTTTATTTTTTCAATGAACGATGAAGTTCTTCATACTGGCTATACACCTATGGCTTACTATTTATTAGCTTTATGCTGTAATCCTCTAAAGACGGAGGGCTTTCATTCTCAGGCTATAAAAAGCTAGCCTCCACATACAACATCAAATACTTCGAACTCAATAGCGGAAAAGATTTTTTTAATTGACGAAATAATAAATGGTTCTGACCCATTAATATGTAATGTTTATATTGATAATGATTTTCGATACAGGTAAAATATTGCATCCTAATGATGATATGGGTCCACTTCTTTCAAGAGAAATGTTTTAAGAAAGCATTATTATAGAGCTACTAGATTAAAATTAAAATAAATTTGATCCAATCTAACTTTGCACCATTAATTATTTATAAATACATGAGCATTAAGATATTATATATTTATGAGTAAAACAATATTTATATCAGGGAATTTTAATATCTTACATCCTGGACATTTGCGCTTGATGAGATTTGCAAGAGAGCTGGGAGATGAGCTAATTGTTGGGGTTTATTCTGATAGTCTAGGCGGAGAAGCTGTTCATGTGCCAGAAAAGATGCGTTTAGAGGGCATTCAATCAAATATATGGGTTACCAAAACAGTGTTAATCGACAATATAAATGATGCCATCAACTTAATTAAACCAGATATTATTGTGAAGGGAAAAGAGCACGAGAACCAATACAATATAGAGTCTAATATTGTTAAAGCGTATGGAGGAGCACTAATTTTTAGCTCTGGTGAGGCTGTTTTCTCTTCTCTGGATCTTTTAAGAAGAGATTTATCAGGGAGTCACTTGGGCTCGATACAATTCCCGGAAAAATTTGCTGCCAGACATGGTTTTAATAAGGCTGATTTAGCTAATGTTGTAAATAATTTCTCTTCTCTCAAAGTTTGTGTAGTTGGAGATTTAATTGTAGATGAATATATAACTTGCGATCCTCTCGGCCTCTCAAAAGAGGACCCAACAATTGTAGTAACACCAATTGCTAATGAAAAATTTGTTGGTGGCGCTGGGATTGTGGCTGCTCATGCTGCAGGTTTGGGAGCAGAGGTTTCGCTAATTTCTATAGGAGGAGACGATGATACTCGCGTATTTGCAGAAGAGTCATTGAAATCTTTTTCAGTTAATGCAAATATTTTAATTGATGAGGGTAGACCCACCTCTCTAAAACAAAGATTTAGAGCAGAAGGTAAAACTCTTTTGCGGGTTAGCCATCTGCATCAAGGTAGCATCAGTCAATCTCTTCAGGAATTCTTTCTTGAGTCAGCTACTGCAGCCATTCGGGAATCTGATATATTAATATTTTCAGATTTCAATTATGGATGTTTGCCTCAGGGACTTGTTGAGAAGCTCATATCGATTGCAAAAGAAAACAATGTTCATACTGCAGCAGATAGCCAGTCTTCCTCTCAGATTGGAGATATTGCGCGCTACAAAAATATGGATTTTCTATTTCCTACCGAGCATGAGGCCAGGATTAGCTTAAGAAATTATGATGATGGCATTGTAGTTCTTTCAGAGCAACTATCTAAACTCACTAATGCAAAAAATATTATATTAAAACTTGGTTCTGAAGGTGCATTACTTCATCTAGATGATGGTAGTGCTGGCAGTAAAACTGATCGCTTGGCTCCAATGAATTTTGCCCCTAAGGATGTTGCTGGTGCAGGCGATTCAATGATGATGTCTACCATGCTTGGATTTGTTGCTGGTGCAGATGTTTGGCAAGCAGCTTGCATAGGAGGAGTTTCAGCAGCTTTACAGATTAGTCGTGTTGGCAACATTCCTTTGCAAAAAAATGAATTGCTTGATTGCCTTAAGTAGCTTGTATGGCAACTCATAGTTACATTTTATTTGCTTCCATCAAAAGATTTATTTCAGTAACAATTTACTTTCCACTAGCTCTAATCTTTAGAATATTTGCAATTCAAGTTCCATACTTTTTCACTGAACGCATTGGACATTTAGTTGTTGACCTGGAATCTTTTTTAAAAGAACAATATTTGCTCAATGGCAGATACCCATCTGCCGTATTGCTTGCACCACCTAATTTGGTTGCTAATTCACAGCTTTTAGAATACTGGAAAGAATATTTTCTTGTTATACAAAATCCAGTTTTATGTAGATTTCTTTTACCTCTGAGCTTTCATCCGCTCCTTAGATTAGAGGATAAATATGCGGCCACTATGCATGCAACTAATAGCGCATATAAAATTAGCGCAGAATGGGGCAGTCAAGACGGGCTACTAAGGGTGTCAGATCATGATTTGGCATTTGGTTCAGAAACATTGCTGAAAATGGGCTTAAATAAGGGGGATTGGTTTGTTTGCATTCATGCTAGAGAGGGTGGCTATTCTCCATCAGATGAGCATCTGCATAGCTTTAGAAACACTCCAATAGAGGATTTTTTTCCAGCAATTAAATTTATTACTTCTCAAGGTGGAAAATGTATTCGCATGGGTGACTCGAGCATGAAGCCTGCGCCTGCAGATATTGACTTGATTGATTATGCTCTGAGTCCATTTAAATCTGACTTGATGGACATATTTTTATGCAGTGAATGTTTATTTTTTTTAGGATCAAATTCTGGTATTTTTGATCTATCTACTTTATTTGGCACGCCAGTAGCAGCTGTAAATCTGGCGCCAATGAGCATCCTTGCTAGAGGCTTGCCTGATCTTAGTATTCCCATGCTTTATAAAGACTCTAAGTCGGATAAATTGATCTCATTTTCTGAAATTATGGAAACAAATAGAGCAAATTATCGCACCTCAGAAGAATTTAGTAACGCCGGAATAACCTTGGTGCGGAATAAGCCTGAAGAAATTCTTGAGCTGGTAACTGAGCAATATCATAGGGTCAGGAATACGTATACTGAAAAAGATGACAATCAAGTTCTCCAAAAAAAATATAAATCTCTATTTAAAGAAGGGCATTATTCCTTTGGCTATGCTTCAAAAATTGGTGAGGACTTTCTGCAGCGATACTCAAAATTCCTTTCATAACAGCTGGGGATTATTTTAATAGTTTATGAAAAAACCTAAAATTCTCGTAACTGGCTCAACTGGATTTGTTGGGCAGCAAGTCATGAAAGCATTAAGCTTGCTAGTAGTAGATTTATCTATAATAGTTCGCCCGGAAAAAGTCAGTTTTTTTCAACAGAATACATCAGTCAAGTCAATAATAATTTCCACTGACATATTTGCTGAATCATCTTCATGGTGGAAAACGCATTGCTTAGATGTAGATATTTTTATCCACTTAGCCTGGTATGCTGAGCCAGGAAAATATCTAGATTCTAGTAAAAATGAAGAATGTTTTTTAGGAACTGTAGAGATAGCAAAAGGATTAGTTGAAGCGGGTGTAAAGAGGTTTATTGGCATCGGAACTTGTTTTGAGTATAAATTTTCAGACCTACCTTTAGATATCTCTTCTCCACTAGACCCACAGACTCAATATGCAGCAGCAAAAGTAAAAACTTTTCACCATCTCTCAAGTTTTTTTAAAGAACATAAAATTGAATTCTTATGGTGTAGATTATTCTATCTTTTTGGTGAGGGTGAAGATAACAGAAGACTTATTCCTTTCCTAAGAAAACAATTAGCTGCAGGAAAAGAAGTAGAGCTAACTAGTGGAGATAAGGTAAAGGATTATTTGAATATTGAAGAAGCAGGCAAAATTATCACCGGTCTTGCCATGAACAAACATACAGGCCCATACAATGTTTGCTCTGGTCAACCTATTACTATTAAAAAAATAGCAGAGGAAATAGCAGATGAGTATGACCGGAGAGATCTCTTGAAGTTTGGAAATCTTCAGCGTGAATCTGTTGATCCGTCATATATAGTTGGAGTAAAAACAGACTCAAATTTTTAGATTTGAATTATTGTAAAAAAATGACTCATTATGGAAAAGAAGCAGCTTTGAGACTAGATAATTTTGCAAATGAGATAAAGATGCTTGAATACTCACTATATGTTGGAATGACAGCCAAAAAAAGGCTTTATAGTTAAAAATAAAAAAGTACAATGCATTACACTGATTTAGCATATCCAATCCTAATGATGCGCAAATCAATGCTTGGACTTTTATGAGGTTTGTATACAGAATATGTCAATAAAAGAATGTTATTTATTTAATATCGACTCTTATGAAGATAGTAGAGGCGGCTTGAGTATCCTAGAGGAAGGCTCCGGAATACCTTTTCAAGTTAAAAGACTTTACTATTTATATGATACAAGCAAGGAACACGTAAGAGGCGTTCATGCTCATAAAAAATTAGAGCAAATTATCATTGCTTTAAGTGGTAAATTTAACATTCTTTTGGATGATGGTCATTCTAAGGAAACATTCCTATTAGATACTCCGGCGAAAGGCCTGTATGTTTGTCCTGGAATTTGGAGAGAGGTGTATCCAATAGAGGATGGTGGAATTTGTGCTGTTCTTGCCTCCAGAAAATATGAGGAAGATGACTACATACACGAGCATCAGGAATTTATTAATTTTATAGGAAAGTAAATGAGTGTTAAATTAGAGCGGCTTAAGCCGACTAGCTGGTTTTTAAAAATAATGTATAAACTAGCAAAATTTACCCCGCTTTCAAATCAGTTGAAGTTCAAGTTATTTCTTAATTTAGAGTGGTTTTTTGATCGGATTGCGCATGAGTATTCCTTCAAAAATTATTCTCCAGATACACATCCAGTAAGAGTCTTTACTAGAAAACACTTGTTAGAGTGGATACAGCCAGAGCATCAAGTGCTTGATTTGGGCTGCGCTTCAGGTGAAATGGCATACTGGGCATCAGAAAAAGCCAAGAAAGTAGTTGGCATTGATTATGACTCAGCGCATATTTCCTTTGCTCAAGAAAATTATAAACGAGATAACCTTTCTTTTTATTGTAAAGAGGCTCATGACTATTTAAACACTACAGGTGAAAAATTTGACGTTCTTATTTTAGAAAATATTTTAGAGCATCTAGATAACCCTAGTGATTTTATTAAAACATTTAGTGTTTTTTTTAAATTTATTTATATAGAATTACCTGATTTTGATAAGAACTACCTTAATCATTATCGCAAGGATTTTGATATGCCCTTGATATATACAGATTCAGATCATGTTACTGAATTTGATAGGTTTGATTTAAAAGCAATAATTGAAAGCAATGATTTAACTATCATTCATTCCTTTTATATTCATGGTTTTCAGAAGTTATGGTGTCAAGTAAATCAAAAAAACTTTTCTAATTAACTGTGATTAAAGTACCTTTTCTATCTCTTGATTTGGCATATAAAGAAATCTCACATGAGATCGATAGTGCTATTAATGCAGTTATCCAGTCATCTGGATTTATAGGAGGAAAATTTTTAAAAGAATTTGAACAAAATTTTGCTGAATATACAGAGGCAGATTATTGTGTTGGCGTAGCCAATGGTTTAGATGCAATTCAACTAGCTTTAAAAGCTATGAATATTGGCCATGGAGATGAAGTGCTGGTTCCCTCAAATACCTTCATAGCCACTTGGTTAGCTGTAACTAATACTGGCGCTATACCAGTACCTGTAGAGCCAAATGAGAGTAATTACTCAATTGATGTAACAAAAATTGAATCTGCAATAACCAATAAAACCAAGGCTATTATTCCTGTTCATTTATATGGGCAGCCTGCAGACATGGATTCCATTTTAGAAATCTCCAAAGCATGTAATCTTTATACGATTGAAGATGCTGCTCAAGCCCATGGTTCTGAATATAAAGGCAAAAGAATTGGCTCTCATGGAGATGTTGTTGCATGGAGCTTTTACCCTGGAAAAAATCTTGGCGCATTTGGGGATGGCGGAGCTATAACAACCAACAATCAAAAGATTGCTGATCAGATTCGCACCATTGGCAATTATGGTTCTAAAAAGAAATACATTAACGATCTTATGGGTGTAAATAGCAGATTAGACCCTATTCAGGCTGCAATTTTAGGCGTGAAATTAAAATATCTTAATGAATGGAATCACAGAAGGCGAAGCATAGCAAAAATATATTTTCAAGAGATTAGAAAAGAAGATTTGATTTTACCAACTGGCATTGAATTAGAAAATTCAGCATGGCATTTATTCCCCATTAGGCATAAAGATCGTGATCGAGTCATGTTAGAATTATCGAAAAAAAATATTGAAACATTAGTTCATTATCCCATGCCTCCTCATCAACAGAAGATCTATAAAAAAGAATTTTCTAAATTTAACTTACCAATTGCCGAAAACCTTTCTAGAGAGCTTATTAGTCTTCCAATTGGACCTCATATGAATCTTACCCAGATTGAGCATGTGATCAAAAGCATTAATTTAATCTAATAAACCCTTTTCCCAGTTTATGAAACAACCATTTTTTAGTATCGTTATTCCAACCAAAGATAGACCTATTTTATTGGAAGACTTGCTAGCTAGTATTTTCAATCAAGAATTTCAAGATTATGAGATTATACTTTCAGATAATAGCGATGATAATCTAACCCAAGAAATGCTATTAAAATTTTCAGATGAAAGAATTCAAAATGTTAGAAGACATGGCTTAAATATGGCTGATAATTGGGATCAAGCCATTGAGCTATGTCAGGGTAAATACATGCTTTTATTTTCTGACAAAATGTTGTTGAAGCAGGGCTCGCTTGAATATTTAAAACAAAAAATTGATTTAACTCAGGCTGATTGCATAACATGGACCATCGATGTTTTTTGCGATACTGAGATGGCTTTTTTTCCTAAAGATATAGATGAAGATGAAATGCTCTCAACATATGGTTTATTGTCTGATATGAGTAAAGGAAATTATCCTTCGTATATTAGATCTGCCTTTCATTGTTCGTCCTGTGTCTCTGTAAGTATTCTAGAAAAAATACGAGCCGACCATGGGCGAGTTTCTTTTCAACTAAATCCAGACTTTACAATGTCTTTTCATGTCAGTCTATCGATAGAACAAATCTATCGTTTAAGTGAATCATTGACAATATTAAGGCAAAAAGATTTTGAACATGGGTATGGTAATGGACACAGCTTTGCAAGAAAAACAGAAGCTGTGGACGATTTCCTGGTTCGCAATAATGCATGGCTTGAAGAGAGAGAAGAAATTAAAGAAGTGCCTATTCACGGGAGCCATTTTATTATAGATATAATGTTAAAAGATTTTTATATGATTCTAGAAATGTATAACATTGATCCTAATCACTATGGTACTTTTGAGGATAGAGTGGCTGGTTACTACTTTAGAGTTTTTAATGAAATTACCCATAGACAGAGCATGCATGTGGACATGAAATATGAATTAAGTTTATGGAAAAAGTTATTTGCCAAGGAAGATAATGATATTAAAATTATAGCTAATCGAGCAATTTCTAAAATATTGTTGTATAGACTGAAAGTTAAATTAATTCGCTTTGCAAAAACAATACCTTTATTCTATAACTCTTTTGTAATACTAAGAAACCTTTTTTATTCCAAAAGAGCCCAGACATTTTTTTCGCTTAATGAGTTATTAGAAAAGACTAAAATTTAGCATCTTGATTACTTGCAAAATGATGGTGTAAGGTAAATATCTAACACATATATTTTTTAATGAATTTTATTTTGCTATTAATTAATAATATCTCACCATTTTTATGAATATAGTATTCGTCATAGAAAGCCTCAGTCGCAAAGGCGGAGCTGAGAATGCTTTAATACAACTAGCAATTGAGATGCAATCAAGAAATCAAAATGTACAAATTGTCTATTTATGGGGTCCGAATGATTTCCAAGAAATACTAAATTTATACTGCATCAACGCTCACTGCTTAAAATTACCTCATCGATGGAGTGTCTTGCGAGGCTTTATTGGTATCCATAAAATTCTATCTCATTCAGATGCAAAGATAATAAATGCATTAAATTTTTTCCCTATGCTATATATCGCCCTCTCTAAACTTAGCATTTATGGGAAAAAAAGAGTCGTCACATATCATAATATGGGATATCAGGCGAATCCTGCTCAAGGTCTCTTCCAGCATTTAAAAAAGATAATTGAAATAGTGCTTAATAGATTTTTTATGAATGGCCATATTGGAGTGAGCCAAGCTGTTTCAAACTCTTATCAAAAGCATCTTGGCCTTCAAACATTTCATACAATTCCAAATATTATTTCTGTGACTGGAATAAATAAACTACTCAATAAAGATTTTACCCTTCCTAGATCAAAAGTAGACTATGAGATTATTATGGTTGGTAGGCTGATTCCTGAAAAAGGCTATCAATATATGTTCGAAGCAATTGAACTATTAAAAAAAGAAAATCTAAGTTTTCAGCTAACAATTTTTGGAGAAGGCCCATTGAGAGATGCTATAGATAGAGATATTAGCTCTAGAAACCTTCAGCAAAACGTAAATATTCTTTCCTCAGCCCCACATTCTAAGCTTTTTAGTTTTGTTGCAAGAGCTGATTTATTTGTCATGTCTTCAGTCTCAGAGGGATTTCCGATGGCTCCAGCAGAGGCTATGGTGCTTGGTACTCCAGTTGTTGCTACAACTGCTGGAGGCATTCCAGAATTAATAGAAGATGGTGTTTCTGGTATATTAGTTCCTCCTAGGGAGGGTAGAATGCTTTTTGAGGCGATCAAAGATGTTCTGTTGAATGATGAGCTTAAAGTTTCCTTGGCTCAAAGTGCGAAAAAAAGAATTAAAGAAAATTTTGATAACCAGATTATTTACCAAAAGTATGAGAATTATTTTAATAGTTTATTAGAGGATGCAGATGAGTAAAATTCTTATGTCGGTAACGATTGATACGGAATGTGATAAATCCTTGGATTGGTCAAATTCAAATCCTATGAGCTTTTCTTCAATAATTCATGGTATTCCAAGGATTCTTCAGCCAATGTTTAAAAAATTTTCTATCAGACCAACATACTTTCTCTCGCCAGAGGTTATAGATAATAATGAATGCGTGGATGTTTTAAATAATATTGCAGATGAATGTGAGCTAGGCACTCACCTTCACGCGGACTATATTAATCCTGAAAGGACATTTATAAATTTTGATGGTAAGGAAACCCATGCTTTTCAAACAGATTTCTCGAATGAAATTGAATTTCAAAAATTACAAAATCTTACTCAAAACTTTGCTAATGCATTTAATTTTTCGCCAAAGGTTTTTAGGGCTGGAAGATATGCTGCTAATAGCAATACTATCAGGTCCCTATCTGAATTAGGGTATAAAGTTGACTCTAGTTTTACACCTCATCTTAAATGGGAAAGCCCAATCGGTAGTTTGATAGATCATCAAGACTCCCCAGAGCAACCATACTTCTGTCATCACAGCAATATATACAAAGAAGGCAGTAGCTCACTTTTAGAAATCCCAGTAACGATTATCAGAGGCACTAGATTCTTTATTATGGACAAGCATTTATGGTTAAGGCCAAAATTCTCTTCGCTCAAAGAGATTAAAAAGATTATTAAATATATGAAATCTACATATGCTGAAAATGAGTTTATAGTTCTCAATATGATGTTCCATTCTCAGGAAGTAATTCCCAATGCAAGCCCGTACACTAAAACAGAAGAAGAGGTGGCCAGCTACATTAGTTTTTTAGAGACTGTTTTTGAGATAGCTAAGGAAGAAAATATTGATTTTTTAACTCTTGAAGAAATTTATGAAGCATTCAGAGCTTCAACTTCAAGACCCTAAGCTTATCTCCAAGTTGAAACTTAAATTTTTAATGAGACTAAAGTATTTTCTCCACTTAGCATCCTTTTATTTTTTTAAATTTGAGTCCTGGCATATTAGCTCAATTGAATCTCGGGAATACTGCTTGGATGCAGTAAGCTACATTAATTCTAAGGTACGATTAGACGACTTGGTTGTTGAAATTGGCTGCGGTCTTGGGGAAACCATTGATAGAATTAATACTAAAAAAAGATATGGCTACGATCTATCCAAGCAGGTAATTTCTGCTGCCAAAATTCATCATATGTTTGGTAACACAGAATTTCAAGTCGGCTCATTTAACTCTGTAGCTGGCCAAAAAATTCAGTATCTTATTGCTTTAAATTTTCTTCATGATTTTGATGATATGACAGTTGCCTCATGGCTAGATAGTATTATAAGCAACAACGAAATCAGTTATTTAATTTTAGACGAGGTGGCTGATCCTGCTTACGAAAACAACCATAATTTCAGTAAAATATTGCCTGATAATTTTTTATTTCTTGAGAGCATAGGTCGGGAATATAGATATAATCGTAGATTAAAAGTTTTTAAGAATAATGGCGCTTAATTTTATACAACAAAACAGCAGAAAGCCCATGGAATCAAATTATAGATTTACTGTTTTTACTTCTTGTTTTAATAGTGAATCATTTATTAATAGGCTCTATGAGAGCTTGAAAGGACAGTCTTTTTCAAACTTTGAATGGTTAATTGTCGATGATTGCTCTGAAGATTTAACTAGAGAAATATTAAAAAATATAGAGAAAGATGCTCCATTTGACATTCGTATTTTTCACAATGATTCCAATCAAATGATTGCTTCTTGCTGCAATTTTGCAGTTAATAATGCTCGCGGACAATTTTTTTTATTTTTAGACCATGATGACGAGCTAGTGCCTAATGCGTTAGAGAGATTTGATCAGATATGGCAAAACATAGGGCAAGCTAAAAAAGCTAAGCTCGTAGGCATGATGTCAAATTGCCAGGATCAATTCGGAAATTATGTGCATGATGAATTACCAGAACCACCTCTCATTACTGATTTCTACTCTCTCTATTACAATTTGGGTGTAAGAGGTGAAAAATTCTTTTGCTATCTAACTTCTATTTTAAAAGAATATAATTTTTCAACAGTTGATAGATATGTTCCTGAAAATGTAATGCTTTTAAATATTTCTGATGACTATGATACGTATTTTTTTAATGAGAATTTAAGGATATATCATATAAACCAAGAGAATCACGAGAGTCTAGCAGATAAGCTTGCAGATGGATGGAAGATAGCTTTTCCAAAAGGTATGAGACATGCAAAATTAGAAGATTTGAATCGACGGCCAAGAAAAATGATTTCTCAACCTATATTATTTTTAAAAACTATTATTAATTTTACAAGGTTTAGTCTTCACTCAGATATTTTGTTGAAGAATACCTTTCAAGATATCCATAACCCTATATTAAAAATCTTTGCTTTTTTTCTTTCACCAGTCTCAGTAATTTTATATTTTCGTGATAAGGCGAAGCAGTGAATATACTATTCATAACATATGATGGATTGCTTGAGCCTTTGGGCCAATCTCAAGTTTTAGCTTACCAAGAGAAGCTTGCTGAGCAATTTAATATAGTTTTATTTAGCTATGAAAAACCATCAGATTTAAAGAAAAAAGATTTATTTTTACAAATTCAAGAGAGAATTTCTCAATCTTCCATGAAATGGATTTTTCGTAAATATCATAAATCACCAAGCTTAATTTCTACATTTTATGATCTTGCTATTGGTATTATTCATTGCTCTTATCTTGTATGGCGGCATGATATAAAAGTTATTCACGCCAGGAGTTACCCACCAGCATTAATTGCAGTGGTTCTAAAAAAAATATTTGGTATTAAATTTATCTTTGATATGAGAGGCTTTTGGGCTGATGAAAGAGTTGATGGCGAAATATGGAAAAAGGATAGTGCTATTTTTAAAGCAACAAAGAAACTTGAAAAATTATTTCTTTTAAATGCAGATCACATTGTCTCTCTTACACATGCAGCTATTAATGAAATAGAAAAATTTCCATATATAAAATCAGGCACTCTTCCTTTTTCGGTAATTTCTACTTGTGTTGATTTAAATGCTTTCACTCCAAGAGAAAAAAATATACCAGGAGAGAGTTTTATTTTAGGCTATCTTGGAACTGTGGGTACTTGGTATTTATTTGAGGAAACAGTCCGTGCATTCAAAATTTTGTTAACTCAGAAACCTAACTCAAAAATTTTAATAGTTAACAGAGGGGAGCATGAATTTATTTTGCTTACTTTGCAAAGGTTGATGGTGCCGATCGAGTCTATTGAATTAATTTCAGCCAACCATGCTGATGTCCCAGTATTAATTAAAAAAATGCATGCAACTGTATTTTTTCTAAAACCATTTTTTTCAAAACAAGCAGCGGCACCGACAAAGCTTGGAGAATTCTTAGCATCTGGGGTGCCTGCGCTTACAAACAAAGGTGTCGGTGATATGGCAACAATACTGCAAGAAAGCAATTCAGGTATTGCAATTGATAACTTCCAAGAGGCTACAATTCAAAAAGGCATAATCAACTTAATAGCATTAGCTGAGCAGGAAGATATAATTCATAGATGCAGAATGGCAGCAGAGAAAAATTTTGCATTAAGTGATGGCATAGAGAGTTACAAGAATATTTATAATAGTTTACTTAAATAATGAATATGAAAAAAAATCTAGATAGGTCAACAGTTGATAGTTTTGGAGATGAATGGGGCAGGTTTGATCAATCAGAGCTTCCCCTGGCTGAGGCCCAAAGAATATTTGATCAATACTTTAAAATCTTTCCGTTTGAATCGTTGCCGGATAATTCTTCTGGATTTGATTTAGGTTGTGGCTCTGGGAGATGGGCAAAGCTGATATGCGATAGAGTAGGGCACCTGCATTGCATTGATCCATCTGAGGCTATAGAGATTGCAAAATTATCGTTATCAGATAAATCAAATATTACCTTTCATAAAAAATCTGTAGATGAATTCTCATTGCCGAGTAATAGTCAGGATTTTGGTTATTCACTTGGCGTATTGCATCATGTGCCAGATACTGGAGCTGCAATCAAGGAATGCTCTGCAATGCTAAAATCAGGCGCTCCTTTTCTTATGTATTTGTATTATGCACTTGAAAATCAATCTGCTTTTTATAAGTTTATGTGGAAATGCTCGGATGTATTGCGACAAATTATTTGCAGACTTCCCTCGACCTTAAAGCACTTAGTTACCGACTTAATTGCCATCACACTATATTTCCCTTTAGCTAAAATATCTTTATTGCTGGAGAAGTACAAAATTAATGTTTCAGGCTTTCCTTTAAGTTTTTATAGAAACTGTTCTTTTTATACTATGAGAACAGATTCAAGGGATCGCTTTGGTACCCCGCTAGAGCAAAGATTTGCCCAACAAGAGATTAAAGAATTCATGCAGGATGCTGGATTTAAAGATATTGTTTTTAACAACTGTGAGCCTCGATGGTGTGTGGTTGGCATTAAATCTTAGCGGCTAGGACGTGCCTACAACCTTTAAAAATAAAAAAATTTATGTAATTTGTCCTTTCCCGCAAGGTGAAGCGGCTGGCCAACGCTTAAAGTATGAGCAGTACTTTCAGTCATGGAGAGATAATGGCTATGAAATTCAAGTATCCTCTTTTATGGATGCTGAATTGTGGGGCGTGGTCTACACCGAAGGCAATAACATTAAAAAATTTTTAGGGGTTTTTAAGGGTTACCTAAGAAGATTCGTTGATTTATTTCTTTTTAATAAGTTT
>Ga0209709_10002458_pt1 | contig 16118 bp, 11 predicted proteins | sample ArcticOcean_MG_C_2_FD_187435 | JGI IMG/M metagenome (GOLD analysis project Ga0209709, IMG submission 187435) | Marine microbial communities from western Arctic Ocean - ArcticOcean_MG_CB4_136 (SPAdes) (version 2) | ecosystem: Environmental > Aquatic > Marine > Oceanic | place: Arctic Ocean... | reverse complement strand
TGGATATGTTTGGCAAGGTCACAGTAGGAGATGGTGACGTAGAACCAACTGTCAAAGATAAGAGCGACAGTGACAATAATACGCCAGGCTTCTTAGGAGCGACCATGATTCTAGCAACTTTAGGCGCTGTCCTGTTTGCTAGAACTAATCGTTCTGAAGAGCAGTGAAGTGTATGAATCGGAAACGCCTGACCACAATTGTAGTATGCGTCTCGATGATCATACTACTTGTGGTTGGAGCTGTTTGGACCTATCTGGTTACTTCGTACGAATCGGACCTTGGTACCTCTAACACAGTTGTAGTGAGCAGTTCGGAATCTCCAGTCGATGGATCTGATGATAATCTATTGCTTGAACTATCCTTCGCAGATGATGCTGAAGATTTGCTTTGGTCATCTTTGGAGATTGAACTTGAAATAGAGGGTAGCGCTCACACCTGCTCCTTTGGTGTCCAATCTAAATCTAATCAATCAGATAGTTTGGTTTCAACAAATTTAGGTTCAGATGGCCTAACATTTACTGCTGAAATAGATGCCACAGATGAAGAGGCATTTACCTATTTTGAGATCGGAGAACAAATAGAGAGCGATGCATCAAATTATTGGATGAGGTTTTCTTCAACAGACATCTTTCTTGGGGAGAATGTGAGCTGGATATTCCTTGAGGATGCGAGTTTTGTAGAGATTGTAGAAAACCCCACTTCAGAATTATCGAATGATACGGAATCAAGTCTCGATTGGTACACCTATGACCTTTCTGTACACCGAGTTGACCCCAATGAAGGTGTATATGTGCTGCAGAAGGATGACATGTGGTTTAAAGTCAGTTTTTTGACGTACTATAATTCCGACGACGATAGCCGTTACCCTACTATGCAAGTGGCAGCTTTGAATGGAACAGATTTTCCAGCTCTATCGAATCCAGATTTAGTGATTCCATCAACATGTATGATTTTTACAGAGGACCTGGATATGGACTATTGGAATGCTAATGAAACCATTACTTTAGCCGAAAATGGTTTTAACTTATGTAGCCAAAGTTGTACTATCAAAATCAATATTGAATATGAAACAACATTGGTTGAGGTTTCTAAATCTGAAATTCAAATTTAATTCAGCGAACAGGGTCTTCGAGGATACTGGATAGAGCCGAGATATCAAATTGAGCCCCGCTCATTGGTACATTTAGGTCAAACATTTCCGAAACATGGGGGTCAATCTCTCCACATTCACCTACAACGACACCGTTGACAATAATTGAGGCGGACCTTCCCGAAAGCCATGGACCATTTTCGATTGGTTCAAGGCTCCATTCATCACAACCTAAATCTCGCATAAGTGCTTGAATGCGTCCACGAAGTTGTGCAAACCCACCAGTTCGTTCTGCGACGAGGAATGCGAAGCGTTCTCTATTTTTGTGGTCGATGACAACAGTTCCTAACTCGTAAACTCCCTGTGGTAAATCGTGATGCCTGTTCGCTGCTAGAAGACGCAGCAGGCCAGGAATAATATTTTGCCGAAGAATTGTATGTTCAGTAGTGATTGGATTTGTCATTCGCGTGATTGAACCATCTTCTTTCCATCGTACCGATGTGAATTGATCAGCATCATTTGAGAGGGTTAAGGATTGGATTTGAATTAGTCCCAGACCCTGTAATGCTTCACGTATTCTTCTTCTTAAGTGGCCGTCTTTTCGCGGAATAGCGGTCAGTGGGGCCTTGGGGACGTCGTATGCAAGGTCATCATAACCATGGCCGATTGCAATCTCTTCAACCAAATCGATTGGGTGAAGAATATCGTACCTCCATCGCGGCATGGAAATAGATAGAATCCCGGCGGAATCTCCATTGTAAATTCCACCCATTCTTCTAATTGCATTTTCGATTTCATCATCTGTAAATGCATTTCCTAAGATTCCTTCAACGAGCCTCCTCTCGACACTGTGTTGCTTTGGGGACCCGTCAATACTCCATTCTGTACCATCACATGCAGTCACTCGTACCGATTCGACGTCGCCTCCTAATATCGATAATTGAAGGCATATTAGCATCAATGCTGATTCGCAAGCACGGATATCTAGCCCTGTGACATCGATGAATAAATCTCGTGTATCAGTTGTAACAGTAGTGTGGTCACCATTGATAATTGGAGGGAATGAAAGTACGGCATCATTAGCATCAAAGATGATTGGTACTTTGTCCATACCCTGCAACAAATGAGCATAGTCTACACCCTTTGGGTGCTTTTCAAGAATTTCATCTATGGTCATTTCATCATCCATTGCTAGTGGAATAAATGATTGGTCTCGACTTACAGCCTCGACCCTGAATGGTGGCGCTATGGTTGCTAAATCATGTACTCCAATGGATGCACGTTTGCGACCTCTACCAAGGGCGAAATGTAATTTCTCTTGATGCTCCATCAATCTCTTAATCATATCCTCATCGATATCAATACCACGAATGACCGCACCAAGAATCACGGGCCTAATGTTTGCTAAATCAGGGGATACCCGCATTGAGATTGTACCATGTGTCACGGATAATCTTGGGTTTGGCGGTGAGTCGTGCAAAAATGGCATCATACCATGGAACAAAGTTTCAGGTGAAAGTAAATCTGGCCTATCTGGGAATATTTCAATATCGAGAACATCTTCATCACATGTGTCAATATCTGTCCCCATCAATGGTAACCTGAAAGCCATATCCTCAACATTGTGAACTCTACCGCGCGACTCAACAAATTTACGGAGAAGACTCTGTTCAACGTTTATTGTAGGCATTGAATCACCGTGCGAACCAGTGGGGGAGTGGTCGGTCATAGCCTGCAAGGCGTAGGCCACTAACTGCAGCAGTATCCTGATCACAAGCTCTTAGATTTGCTCTAGTAAGTGAATCGATTGATGTTAATCCTAAGCGATTAAGATGTGCCGATAGACCTGCTGTGACCTGAGCGATCCAACCCGCAACATTTTCATCAGGTGCTGGACAAATTGTGAATGCGATATTTGACGCACAAAGTATAGCTAAATCTTCACTTGTAGCAGCCCAAGGCAACCAAAGTGATGCTAGAGAGTCGTCATTCAAAGATGTTGATGCAGAGCGACCTACCAGGGGTAATGCGGCAGCGGCACAAATCCCACTGCCATCATTGAGGACACTGACTGCAGCATCAGAACCATGATGCTGAGTGTCAGCGTGGAGTGATGCTGATTGACTAACCCCTCTAATGAATAGTATCTTGGTAAGTGGGCCTCCAATACAACGCAGAGCAACTAACAAACCATCGATTGCAGCGCCGTCCATCCTAGGTAATGAATCCATGTCAATCGCGAAACCAGCAGATGATTGCACGAGGTTAACAGCATCTGCAATATTTTCTGAATTGATAATCACGATATCACAGTCTCTTGGATTTTGTTTTACTAAACAGGGATGGAATAAATCATCTTTAACTCCATTGGGAATGTAAGGCAAAAGTGGAATGGGCAGTGCCAAAGAATCTTCATCTCCAATAAGAACAACAGTGTCACATGTCGCATGGTTAGGGTTATGATTTGTTGTAGCAGGCATTAGGGCAATTCCGGATAGGTCTTCTCGACATTGAGCCATTATCCCTTCAGTGAAATCACCTTCAGGAACCAAACAAACAGCATCAGCGGGAATTTGTAAATCACTATCGCTAAGTAATTTGTTTATCTTAGTAACTTCAGTTTTTTCTAGCGTTCGGAGCAATACCCCGGGTGGTGGTGAAGGGCATCTTCCATTTACTATAATTCGGCCACCGGTCATTCCAGCACCAGGGTCGCCACCAACGTCTCCATGGACAACGATGTCTCCAGCACTCATTCCTCCGCCGATTCTGATGCCAGCATCTCCTCGAATTATTAGCAAACCACCGCTCATTTTAGCACCGGCATCTGATCCAGCACCATCCAAAATTGTAATTCTACCACTTTTTTGACCATAGCCTGCACAAGGGCCGGCTGTCCGCTCACAGGTGATTTGATTACCGTTATTTCCGGCACCGAGGAATGAACCCACATCACCTTGATGAGTATATGTCCCACCTTGGCCAAACGCTGCGGTAAATGAGCCCAAATAACCGAGGCTTCGGACCTTGGACCCTTCAGGTAAATTTGGACAAAGACCGAGTTCACCCTCCTTTGGAACGGGCTCGCCACTAGTGGTCCAACCAATCCTCAGTACGATGTTTCTCTCAATTGCTTTTTCGAGTTGGGCTGGTAGTCTTGAATTGATACTCATCGAACTCGCAACTACGTCCTCAATGCCTGCCATCACCCCTGCGGGGTGTGTTCTCTCTCATCAACCGTTTGCCTGTTGGAAGGCATAAAACGCGAAGCAAGGTTCATGTGTGGGGCGCGAAGGCACACCATATAGGGAACCTCATGCCGATTAAGGTTGCAATCAATGGATACGGAACTATTGGTAAGCGAGTTGCTGATGCGGTAGCTTGCCAAGAGGACATGGAAATCGTTGGTGTAACGAAGACGCGTCCTGCTTTCGGATGTGATTTGGCTGTGCGTAAAGGATACCCTTTGTATTGTACCTTTGATGATGCTGACCGTATTGCTGCATTTGCCGGTGCCGGATATGAATGCCATGGTGGCCTAACCGATCTCCTTGCAATTGCAGATATTGTGGTCGATTGTTCCCCTGGTAAGATGGGTGCGGATAACAAAGCTAAGTATCAAGCTGCAGGAATAAAGTGGATATTCCAGGGTGGTGAAAAACATTCTATGACCGGTTTGTCTTACACATCTTGCGCAAATCATACTGAAAACTTCAATGCTGAAGGTACCCGTGTCGTATCTTGCAATACGACTGGACTTTCTAGGACATTGGTTCCATTGTACAATCATTGTGGAGAACTTTCAGTTGAATGTACAATGATTCGTAGGGCAGCAGACCCTGGAGACTCTAAGAAGGGTCCAATCAATGCCATCAAACCGGTGCTCCATGTTCCGAGCCATCATGGGCCTGATGTCATGACTGTCAAGCCAGAAATTAAAATTAATTCATTGGCAGTAGCAGTTCCAACTACAATCATGCATGTACATTCGATTGTTGCAACTCTCCCAGAGGGGCATGGCCTCACTACAGAAAGTGTACTAGAATTATGGTCGCACAGTCCACGCATAGTCATTATGCATGGGGCTAATACTGGAATTACTACCACGGCTGAAGTTATGGAATTTGCCCGCGACATGGGGCGTACTTGGGGCGACTTGCATGAAATATTTGTGTGGGAAGATGGAGTTAAATTAGTAGGCAATACACTATATTACTTCCAAGCAATTCATCAAGAATCTGATGTTATTCCCGAGAACGTTGATGCCATTCGTGCATTGATGGGTACTGAAGAGGATTGGGAAGCATCTGTTGCCAGAACCGATGCAGCAATTTCAGCCCTATTTGAGTGAGCCCTATAGGGCTCATCTTAGGCTTGTATTCAAGTATGGATGCATCTTCGGCAATTCTATGGTGGCGGCACGTAGGACATTGTTCATTCTTGCAGTGATGCTTCTCGCTCCTTTAGCTAGTGCGGTTGATAGTCCTCAATCACCTGGGAACAATATTTTGCAAAATGCAGCTTCAAATTGGCATTCAATGGAACCCATCGATTCATTTCAATCCCCTCTCAAGAATGTAGATTACCAAATTCACTTGGCAGTAGGTTCATTTGATCCAATGACCGATGAATTACCAAAATCTCGCCTCGATGATTCCCAAGATTACCGTCAAACCGGAATGGCTATTGTTCAATTAAACCATCACACCGGTAGTTCATTATACAATCTTGTTGATGAGTATGGAGTATTTATTCTGGACAATTTAGGAGGGTCCTCATGGTTGGTCAGACTATCACACCCCAATGATTTGTCAATTATTCAGCAAGATGATTCAGTGCGATGGGCTGGTTCCATGATGCCAGGCTGGAGGATTTCGCCTGATGTAACTTCAGCAACAAGTTACATTGCTGCAATTCCTGCTGTTGATTTGAAACCAGAATCTTTGGCAGAACTTTCGCATGATCTCGTAATAATGGGGGCAGATGAAGCATGGTGTGGATTGCACTTATGCGAAATTAAGGGTTCAATCAACCTCGAATCATTGGCTAGAGATGGTCGTGTAATATGGGCTGAGCCTGCTTACGAGATGAAATTAACCAATGCCGTAGCAGGAGCTATAGTTGGGGTTTCAGAGATTACCAATTCATCACTCGGCCTCGATGGCTCTGGTGAAAAAATCTCTTTCACCGATACGGGAATAGACCAAACCCATCCCGATATAATCGGCAGGATTGCGGGTGTTTACACTCAATTTGGTTTGGACCCTAGCCCCGCTGATTCAAATGGCGGACACGGTACTCACGTTGCATTAACTATTGCAGGAGATGGCAGTGGTGATTCATCGGCCACAGGAATTGCTCCTGCGGCGAATATTGTTGTATATGCACTAGAGCATGACCCAACAGGTGTTTTTGGAAGAATCGGCTCGATATACGATATGCTGAGCCATGCTGAACAAGAGGGCTCACGTGTTGCAGTTAATGCGTGGGGTTCGAATGGGAACTATGGAGCATATACTGCTGACTCTCGCTCGCTTGATGTATTCGTACATGACAACCCTGACTTTTTACCAATATTCTCAGCAGGTGATGACCCTGCTCAAAATGCATCAAAAGTATTGGCTCCATCAACAGCAAAAAATGTACTTTCAATCGGGTCTTCAACTACTAACCCGGCGGGAAGTGTGGCGAATTTCTCTTCCCAAGGACCTTCACTAGATGGCAGAGTTAAGCCGGATTTGGTGGCCCCTGGAATCTCACTTTGTTCAGGGCGTGGTAAAGATGCTTCAATTCCAATCGGATTGAGTTGTGGGACTGGGACGCATTCAAATGGCGAAAATCTCTATATGTCTCTCTCAGGTTCAAGCCAAGCAACAGCAGTTGCTGGTGGCTCAATTTCATTGATTAGAGAGTTTATCAGAGAAGAAGTTGGTATTGCAACCCCTACCGCTTCACTTCTAAAGGCTGCAAGTATTAACGGTGCAATAGACCTTGGAACTGCAAATATTCCTAATGCGCAAGAAGGCTGGGGCCAAATCTCCGTTGCAAACACAGTAATTCCATCTTACAATGGTAATGACTTAGACACGTACCATGATAATTCACGGACACTATCCGCTGGTTTTTCCACGCTGTATCAGTTCGACATCAATCCTTCATCTGGCCTTGATATTACACTGGTATGGTCTGATGTGGCGGGAAGTGCAAACTCTGCACAAAACGACTCTCGGTTGGTTAACGACCTCGATTTATTACTCACTGCACCCGATGGCACAGTCTACAAAGGCAATGTAATAGTCAATGGTTATTCTGTTCCAAACGGTGTTCATGATTCGATAAATAATGTCGAAAGGATAAACTTGGAACCTAGTTCCGCATTACCTTCTGGAAAGTGGCAGGTCGAAATCTCACATACTGGAGGTTTAAATCAAGCCTATTCTCTAATTCTAACCGGCGATGCTACACTAGATGAAAAAGCGGATTTGATGGTTTTTGATGGCGCAATTTTCCCTTCATCGACATCCCCTTTGGTTAATGATTATATTACGATTAGAACTTCTTGGTTTAATCAAGGTACGGCTGATGCTAGCCAATTTAGAGTCACTCTTGAGGATTTGACGGAAGGTACAACACTCTATGATGGACAGCGTTCTTCCCTCAATTCTGGAATTATGGATTCTCTGACTATTCCTCACATTTTTACTAGCACCGGTGATCACAACATGAGGTTAACAGTTGATGTTGATTCAGATATTGTTGAAGTCAACGATGAATCCAATGGAATAAATAACAATGTCGAGGAGATGACGATTACAGTTGCCGCCCTTGGGGTTAGACTAGTCACCCTCGGTAGTAATGGATTGGAAGATTCGTCCATGGTTAATCAGACACTAAATGTAACTGCGGCCGAGGGTTTTACTTGGCCAATTATTTTGAAACACGAGGGTACAGAGACACAATCCATCAAGTTACATTTGTCACAGGTCCAAATGCCTAACCCTCTTCGACCTGATATGTTATTACCACCGGATGATGATTGGTCCCGTTATTCGGATTTAGCAGGCCCATTCACTCTTTCGGGTATGGGAGATGGAGGTGATTCAATTCACCTTAATATTACGATGAATAATGATGATGCCGACTTATCCGGTAGCACCAATCGATATGCAATGTCTGGAACTTATGTCATGGATTTAACAGCGAAATACTCCAATAATCCTTCTGTGAAACACACAATTAGGCTCCGATTAGTTGTGGATGATGTAAGGGACGTCCAAGTGGCAGCAGCAGGGACTAGTGGCCTTGAGGCTGTGCCTGGTGCAAGTACGGCATTCTCAATATCGGTTAGAAATACTGGTAATTCTCCGGCATTATACGATTTGGATTGCTACAGTCAAAACCGATGGCAAGTTCAGTTAGGACAATCAAATTCATCATCATATTCATTTGAGCCTTTAGATATACTCGAATATTTACCAATGCAAGTTAGGCTATATGTTCCTCCAGTGGCAAATGGAATCCCTGCAGCAGGAAGTAGTGATACAATCACATGTTCGGTCACGAGTGAATTAGACCCTACACTGAATATCAGTGAAACAGTTACTCTCACAGTAAAAGCACTAGAGTCATTTGCAACCAATCTAATTGATGATACTGGATTAGGTGTTGGTCCAGCTGCTTATGCACGTAGTATTAATGTGGATACCGGGGAGAGATTAAACGTCACTCTTGAAATTGATAATACCGGGAATGCCGACCTTGATTTGACTGTTAGAATTAGCCCCGAATTAACTACTTGGACAATACAAGTAACTCATGAATCTCAAGTTCAAAGCCGTGAAGTGGAAGTAAGTATTCAACCTGGTAAATCTGCAGAAATTCAGTTTGAAGTACTCGTTTCTCCAGTTGCAGTAAGAAATGATGAGAACCACTTGGTAATCAAAACAAGCCAAGATCAATCAAATTTCATCATCAATGAAACAACACTTGTCGTAAAGGATGAGGTTGGTCTAAATTTCTTGACTTCAGAAGATTATTCGTTGACCACAAATGTCAATGGTGAATTTACTTACACTTCGGTTTCGATTGTAAATTCAGGTAACTCTGGCATTAATCTGGTTTGGTCAAATTCTCTTGCACCCGATGGATGGGAAATCGGATTCGCCGACCCTCCGTCTTACCTTGATCCACGTGAATCGGTTGAATTGGTGATTGGAATTAAATCACCAGCAAATGAACCTGCTTCGGATTCAGCATTTGAATTGGGCATTTATGTAACCATTGACAATGGCTTTGAAACATTACAAGTGGCAGCAACCTATCCAGTTATAGTTCAATCAGGTGCATATTGTGAAATAGAATATGATGAAAATACGCGTCCTTTATTGGGCATAGTGAGAGGGGATTCAAACTCTCAGAAGGTGATGGTGCATAACATTGGTAATATGCCATTAGATGCAAATCTTTCAACACAACTCGATGCAGCAGACTGGGATATTACCCTGTCAGAAGATGCGATTTCTGGACTTGCTGTTGGAGCAAGTAAGGAAATAGAGATCACAGTAGAATCGAATGACAACACTGATGCTGGTATCGAAACACTGCAATTTACTTGTGGCTCAAATTTAGTAGAATTGGAGGTAAGTGTCCAAAATAGTCAAGCCCAAGGCGGATTATTTGGTATACTTCCGATGTGGGCTGCATCATCAATAATAGGGGTGGTATTACTGATTGGTGTAATATTTGCACGTCGGATTAAGAATTCAGCGCCCAAAGATAACTCCGGTGAAGAATTAGTTGCTCCGGATGCACATTCTATTCCTGATGATGGATTACGAATGCAGGCTGTGATGGATTCAGTTGTCGGTCAAGACTCATTGGCTAGTGGGGGGGTATCTGCTGAGGAAATAGCAGATGCATTAGCCAAATCGATACCAGGTTTGCCAATTCCTGGAACACCGCCAGTTGTACCTTTGGGCCGGCCACCATCTGCTCTGAGCGCTGAAATGTCAACAGTAGTTGTGCCTCAAGGTAGGCCACCAGCCAAGACTTCGACCAATATAACCTACAATCTCACTCAAAATATTCACGATAGTATTGTTTCTGATACCTCTTTGGGAGCACAACCATCACCACTGCCGCCGCCATTGCCACCGACAGGTCTTCCTCCGGGTTGGTCGATGGAACAATGGCAGCATTATGGCCACCAATGGCTTGCTCAGCAAAGCCAACAGTGAAAGAAGAGTCACCCCACGCCTCAAACATGGAGAGCATAGTTCTGTTTGGCCCGCCGGGTGCTGGAAAGGGCACTCAGGCCCAGAGGATAATGAATTCAACCGGTCTGCCTCAAGTTAGTACTGGTGATATGCTACGAGCAGCGGTTTCCGCTGGAACCAACACTGGAATTGAGGCGAAAAAGTACATGGATGCAGGCCAACTTGTTCCTGATGATGTTATTATTGCTCTAATCAAAGATAGAATCCAAGAGGACGATGCAAAAAATGGAGTAATGTTTGATGGATTCCCTCGAACTATTCCACAAGCAGACGCTCTTGCGAATATCACTGTTGTTTCACATGTAATTGCTATTGAAGTACCAGATGAGAGAATTGTCGATCGTATTTGTGGCAGATATACTTGCGGCGGCTGTAGTTCTGTTTACCATGATACCTTCAATCCAACAAGTACAGAGGGCGTGTGTGACTCGTGTGATTCCACCGATTTAAGACGTCGTGCTGATGACAATGCAGAGACTGTATTGAGCAGACTAGGTGCTTACCATGAGCAAACATCACCACTTGCAAAGTGGTATGAAGCGAAAGGTATTTTCCATCGCATCGATGGTGATAGAGCAATCGATGACATCACCTCTGACATTCTGGTAACATTGAGGTGAGTTTGGATTTGAGTCGTAACAAGGGTCGTGCGAAGACTAAACGTCTACGCCATGAAAATGCTCTAGAGGCCCAGAACCACCTATCTTCTGTTATCGTTGATGTTTCAATGCCGATGATTGCTCGTTGTAATGCGGCTAAGCATTTAGTAAAAACTTCAACGAGAAATCGGCTACCATTACCTATTGCGCAAAGACATTGGATTTGTCGTGGTTGTACGACTCTACTAGTTCCAGGAGTAACTGCTCGAGTTCGCATAAGGGATGGGCAGAGAACCACTACTTGTCTTGAGTGTGGTCGAATTAGACGCCTTGGAGGCGGACCAAAATCTCACAGGAGGTCTAACAATGACTGACATACCTTTAAGCATCAAAAGACAAGCTATGGACCGTGACTTTCAACCCAGTGTTCGCATCGGTAAGACAGGTGTCACTGACAATATTATTGAAGAAATAAACGAGCAGTTAGCCAAGAGGAAGTTAGTGAAAATAAAGATCAATAAAGGAATCTATGAGCGTGCTGACAGAATACAAGTTTGGGAGCATTTGTCCCAAGCGACTTCGTCCGTGCTTGTTCTTGCCAGAGGGAATGTAGGCGTTCTTTGGTCTAAGTAGGGACCGAAGACTCATAGAGGCGATTTAACTGGCGAATAATATGCGCACCAATCGTGTCCTTAATCGGCATCCCTCACAATGGATTGCGCTCCTTGCCTTAATCGGTGCAGGTGTTATGAATTTCATCACTTCATCCAATGCTGGTGGAGGTGCAGGTGTTGACATCGGAATAACTCTCAAAGATGGTTTAGGAAATGAACCGGTTTGGGTTGGTCTTGGAATTCTACTATTTGTCTATGCTCTGATCATTAGTGAGGTAGTGCACCGAACACTAGCCGCTGCAACGGGTGGCCTAGTTGCAATATTAGCTCTAAACTATTACAAAACGGGAGACGCCCTAACACTTGCTGAAACCACCACTCTAATCGAATGGGAAACCATTGGGCTATTGTTGGGAATGATGGTTATGGTAGGGATTATATCCCAAACAGGTATATTCGAATGGTTTGCAGTTCAAGCATATAAAAAGAGCAAAGGAAATGTTTGGACACTAGTTGTTATTTTGTGTGTTGTAACTGCGATACTTTCAGCATTTTTAGACAATGTAACAACTATGCTATTGCTAACTCCAGTTACTATTCAACTGGCCAGAGTCTTAGATCTCAATCCGATTCCAATTTTAATTTCTGAAGTGATATTTTCCAACATTGGTGGTACTGCAACTATGATTGGAGACCCTCCAAACATCATTATTGGATCGATGATGAGTGAATCTGCAATCAATAAAGCAGGTTACTCCGATTTAGCAAGTCAAGGTGTGACCTTCAATGACTTCATCATCGAATTAGCACCAGGTATCCTTCTCACAATAGTTCCAACCTTCATGATGATTAAATGGATGTATGCTGAAGAGTTCTCAGGTGAAAGGATTCGTGATGTAGAAGAACTAGAATCAAAGTACGGAATTAAGGACGCTAAAATGCTTAAGGCAGCAGGTGCAATCCTTGGTTTGGTAATTGCCGGATTCTTCCTAAATCCAATATTGCACATTTCAGTCTCATGGGTGGCACTGACCGGTGCTGTTCTGATGCTATTACTGACTAGCCGCCATCATCTTGAAGAGCCTCTGGAAAAAGTTGAATGGAGTACACTAATATTCTTCGCAGGCCTGTTTGTACTGATTCATTCATTACAGCATCTTGGGGTGATTAATTGGATTGGGGATCAAGTTGAATCAGCAATTGGATACTTTAGTTCCGAGTACCAATTTGTCGCAGCTCTGGTAATCATCTTGTGGGTCAGTGCCATCGCATCGGCATTTATCGATAATATCCCGTATACAATAACAATGATTCCTGTAGTACTGCAGATTTCAGATACGATGGGGCTCGAATTAGGCCCACTGATTTGGGCGCTAGCATTCGGAGCCTGCCTAGGTGGCAATGGTACCTTGATTGGCGCTTCTGCTAACGTGGTAACCGCTGGAATGAGTGAGGAGGCAGGATACCCAATATCATTCAATGAATTCTTCAAAGCAGGATTCCCTGTCATGCTGATGACCGTCACCATAATGACGGGATATATCGTCGTAGTGTATTTGGTTGGAGCAGTATGGAAGTTTGCATTCGTTGCTATAGCACTCCTAGGTGTGATTTGGCAATACTACAATGGTAAGAGCAAGGGTAAAACTTGGGCTGAAGCATTGGTAGACAGTGAATCGGTATTGTCTATTCTAGAAGATGAATGATACACACTCATTATTGCGGTGTGTTCAAAGGTCGTAAGCGTTCGTAACCGTTTAGGCTGATAGCATGCAGGAGTGCCGGGTTTGTGGATTGCTTTTCCTTGGAGGAGGTTCTTGTCCATCATGTGGGTCTCAAGTAGCAATCGATATTGTACTCGATGACATCACCATGGATGATGATTCGATTCCTGGACTAGATGATGCCGTAAATGCGATTGGTGACGATAACGAGTCGTCCGAAGTTGAAAGCCAAATCTTACCATTTGGAATGGGAGCTAAGGCTGAAGTTCTACAATCTTCACTTCCATTCGGTGTTGGCTCATTTAGTGAAGGAGTCGGTGAGGTAGCAATTCCAATTTCCGAAGATGAGATTGACTGGGCCGAGGATGAAACTGAAATCGATAATTACGAATCAGAAAATCCAGTTGAGATTGTGGCTGAATCACCTATTACCTCTTCAGTTGAAACACAGTCTTCCGATGAATTTGTAGAATACAATACGACACCGGATATAGATATTCCAATCGCTGTACCATTGGCAAAAGAAGCGGTTCGCCTGGTTGCTGAAGTGGAGAACTATCCGCCGGTTATGCACCTACCAACACAGCCTGTTGTGGCTACCGTAGAGGACACCTTTGAGGCCACATCTGAGGACGTGCCCGAGATGTGGCGTATCGATGCGGCAGCGGTAGATATGGATGCTATTTATGCCCAAGATGACCAAATAATCGAGGTGTCCTTTGGGGATGAACTAGGCAGCGGAGATGTCGAAGTTTCATTCGATGATTTCCACCACTTGGCTGTTGAGGACTCTATGGCCTCAGACGACACGGCACCAGAACTACACCCTGCGAAGGCACTATCAGTCGACACTTCGGGCCAACCTGAGATTGAAAAGATGGTTCAAGCGGCCTTCACACACATGGGGGATTCATCTTGGAACCAGGCAGCACAAGTACTCTCAACAGCATCCACAAATTGCCCAAACGACTCTTCCATACTCAATAATCTCGGTCTTGCATTGTTGCAATCTGCTCTAGAGATGGATAGTATGAGTGATCCTATGGCAGCATCACAATATGAGGCTTCGATAATGGCGTTGAGGCAAGGTGCCAAAATCGATACTGAAAACAACACTCTACTTCTCAACCTAGCACATGCATTATTGGTTAGTGGTAGGGCAGAAAAAGCTCTAGGAATAATCAATGTTGTTCGTAGTAGAGATGCATCTAACATTGAGATTGAAAATACACTTGGTGCCTGCTTAATTCAACTTGGTAGAGGGAAAGAAGCCCATGCGGTTTTGGCCCCTCATTCTGGAGATGAGGTAGTTTCAGCAAATTTAGGTCTTATTTAACGGGTATTCCGCTCACGCCCCGGCACCGTATTTCTTGTATTTTAACCCGATATTATCCAATCGATAAAGGCACTACTGAGTCCCATTATTCACCACTCGACCCACCCCTAAGTTTCAGTGCCTACCCCGATGGCTTGATATAGAGGAGGTAGGTCGGGGGCTTGCTTATGCACTCGAGCATGCAATATGCTTGGGGAAGTGACTAGAAGGGCCGCCCTGCGGGGAGACGGTCTTTCAACGATGTCTAAATTGGCATGACTGGATACCGAAGGGTTACTCGCACAGGTGTGTTACATACACACTCTGTTGCTACAACCCATCTGGGGGATCGCTCGGCTCGAGTACCGAAGAAGGTCGTGACAAGCTGCGATAAGCTGCGGGGAGACGCATGAGTGTCTAGGATCCGCAGATAGCTGAATGGGACTTCCTATCCCTTAGGGGATAATCGCAATAGCGATAGGGAACCCCCCGAATTGAAGCATCTTAGTAGGGGGAGGAAAAGAAATCAATTGAGACTCCGTGAGTAGTGGCGAACGAAAACGGATCAGGACAAACCGAATCTCGACTGGAAACTGAGAGACATGTGGTGCGACCATTTATCGCCTAAATCACTGAAATAGAAGTCGTCTGGAATGACACAGCCATAGAGGGTGAAAGTCCCGTATATGTAGGTGATATGGCCAAGTAATGAGTCAAGAGTAGCATGCGTTGGATATCGCGTGTGAAGACGGGAGGCAGGAACTTCCAATCCTAAGTATATCTCGAGACCGATAGTTTACAAGTAACGTGAGTGAAAGCTGAAAAGAATCCTTAGCGGGATGTGAAAAGAACGTGAAACCAGATGGGTACAGGCTGTATAGGCGTGAAAGCGATGATATGAGCAGCGTCTATACGTGCGTTTCGAAAAATGCCCCAGGGAGTCTTGATCATTGGCGAGGTTAAGGAGTTTATCTCCGAAGCCGAAGGGAAACCGACAAGTCCGCAGCAATTTATTGTGAGGGACGAAGTGTGCTCGCTTGGAGTCAATGGTGGAGGACCTGAAGCCCGACGATCTATGCCTGGCCAGATTGAAGCCCGACGAAAGTTGGGTGGAGGATCGAACCGTTGCTGATCTGCAAATCGCTCGGACGAGCTGGGTATAGGGGTGAAAGTCCAATCGAGTTGGGCAATAGCAGGTTCCGCGTGAAACTACTCGTAGGTAGACGTTCGTGGAGATTGATTACGCTGTAGAGCACTGATTGTGCGTTTAGGGGGCTCGCGCCCTCGGCGTGCTGCCAAACTCCGAAGGTGTAATCGTTGAAGAAGCGGGCAGTGAGTCATGGTGGGTAAGCTACCATGACGCAAGGTGAACAAACCAGCCTGAAGTTAAGGTCCCTAAATTTCAATTAAGTGTCACAGACAAACCGTGTCCGTGGTCGAAAACAACCAGAAGGTGGGCTTAGAAGCAGCCATCCTTGAAAGAGTTCGTAACAGATCACTG
>Ga0209709_10002457_pt1 | contig 16118 bp, 22 predicted proteins | sample ArcticOcean_MG_C_2_FD_187435 | JGI IMG/M metagenome (GOLD analysis project Ga0209709, IMG submission 187435) | Marine microbial communities from western Arctic Ocean - ArcticOcean_MG_CB4_136 (SPAdes) (version 2) | ecosystem: Environmental > Aquatic > Marine > Oceanic | place: Arctic Ocean... | reverse complement strand
AACCAAGATATAAAGAATGGTTAATAGCTTATACACAAGCTGAAAAGGATTTTACCCTTTCTAAAGATTATTATAATAACTTGATTGCTTTAAAAGATATGCGAATAACAGAAGAAAGTTCGGCTAGATACCTAATTAATAAAAAATAGGTTAAATAAGCATTTAATACCAACACTTAATAATGGTTTTAATTACTTTATATTAGTTTATAATATTTCTTATTAACAAAAAAATAGGAGATAAAAAATGACAAAACTAAATAGAGTAATCAGAGTAAAGTTTATTTATACTGATGAGTTATTAAAAAAACTTCTTGGAGATTATCTCCCTGAAAGTCACTACATAGAAATGAAAGATAAGTTTGCTAAAAAAGAAATAATTAAATTTAACCCTTTTGATAAACCTGCTTTTGAAAAAGAGTTATTAACTTTTAGCAACACTTTTACATTTTTTACTTATAAAAATATTGTAGAAACTTTAAAAGATTACAAGGAATTTACTATTTTAGAATATCGTATTACAGATAATAATGACGATGCTTTTAACAGAAAAGAATATGGTAGATGTTGGGCTTGTGATATTTCAGGTATTGTAATTGATAAATCATTAGAAAGTTATTTGGAAAAAGAAAAATCTAAATATGAAATAGAATACACTAAACCTGGATCAAAATATAAAGTTAAAAAAGTTTATTACTGGGGAAAGGAGATATAATATGAATAAAAAAATATACTTAAATGATATGGCTCAAAAAATGTTATTTGGATATTTAGAGGGTGTTGATTGGCAAATTGATTTATGTGAAATTGATCCAAACGATAAATCTGATAATCCAAAATATATTTTATTACCTGAAAAAGAACAAAATAGAATACACGATAAGGTAACAAATTGGACTCATGAATATAAAAAAAAATATAATGGTGAATATTCTGAAATTGAATTAGATAAAGAAGTTAATTTTTATCTTAATATGGATTCAGAAAATCAAATTTCATTTATTGATAGTGAAGTTTTAGATCCTTCAAATGATGTAGAAGATATATTTGAGGCATACATGTCAACTAATGGTAGGGAATATGATAGAGTTAGAAAAGGTAAAGAAAATCTTTATAACGAATATGTATTGGCTAAAAAACAATTAAATAAATTGGCAAAATTAACCATATAAACATTCTTGCAGAATATCCCACAAGTTGGGATTCTGCTTGAATATTCTAGTATAACCATCGCCGACTGCCTTTGCGATAGGTTCTTCCCCTCTTTGATTAACATCTATACTATCATTATAACAAATCACATGGAATAATTCGTGATAAAAAGTATTGAATAATCTTTCGCCTTTTATATTTTGGTCAAAGTATAATTTTTGTTTATTGGGATCATACAATCCATAACAATCATCTAAATTTTTATAAACAATTTTAATCTTTCTTTTTCTATATTTAATAAAAGATAATGCAGGATTAATAAAACTCATTTCGCATATCTATTAATTACAGCAATAGTTAAATCACTAATTAATTTTAATGCTTCTGGAAAGGTTAATGATTTAACAACATCAAAACCTAATTCATCTCCAACTTTTAATAGTATATTACCACTCATTGACTTACCTACTATGACATAAGGTTCTTGATCTTTTAATTTTATATCTTCTCTATCAAAACATTCTTCTTCTGTTTCATTTTCTATATCTCTATAAATATCATTAAGACTTTTTTCTACCATATTCTCTCTCCAAAGTTTCCATAGAAATATTATTTACTTCTTGTATGTGGTTATCCCAAATTGTTAATTCACATATTTGATAAGTCCAACCAGTTAAACTGTGTCTAGCATAACTCTCAATATGATTAAATGGCATAGCACAACCAACATTTATAATTCTTGTAAAATCATTTGGAATAGGACTTATTTTTGAAACTCTATTATCTTGCGCTCTATGACTATGACCAAAAACAATATCTATTTTTGATTTGTTAGCTATTTGTCTTTCACTAGCCTCACCACCATATTCTTTTCCCATTGGATTGATAGGTGCATGAATAAAACCAACACCACCTAACATTAAGTATTTTCCATAAGGTATAACTTCCCAATCATATTTTTTACAAATACCAAAAAACTCTTTTTGACACATTCCATAAAAGGTTGGATTACTATCTTCTTTACGAAACATTCTTTTCTCATGATTTCCTAAAGTTAAATATTTTTTTATATTTAATTTCTTTAAATGATAATCAAATTCTTCCATAGCAGAATCCATTGATTCCATATCTTTCATAAAGATAGGTTTTTCAATTCTAGCAGTATAAGTATCGTCTTTAATATAGTGAGTACAAGAGTTTAGTGTTACAAAATCTCCTATTTGAACTACTATGTCTGGTTTAATTTTTCTAATGTGTTTAGCAAACCAACCAAATCTTTCTTTGTTTGGAATATCAGGAGAATCATGTGTATCTCCTATTACAAGAACTTGTAAAATTTTTTTACTCATACACCATATACGGTAGCATAATATATTAATGGTTGCAAATTTTACTTTTTAGGATTTGATGGGCTTCCATTTCTAAATATTTGTGTACCTTTTATTCCAAAAATACTTGCAACAACAGTTATCCATAAAGTTTGAAACCATACTGGCAAATTACCAAAATGATTAAAAAAAAGATTAATCTTATTCATCATTTCAGGATCATCACTGAAAACTGCCCATGCGAGTACAATTATTGGAGCCGAAAGTATTATAAGTACAAATTCATCTTTGTAATCTGAATCTCTACTTTCTAAAAGTTTGCCCTGATATTCAATGTCTCCACGAGCCATTTTTTCCGCAGTATATAATGCGGCTTGTGACATAGCTTCTTTTTGTTTTTGTTTATTTGAATACACTTTTGCACCTGTGCTTAATGCCATTTTTGCTAAACTGAACCACATTATTTTATTACCTCATTTCCCATTTTATCGAATGTATATTCCATTTCAGGTAATCCATTTTCATAAGACTTACCATCAAAGACTAATACTTGTTTTCTATTTGAACCACTTTCTTTATATGACACATGAATCCACCCACTATTTGCTCCATCTTCTTTTTTATAAAATTCTAAAATAAGTTGATCAAAATCGCAGTTATCTTTTATCCAATGTGCTACTTTTAAATTAGGTATCCCAGCTATCTCAAAATCCACAGCTTCGCCTTTAGTGTGCTGACTTGTTTTTTTTGATCCGATAGCTTCACAAAGTGTTTCTGATCTGAACCCAGATGTTACAGTTATTGGCTTACCAAACTTTGCTCTGATAGGTTCTAGCAATTCATAACATAAATCAGTTAATGCTTTTATCTCTCCACTACCAGCTTTATTTTTTATACCAAGTCTAATTCCTGTACTTGATTTTTCCATTTCTTCTAATTCAAAGTGCTTACTTAATTGCATATTTAAATCCCCCTAAATAATTCCATTATTATTGTTCCCATACCCAATATTATCATTCCTATTGCATATAATACTATTTTTTCTAAACGATTCATTTGAATTTTTATTTCTTTAATTTTTCTATTAGTTTCGTGTTGCATAATTCTACATAATTTTTCATGATCGTCAATTCTTTGATGTGCATTAGTTGATGAATAACTCTTTGCTACTTTATTTTTAGTTTTAGCCATTATCTACCTTGCCCTTTATATCTCTTTTGATTTTTTTGTCTTTTTTCATTTTTATTCTGACTCTTTTTATGAATCCCTCTTTTAGTTGGTTGATCACGAACTGCGAAATTTTTGAATTTTTTAGCCATAATTTTGTTCCTATGTATATTTACCTATAAATTGATTTAATGTCGTTTAAAACGTCTGTATGGTCGATTAAACAGGTATATTTTAATAGTTTTAGTCCTTATTTAATGTTTTTTCTAGATATAAGATAAAGTCCATAGATTCCTCTTGTGCTTCCTTTACCCAATGTTTGAAAGGTTTGGTATTGGCACTCATAGTCTTTCCAAAATTATCCATTCCCTCTTTGTGTCTGTCTAAATGTTTTTTAATGATCCTATTAACTATCGGATCAATAGTAATGTTTCCTTTTAATGATTCTTCTAATTTACTTTTTATAAATTTATTAAGATTGTTTAATTTTTGAATTTCTAAATCTTGTTTTAATATTATTTCTATTAATTCTTCTTTTGTTTTAGCTAAATGTACCTGTATAAAAGAATCCATATTATAATGTTATTAACATATAAAGTGATAATAAAACCATAAATCCCAAACTACCAAATATAATAATAAAAATATTATCCATTATTTTCTTTTAGCTATTGGTTTTCTTTCATAAGTTTTAATACCAATATGTTTTAATTCACTTGTTATATCTGTCCATATTTCTCCACCACATTGTTGCCATAAAGCACAGAAATAAAAATCTTCTGATAAATATCTTCTAGTATTGTCTTTATCTTCTAAAATTCCTTGACCTTGTATTCCACAATCAAAGAAAGCATATTCTTTAATACCCTTAACTTCTTTTTGAGCATTAACTTCTGTAAGGTATTCTATTTGTGGATACTTTTTTAAAATAGTTTTAAAAACATCTCTTTGAATACACATAAAACCAGTTCCTGCATAATCACAAACTTTATAACCATTATCATTATCTTTAAAATTATATTTACCTAAAGGAAAATTAACACACCAACCTAAACTAGCATCTCCATCTTCAATCTTTGTATCCTTTTTTATAGGATAAGGTGCTGTAGATATTGGTTTATTTAGATTTAAAACTCTTATAAAATCATCTGGAACAAAACTTATATCAGTATCTATAAAAAATAAATGAGTATGATCTGTATCTAAAAATTGTTTTACTAATTTGTTTCTTGCTCTTGTTATTAAACTATCTCTTAACCACATTACACTAATACCAATACCATTTTGTAATAATATATCTCTTATTGATATGATTGATGATATAGTTTCTAAATGAATTTTTGTATCAAAACTAGGAATACAAATTAATATAGATTTTTTATTTTTCATTTTACCTTATAGGTGGTATTCCTAACATTTGTCTTTTATCAAATTTATTTTTTTCTGCAAATTGACCATTAACATGATTATAATGTAAAAAAACTTGAACACAAACATTACCTTTAAATTCCTCTCGCCAATGTTCTAACTCACAACCAGAATAAACTAACATATCACCTACATCTAAATCAACTTTAACTCCTTGAGGAGCATCAGGTTTCATTATATTTTTATATTCATCTATAACATTATTAGAACCAGTAGGATCAATAAATATTGACCATTGATCTCCACCTAAATGAATTGTAGTAGATATTTCACAACTAGGTCTATCTTTATGTCTTTTTAATATATCACCTTTCTTATAGGCTCTTGCATAAGAATAGGTAGGTACTAATTCTAAACCAGTTTCTTTTTGCATAACTGGTAATGTTTTCATTAATAAAGTTTCCATTACATGATCTGCATAATGAGAATAAGTGTTAGGTATTTGTTTATCTGTCCATGTACCTAACATACCATTATCATAAGTAATGTTGTTGTTGTACATATATTTAACAGCATCTCTTTTAAGAAGAAAATAATTGAAAATAAAATTAGCTAAATCATAACCAATTGCATTTTTAATTACTTGATATTTATTAAAAGCCATGTTGTATAAAATTAAAACTTACTGATATTCTTAAATCATTTGATTGATTAGGTTCAACTGAATGCCATAACCAAGCTGGAAATATTATAATTCTTCCAGGAATAGGATCAATGTTTGCATCTCTCCATAAATGTTTAGGAGGTTTTCCCTCTTTTCTATTAGGCATTACTATTTGTGATCCTGCTCTTGGATCATATATTTTTAATCTTCCTGATTGTGGATTAGATTTAATATAATATACACCTGAAAATAATGAATTAGGGTGTATGTGTGGTTGATTTAATCCATCTTTAGGATTTATATTAGCCCACATATTACCAAGAACTGGTTCTCTATCTAACCATTCTTCATTAAATACTTCTTTGCACATAATCATTAGTTCATTAACTAATAATTGATATTCCCCTTTATTAGCCATATCAGTTGTAGAGTGCCAACCTTTATAATTTGTTTTCTCAACACCTTTATCTTGATTAGACCAACCAATAATATGTTGTGCTAATCTATCATTATCTAATTTAACATCTTTACCATAAACACTTGTAGGAAAAAATTCTTCTCTAATCATCTAAAAGGCTTTCCACCAAACCAAACTACTAAAGATTGTCTCATACCCTCTGTAACTGGATTAACTCTATGATTTAAAAATGATGCAAATATAATTGCATGACCTTGTTTAAGTTCAGCAAATTTTCCTGGAGCCATTAATTCTAAATCTCCACCCCTAAATTCTGATGGATCATTTAATAATAATGTCATTGATATTTTTCTAACAGGTGGTTCATGTCCCATGTTAACATCACAATCCATATGCCAATCATAAAAACCACCAACTGGATATTCTGTAAATTGTGCATTTTCAGTAATTTGTATATCTCCAAAGCCAAAATGATTTTCATTTGCTTTTTGAATAAATTTATTAAGGTCTTGATACATATGTGCCATTTCTTTAAATGGTATCCAAGAAATTGTAGTTACTCTTTTTTTAGTATCAGTTCCACCCTCTGGTTTATTCATACCCACTTGTGCTTGTTGTGGTTTCTGTGCTCTACCTGATGCAATAATTTGATTACATTGATCTGGTGTGAATAATGGTGTTGTTGTTTGTACTATCCAACTTTTCCATTTAGGCTCAGTTATAATTGTATTTTCGTACATTAATCCCTTCCTCTATTCATAATAGGATTATATTCTACGTCCATATTTGCAGATAATGTTCTTCTAAATCCATTTCCATTAAAAGGATATACACAATGTCTAACATCATAAGGGAAAATATAAAAATCTCTTTCTTTAATATTGGGAGAATAATCACAAGTAGCAAACTGACCTGATACTGAACCCATTATTTGTAACTTACCATTCATTGGGTTTTGTGCAGAAGAATATTCTACTCCAAAAGATTCTGGTAATTTTAAAATCATAACACTTGATAATCCTGTATATAAAGTTCCTTGATGAACATGAACTGGATTATATTCGTGTTGAAACATTTGATTAACCCAAACAGAATTTAATGATTTTTTATAACCTTTAATTTTATTAAAAACTAAGTAATGATCCATAGCTTTATCAACCCATTGCAATACATTATCTGGTAATATATTGTGATGATGCATCTTTGAAGTGTCTGCTCCTTGATAAAATAAACTATGTTCTTTTTCAATCTTACCAACCAATTGTTTATTAGCTGGAGGTAATGTTGGATATTTTGTTTCATACACTTGATTGATAATATTAAATACATCAAGAGGAACTTGATATTTTAATACTGTTTGCCCTAAAGGACATATACTAAAATTTAATGTGTCCATATTTCTGTCTAATTCTTTCTGGAATTTTTTCAATATAAGGATTATAAATCTTTCTTACTTTACCACTCCAAACTTTGTGCATATTATTACCTACCACTTTATCATCATATGGTAAACCATTAATATTAATTTGATCTAGATCAAAAAACCTATGATTAAAATAAGGCTCATCTAAGAATTGATATATTTTTCTAAACTCCTGTTCTGGATTGGTGACCATGTCATTGTACTTTACAAAATGACATATGTCTTTATAATTAAAAGCATTTTTAATTGCTTCTAAATCTTTAGCAACAGCACCATCTTTATTCATAATCATTCCTAATTTTTCATCATCAGTATTTAAACCAAATCTATTAGGAAAGGCATCAGGGTTTTCTGTATACCATTGCATATAACTTGCTAGAACATCTATTAAATCTCTTAATATAACTATACATTTAAAAGGTCGTTTAAAATGTTTTTTAACTAATTCAAAATTACCAATAGTCATTACTGGACCACGATCAATAATTATTTTTTGTTTCCAATCTTTATAAAAAGTATCATAGACTGAATCTAATACATTATCTAAAGATTTATGATCTTGAAAATTTTGAAAAACATCTGTTTGTTTTAATAAAAACAAATCTTTCATTATTTCTAAAGTAATAGAATTTGCAGTTACTACTAAATCTTTATTCTGGTTCATAATCGATGAGAACATCGTATTACCAGAACGAGGTAGTGCTACTAAAAAAAATAATTTCTTATTCGGATTTTGCTCCAAGACCATTAGTCAATTTCTCTTTCTTGTTATAAATCATTTCTCCTGATTTTTTAACTCTTTCAATAGTTTGTAATTGACCTAATACATTAAATACTTCTGGTTGACTAGAGCCAGATGTTAATGTTTCTGCTTTGTTTTTCATTATTAAATGATAAGAATCTAGTTGATGAGTGTTGACATCTTTGTCATCAAACGAACCATCATTAAATTCTTTTTTAAGAACTGACCATAGTTTAATTTCTCTCATTCTATCACGAGCCACTAACTGCATGTTAGCAACTGAATAAGTTTTTTCATCTATATCAATTTGAGTTAATTCTCTTTTTAAATGGTCTGTTTCTTTTTCAAGTTTTTGTTTTAATCTTTTTAATTTAACTTCATTACGTCTAGCATCAAAAGATAAAGACATTAAGTTTTCTAAGAATACGTTTTGTTCTCTAACACATTGCCAATACTTAGAAGCCTTTGTGGGATATTTAGCATCTTGAAGAACAGACATTCTCATTTCTGTTTCAGTTCTAAAGACTTGTTTCTTAGTCCAAGTATCTCTTAATTCATTTGTTAATTCTTTAAATTCTTTAACATCATTTGGATCTAATAAATTATTTAAGCTAGGTGCTTCTTTTTCTATTAGTGCATGAATATTTCTTTTTTCTTCTGACATTTATAATCCTTTTGTTAATTAAAATATAACTATTTAAAGTTATAAGTCAACTTAACTTGTAGTGATGTTTTTAGTTTGAGTTGAAGCACCTGTAAATTCTTCTGTCACTGCTGTAGAAGATGGTGCCGCTCCACCAAAATAAGTTGCTGAAGAACTTGAAGATCCTCCTTGCCCTGCAAGTTGTCTTGCAGTTGATAGAGTTGGAGCTGTATTCCAAGTAGTACCATTATATTGTTCAGTATTATTAGATAAAGCAGGTTTGATACCCCCTGAAGCTAAAGTAGAAGTTTGTGTCCCTGATCCACTAAGACCTCTTCTTGCTGTATTCATAGCATTAACAACAGTCCAAGCACTACCATTCCAAGATTCTGTTTGAGTTGTTATTGCAGTACTAATACCCCCATAAGAAAGACCTGCTGTAGAGGTTCCAGAACCAGCACCCGATCTTACTGCTGTATTTAAATCACCAACTTCAGACCAACTTGATCCATTCCAAGATTCAGTAATAGCTGTTGCTGTATCAAAAGGAGGTGTGTTACCACTAAAAACCAAACCTGCTGTAGAAGTTCCAAAACCAGTAAGACTAAATCTTCCTGTATTTAAATCACCAACTTCAGACCAACTTGTTCCATTCCAAGATTCTGTTATTCCTATAGGACTGGGACTAGTATATCCACCAGATGCTATCGCTGCAGACTGTGTTCCAAAACCTGCTAATTCTCTTCTAGCTGTGTTTAAATCACTTACTTCTGTCCAACTTGTTCCATTATATTCTTCTGTAGTTCCTGTATTTGGTGGAATATATCCTCCGAAACCTATAGCTGCTGTAGCAGTACCTGCACCTGCTAAAGAATTTCTTGCTGTTCCCAAAGCTCCACCACTAGCCCATGCTGCGGCTAAAACCATACCATCAACACGCAAATTACCTGTAGTAGAATTATACCATACCTGTCCATCTTCTGAAGTCGCAGGATCTGCTGATAAATACTTAACTCGTAGTCCTTTAATTTGTGGATAGGTAGTCATTTATAAATTCCTTATGGGAGTGTTATTTGACTTGGTCTATCGCGCATAGTTTTCTGCTCATCAGACAATGCGTCCCACGCTTCTTGTGCCGCAGTTACTTCTGCAGTCACTAAAGCCTGTGCTTCCGTTTTTGTCTTTTCAACACCGTTCTTTTCAGCTAACCATAAAGCTCCTTTTTCGTTGTTACCAACGACCCAGACGTCTGCAGGTTGACCTGAAAGATAAAAGTTTCGTCTATCCGCATGGGTAAAGAATCCTTTTCCAGTGTTTGTAGCAGTACCATATATAAATAGTGCCATAGTGTTTACTCCTTTGTTATTGTTATACTATTAATTTTATTCATTATCAACTTGTTGTTAGTGTTTCAATGTTAAGTGCTGTTGTTGCAGCTGTAAATTCTTCTGATGCAGCTGTATTACCTGGAGTACCTCCACCTGCAATCATAGCAGCTGAACTTGTTCCTGCTCCACCACCTAATAGTCTAGCAGTCCCTAAATTAGGTTGTGTAACCCAAGAAGTACCATCATATAATTCTGTTGCAGCTGTTACAGCAGTACTATATCCTCCAGCAGCTAAAGCTGCTGTTTGAGTTCCTGCTATTGCTGGTGCAACACCTGATCTTGCAGTATTTAAAGAAGATACTGCAGTCCATGCAGTTCCATTATAAGATTCTGTTGCTGCACTTCTTGCTGTTCCTGTATAACCACCAAAAGCTAGACCAGCAGTTTGAGTTCCAGATCCACCTATTGTTCCTTTCCTAGCTGTATTTAGACTGTTAGGACTAGTAGTCCACGAAGAACCATCATATTCTTCTGTTGCTCCTGTTGATGTTGGTAGTGAACCACCAAAAGCTAAAGCTGCTGTTTGAATGCCTAAACCACCTAGTTCTCCTCTTGGTGTGTTTAAATCACTTTGTTCAGACCATGAAGAACCATTGTATTCTTCGGTTTCTCCTCTTGTTGTAGGAGTTGTATTTAAACCTCCAAAAACTAAACCAGTGGTTTGTGTACCTGCTGATGCTGCTGAATATCTTGCTGTTCCTAAACTTGGAACACTAGTAAAACTTGATCCATCATATGATTCTGCTGCAGCCGATTTAGCAGTTGTATAACCAGAAGCAAAAAGACCAGCAGTTTGTGTTCCCATACCTGCAATATATCTTCTAGAGGTATTCATAGCATTACCACTTGCCCATGCTGCACCTGTAGTGACACTTGTTGAAAAATTGTATTCTTCTGTTGCTGTTGATTGTGAAGCATAATTACCAGTAATTAAAGCTGATGAAGAAGAACCTCCACTACCTGATCTACCTCTTGCTGTTGCTAAAGTTGCTGAATTTGTTGTCCAAGATGATCCGTCATAATTTTCTGTAACTGCTGTATTTGTTGGTGTATCTCCTCCAAAAGCTAAAGCTGATGTTTGAATACCTGATCCACCTGAATTTTCTCTTGCAGTATTTAAAGCTCCACCTGCTGTCCAACTTGATCCGTCATATTCTTCTGTTGAACTCACGATAGGATAACTTGCTCCCCCAAACGCTAATCCTGCTGTCTGAGTTCCTGTTCCCCCCATTTTAAATCTTGCTGTCCCTAAAGCTCCTCCAACCGTCCAAGCACTACCATTCCATTCTTCTGTTACACCTGTTTGAGCTGGTATAAATCCTCCAAATATTAAAGTAGAAGAGGCTGTTCCAACACCAGTTACAAGTTGCCTGTTTTGATTGATATTTGGTAAATTTGTCCAAGCAGTTCCATTATAAGATTCAGAAACCAATTGTTGTGTAGGACTTGCTCCAGGTACATATCCCCCTGCTAATGTAGCAGCAGAAGATGTTCCACCTCCATCTAAATTTGCCCTAGCTGTATTTAAATTTCCACCACTTGACCAACCAGAACCATTGTATTCTTCTGTAGTATTAGTTACTGGATTAGGTGCACCTCCAGCGATTAGTCCAGCAGTAATATTTGATGTAGGAAAGGCAGAACCTGATTGTTCACTTCTTCCTGTACTTAAAGGAGAACCACTTGACCACGCACCACCTGCCACAATACTTTTAAAAGTACCGGAAGTACTGTTATACCAAATTTGGCCTGCGGCTTCTGCGTCCGTAGGATCTGTGCTTAATACTTTAACTGATTTTCCAAATATTTCTTTGTATGTTGTCATAATTAACTTGTTGTAAATGTTCTTGTTGTAGCGGCTACTGTGTATTCTTCTGTTGCATTAGTTACTCCAGGAGTAACATAACCACCAGCACCTATTGCTGCAGAAGTAGATGATGAAACCCCTCCTGCTCCAATTGATTGTCTTGCAGTTGCCATAGAGGGAGTAGCTGTCCAACTACTGCCATCATATTCAAAAGATGTCGCTACAGGTGATGTTGCTGTTAGACCTGAAAAAAATAAAGCTGCTGTTTGTGTTCCAGCACCTCCTGCTCTATATGTAGCTGCTGGTAATGCCCCTCCTGCTGTCCAAGCAGTGCCATTATATTCATTAGTAGCTGACTGTATAGCGTTTGGTGTACCAGGATTAGAATCAGACATTCCTCCTGCTGCCCAACCTGCAGTTTGAGTCCCACCTTGTGCTATGTTTTGAATTGCAACTGGGTAAGCTCCGCCTGAAGAATAATTAGTTCCATCATATTCTTCACAAGCTGATATACTTCTAGGAGTAGATGGAAGTTGATCTCCTCCAGTTAATAAAGCTGCTGTTTGAATACCCACAAATGTAGATCCTGTATTCATTCGTTGTTGAGACATGGAGTTTCCTGCTGTCCAAGTTGAACCATCATATTCAGCAGATGCTGTTGTATTTGGTGCATAACCACCTGCCCCTAATGCTGCAGTTTGAGTTCCACAACCACCTAAATAACCTCTTGAAGATGTAAAATTTCCAGTAGTTGTCCAATTAGTTCCATCATATTCTCTCGTAGCGTTTGTTTTAGCTGGATAAGGTGAACCACCAAAATATAAAAAAGCTGTTTGTGCTCCACAAGAACCTGCACCATAGTTTCCTTCAGGCATATTAGTACCACTCGACCACGCACCTATTGCCACCACACCTTTTAAAGTTTGTGAAGTTGAGTTATACCAAATGTCTCCATTAGAAATGGGAGATGGATCCGATGAAAGGGATCTGATGTTTTGTCCTTGAATCTCTTTAAATGTACTCATTTAACCCCTAGTTATTTTTTAGAAGCCAACCTTGAGTTCCGTCTGTGAAGACCAAAGTACTGGCTGCTCTTTCAGTTGCTACCGTTAAACTTGCTGCAACACCTTGAATTTTCTCTGATCCATTTGGTGCAATTGTTAAAGCATAAGTGTCAAATGTTCCTGCATAATCTATAAAAGATATTTCATCACCTAAAGTTCCTGCAGGAAGTGTCATTGTTCTAACTGCAGCTGATGTATTTATAAAATATCCTTCTCCAGCTACTGCTGTAAAACTAGCAGCTTTGACTGTTTGCCAATCTGTGCCACCCGTATTATCTACAAAAGATAAAACGCCTGAACCATTAGTTGTTAAAACTTGATCTGCTGAACCTGTTGCTGCTGGTAGTGTTAATGTATAAGAACCTGAAACTGTTGCCGCAGATTTTAAACCTACATAAGCTGAATCATCTGAATCTGCTAATCTTAATTCTTTTTGTGAATTAATTACTAATCCTGTTCCTGCAGTCCATACTAAATCTGCATCTCCTGCAAAAGCACCTGAATTATTATATTGAATTTGTGTAGTTGAACCTGCTGCACCTGTACTTGCTGTTGCAAAAGCTAAATTACCACTACCATCTGTTTTTAAAAATTGTCCTGAACTTCCATCTGCTATAGGCAATGTTAAAGTTAAATTTGAAGATATTGTTCCTGCTCTTAAAGCAATATAGTTTGAACCATTATCTGTATCTTCTAAAAATCTTATTTCTCCAGCTTGTGTTGCCGCACCACCAACTGAAACATATCCTGCTGGATTAATTAAAACTGATCCGTTAGCTAAAGTTATAACTGTTGCTGAAGCTGATGTAGATATACCTGCAACTGTTGAAGATGAATCTATAAAATTTACTGTATCATTAGTTTGATTAAATGTTGCTAAAGTTATCCAAGCATCATTATCTGCATTACGCATATACCAATTGTTAGTATCTGTTTCATACCACATTTGATAAGCATAAGTTGTACTTGGTGCAGTAGCATTTGAATTATTTGATACTATTGCTTGAAGTACAGAATTTAAATCAGAACGAAATGCAGGAAATCCCTGATTCGCTATTACATAATCGTGAGTTGCCATATTTTATATTACCTTTGTTATCCCTTTATCATAGTTAATTAAATTAATCAATATCCTTTTGCTAAATAATCAAATGTTCGTGAAACTCCTGAACCACCTGAATTAGTAAATGCGATTTGAAAACCAGTTGCTGATTTGTTTGTTATTGCGTAGGCTTCTCCTGTTGTCATATTTTGTGCTGTAACCCCAAGTGCTGGTACAATTTTATAAGTAATAGGAAAAGTAACAGTATAAGTTGAAGTTCCACTACTAATATTAGTTCCAGAAGTTATTCTATCTTCCATATCAATTTGAACACTTAAAACAGAAACTAAAGGTGTAGAACCCAAATCATCTGATTGCATTAATAATTGAAATTTATAATATCTTGCTGTGTAATCTCCAACACTAAAATTTCTATATGCTGTATATGTACTATTATCATCTGATGTAGAAATCTGTATAATTGATCTACAATTAGATGGTGCATCTCCATCAAAGTTAGATAATTGGTCATCAAATAAACCACTTACATTATCAAATAATCTATCTCTATCTGTTGATGTTTGAGTTATATTTGCAGTTATTCTTGCAGTAAAAGCTGAACCAATATCAATAGGTATGCTACTAAAAAGATAAGTTCCTGATGCAACAACATTATTATCTAAAGTACCACCATCAAAATTATGTGAAGTTGCTGAATCAAAATTACCAGTTGCAGAATCAAATTGTTCTGTTGAATCTAAAGCTAAATAATAATTAATTCCATCATCAGTACCTCTAACTACATTTGTTTTATCTCCTGTAAATAAAGGATTTTGTGTATTTGTAGTAATTGCATTAAAGTTACCTATTGAAGCAATATCAGTTGCTATTACAGTTGCGTCAATACTAAATCCACCTAATTTATCTACTGCTTTAATTAAATAAGAACCAACTCTAGCTGGTACGGTTACAGAAGTTCCAGGTCTTGAAATTTTTGTAATTAATGGAACAGAATTTGACCATTCAGCACCAGAAGTTACATTTGAAAAGTTGACTACATAATAACTTAAATCTAAAACATCAACTGGATCCCAACTTAAAAAAGCATCTTGTCCAACAATATTACAAGCAAAATTTTCAACATTAGGTGGTGGAGCAGATAAACCAATAACAGTATGATCTGCAGTTATAGATGCAGAATTAACTCCAAAAATATTTACACCTCTTGCTCTTACTTGATAACTTGCTCTATCAATTACATTTAAAAATTCATATTTAGTTCTAGCACCTCTACCTATTTGTTTAAAATCATCACTAACAGCAACACCATCTGTGTCTGTTAATTGTTTAATTTCTATTTCATATAATTCTGTAAAATTATCTGTTGCCGCAGTTAATGCAATAACAAGTTTTACAATTACAGTTCCATCATTATAAGAAACCAATTCATCACTTAAAGTAATTGCTGTTGGTGCAGATACAGATGTTGATGAGGGTAAGTTTGTAGCTTTACCACTTGAAATAGTTGTATAATCACTTGTTGTATAATCATATATAGCACTAGCTGTTTCTTTAAATTGACAAGATATTTCTAATCTTCCATCATCTCCTTGTAAAGCAAAACTCCAATCATGAACTTGAAAAGTTTTATTTGTCCAACCCATTCTTGCATTAGTAATATTAACTGTATCTCCTACATTTAATTTAAAGGCAGTCATATCAAAGTTTGCTGAAAAAGATATTTGTTGTCTAACTTTTAATAATTGTATTTTAGATAATCTTTGACACATTCTACTAGAATTAGTAAATGGATAATCAAATTCAGCATAAATTCTTTCACTATTATCTTCTGACTCATAACTTGAATTAGTTAAAATAGGATAATTTTGTGGTTGATAATCATTAGCTGGTTC
>Ga0209709_10002456_pt1 | contig 16121 bp, 15 predicted proteins | sample ArcticOcean_MG_C_2_FD_187435 | JGI IMG/M metagenome (GOLD analysis project Ga0209709, IMG submission 187435) | Marine microbial communities from western Arctic Ocean - ArcticOcean_MG_CB4_136 (SPAdes) (version 2) | ecosystem: Environmental > Aquatic > Marine > Oceanic | place: Arctic Ocean... | reverse complement strand
TCATTTCTGGGGGCGGTAGATAACAGAAAAGTTACCTCGGGGATAATTGAGTTGTCACCAGCAAGAGCTCACATCGACCTGGTGGCTTGCTACTTCGATGTCGTCTCTTCCTATCCTGGGTCTGCAGCAGGACCCAAGGGTGGGGTTGTTCGCCCATTAAAAGGGATCGTGAGATGGGTTTAGACCGTCGTGAGACAGGTTTGTTGCTTGGTGGTTGAAGTGTTTAGTGTCTGATGGAAGAGGCCCTTTAGTACGAGAGGAACGAGGGCTTGGGGCCACTAGTTTACCAGTTGTCTGACAAGGCAATGCTGGGTAGCCACGCCCTGATGGATAAGAGCTGAAAGCATCTAAGCTCGAAACCACCCCATAAACGAGACACATATTTCATTACTCGTAAAAGACGAGATTGATAGACTGCGGATGTAAGCACGAAGCTTCGGCGACGTGTTCAGTCCAGCAGCACTAATTATGAAGCAACTACTTTTTGTGTATGCACCGCACCGGCGAGTGCCCTTCATTCATAAGTTCATGCCAATTTGAGAAGCGATCCAAACGCTGGATCGCATCCACTTCCGATTCGAAGGAAGATGGGTGCACGGTCATAGCGGTGGTGTTTACCCGGTCCCATCCCGAACCCGGAAGTCAAGCCCATCTGCGTCAGTTCTGGTACTGTGGTGCGAGAGCCCACGGGAACGACTGTCACTGTGCCCCTCTTCTTTCCCTCGGAAAGATTCCCCGCAACCTTTACTCCTCGGAGTTTAGGAAACTTGGCCGCATTCCGCAATTTGTGGAGTGCGGCCTTTTTCAATTTACAAACACAGGTTTCAAAAGAAACCCCCAACCCAATAGAATACACCAAGGTGAAGATACATGCCAATAATGACTAGTGATGTACTTGGTTCAGACCAAGTTGGTATCTACCTAGCTGTTTGTGGTAATGTGGTATTTCACCCCCACGAACTTAACGAAGACGCATTAATTCGTCTCGATGAATGCCTTGGATTAGAAAGACATCCCCTTTCAATTGGAGGATCAACCCTGGTTGGTGCTTTGGTTGCTGGTACTTCAAAGGGTCTAGCAGTGGCAGATATTGCTACTGAATCAGACATCGATTCATTGACTTCATTTGGTGATGTGGTAGTTATGGAAGGTGGTGTTAATACTGCTGGAAATCTTATTCTTTGCAATGAAAATGGTGCAATAGCATCTCCCGCAATACCAGAAGATGGTGTTGAAATAATTTCCGAAATACTTGGTGTCCCAATCGCAGTTTCATCAATAGCTGGTGAATCAGTAGTTGGATCACTTGGGATCGCTAATGACAACGGTGTATTACTACATCCAGACGTTTTACCCGATGAAGTTGCACTAATTGAAGAGATTCTTGGAGTCCCTCCGATGGTGGGTACTGTCTCCTTTGGTTCACCTTATGTTGGAGCCGGTTTAGCCGCATCAAATAATGGTGTATTCGCTGGACGAGAAACCACTGGTCCCGAATTAAACCGTATTGAAGATGCCCTTGGATTAATTTAATCCTGTGCCAATGTTGAAAGACGGTATGCGCAGGCCCCTATCTATGGGAGAATGCCTCTATTCCGGTAAAGTCAAAGAAGTCTGGTCAACCGATGACCCTGATATTCTTGAATTTCGCTATACTAATCAGATTTCTGCATTTGATCAAATAATTCCTTCGCTAATACCTAGGAAGGGCGAATCTCTTAACAGAACTACATGTCATTGGTTTGACTTAGTTGAGAAAGAGGGTATCTGTAGGACACATATTGTCGAAAGAAATGCTAGTGACCGTTGCCTTGTTCGACGCGTCGATATTTATCGTGAACCAGGAACTACACCTAGGGATGGAGTATGGGTCTTTGTCCCATTGGAATTAGTATGCCGACATTATCTGGCAGGGTCCGGCTGGAGAAGATACGAGCGTGGAGAACTTACCGCTGAGGAACTCGGGTTTTCTGCAGGAACTGTACTTGAACAAGGTACTAAACTTCCAGCACCATATGTTGAAGTGACAACTAAGTTCGAAGCATATGATCGCCTTATCGATAAAGATGAAGCTCTTGAAATTGCAAATATTACAGCTGCAGAACTTGATTCACTTATTGAAGTTGTAATCAAAGTTGATGCTCTAATTGAACGTGAGGCCCTAAAGTCTGGTTTGATACATGTTGATGGCAAGAAAGAGTTCGCTCTTGGCCCAGGACGTGTACCAGTTCTTGTCGACTCATTTGGAACTCTGGATGAAGACCGTTGGTGGGATGCAGAAGAATACGCTAAAGGAACTATAGTTCAGTTATCCAAGGAATTCGTAAGGCAGCACTACGTTAGAACTGGACATCAAGAACAATTGCGTCTTGCAAGAGAAAGTGGCAAAGCAGACCCTGCAATCCCCGCACTTCCCGATGAAGTAATTGAGCAAACCGCTACATTATATGCATCGATGTATGAAAGATTAACCGGAACTGAATTTTAGTCTAGTTATGAATTCTAAGTAATACACCACAACGGCGCTTTTCAGCGGCTCTTAGCATTGCTAACAGATGTTTAGCAGCATCTTGGCAACCACCATCAAGGGGTTCTTCAGCAGATGGAGTCCAACACTGTGACATGATTGCCTTTCGTAGCCTTGTCGTTTCTTCATTGGTCAACCAGCCTCGGATATAGAGCCGACCTATCCCTTTCTCCATACTAGTCCCACTCATCCTTGTTGTGAGTTTCTCAAGCAATTCTGTCATTTCTTCTAGACTTGCAACATCTTTGTGAGAATCTCTAATCCAATCCCGCAAATAGGTCAATGATGACCCATCTCCATGGGGGAATCTCCCAAATTTTGCCTTTGAAATACCAGCCTCCAAATGTGCGGGCCTTCCATTTGAAGTTACGTCAATACACGATAAGAAAAACAGATTAGCATCATCCCAAGATATCGATGTTCGGTCTGCCGGATCTGGAACCCCTTGGGATACTAAACGAATTAGTAGTTCATCGTCATCTTCAACCATTGACTTCCAGTCCCCACCATTTAGGGCCTCATAGACTGGTTCTAGGCGACTAGAAACGACAGGATCAATCGTCAAAAACGGAGTGGTACTGTCCAAATCATCTTCCATATTTCAGGGGAAGTGTCACTCATGGATGAAGTCAACGGTCTGCAAGGAATGAATCCATCCGACTTGATAAGTCCTCTTTGGTATCGAGAGTGACACTTGAATCGGTTTCAAGTTCTCTTCTTAGAACCGATAGTCTACCACTAGCTGTGGAATCATCAATGTCGAGTACCTCTTCTTCCGGTTCAATTAGTGGCTCAGACTCAGGCTCTGGGTCTGGCTCAGAAATCTCATCCTCTAGGCTGATATCATCCACCTTAATTTCAGTTTCAGGCTTCGAAATATCCGGGGCATTCTCTTTTATTTGTGGCTCGACCTTTTTGACACCAACAGGTTCAGGCCTCTGTATGTTTAGAATACCACCGAAATATGCTATGACTAGCAATAGCGCCGCAATTCCACCAGTCCAATACAGGTCACCAGATTCATATGTGACAAGAGGGATTTTACTAGCAAATACAGTCATAGAATCATCATCAATATTGTCATCTTTATCCCATGGGGCTAGGCATGAAATAGTAGCACTGACCTCTGCACCATCCTTTATTTTGTCAGTTCGTGGAATTTTAATACTAGGGGCATATTTACTTTCATAGATATCAACCGCCACTGATTTCTGCCAACTTCCATCTGTTAATGCAATGTCGACCTTGCAAACAGACCCTTCCATCATAGTGTACCCTTCCCGATCAACTCCTATGTTAATCGAGTCGTCATCAACATCGAGATTCGAGATTTTCAAATTCCAGCCATTCTGTCGTGCGATATGTGTGGATGATGATGAATGCAAAGGTAATCCATTTGAATCGACAATTAATATCTCTACTGCGACTAGGCCGGGCTCAGGGTCCCACGAAAACGTTGAGAGGTTTACAGTCAAATTGCCACCGGGGCTTAATCGGATAGTGCGACTATCTAGCAATTCCCCAGTGTCGGTTCTCAACCATGCGTTCGCTACCAAAGTATGCTCTGAATTTGCAGTAATCAGACAAGATGCCCATATTGTAGAAGTTGGTTCAATGCCTAGATTTGACAATAGGCCAAATGCACTATCGCAATCTGCCTCATGTATTGGTGCTGGTACTCCCACCAGATGTAATGACATTCCATTGTGAGTAGTGTTACTTCTTTGAGTTGGCAATGATACTAACGCGGTTTCAATACCATCGCTGAGAGAGTCAGTTGTTACTGAAACCTTTTCGCCAGCCCGTCCCGTATGGACTGGGCTAGAGGCGAGAACAGTTTCACTTTGGCTAATTGTAATTGCATGTACCAATGTACCCAATATTGGGTGTTCTAATTGTATGTCTAACTGAAAATTATTACCATTCCAGTCACTAGAGGGTTGAAGCTGTAATGGCATACCCATTACTTCACCAGGTGCTACGACAACAACATCTTTGCCAGAGATGACCCATCCTGTTGGAAGGTTCGGTATTGAGATGCTCATTATTGCAACATCATTACCCGTGTTCTCTATCCAAGCAGTTGGCCAAGATGCAACATCTTGTCTAACCATCCATGAACCCTTTGAATCAAGTGCTATGCCTGGCGCAGAACCAACTCTGACTGGGACTTCCTCAATAATTTGTCCAGCCCCGTTGCCATTGGAGATTCGAATACTAAGAACCCCAACTTCTCCTGCTACTGCATCCACAGGTGGAGTGACAGTTATCGTAATCACTCCAGTGCTTCCCGGTTCAATCTCTGAACCAATCTCAGGGAGAGTTACATTCCAACCTTGACCTGCTTTTGTGAAGTAAGGTGTAGATGGAGAGTTACCCTTCTGCTCCACAATTATATGCAATTCACCACCTTCTGGCGGCACTTCTAGAGATGTATTGGATAAGTCAAATCTCCATCCTGCAACATCCTCTACTTCCAAATCAATACTAACGTCCCGATCTATGTCGAAACCATTCGATGATGCAGTAAGCGTCAGGCTAGCGATAGTACCCGACCAAGAGTTTTCTGGAATTGTAATGTTTAGTGATATTGTTTCACCTTCCAGTACATCGAGTCTAGATGAATTGACAATTTCAGCATCCCATACAGATACATCATTACCAGAATGGACTATTGTGAACGATGGAGTTAGTGATAAGAGGTCATCCGTGTTTCCAGTATTCGTGAGGTCTAGGGTTAATTCCAACACTCCGCCTGGCGTGACTTGCATCCAATTACCTTGTACAATTGAGATGTCCCACCGGTGGTCAGGTCTAGCCTCAATTGTGATATTTGCTCTATCGGTAGCAGTTGAATCACCAATACTTGTCCAATCGAATACCAGTTCAAAACTCTCTCTTGCTGGAACATCAGCGGGTAGAATTGCGTAAACGGGTATTGTGGCAAAGCCACCGGCCCCCAATGTCCTTGGGAATGCTGACAATGGATTTCCATCCACATCTTCAAAGACAACATTAGGGGCTTGAGTCAAATTACCTGCAGTAACATTTCCAGAAAGTGTGAAAGTATCTATTCCATTACCAGGGTTTGCCAATCTCAAAATTATTTTAGTTCGCTCACTAACATTGAATACTGCACCATCTGAAGGAGTCACTACTTCAGCATCGGCTCTGAAAACTTGCAACACATGGAGCGAGATTGCTAGGTCTGAATTCGGCAAACTTTCCTCACTTTGGTTGAAATAATGCCGCATAGGGGGTGTATCTAATGGTAAATCCAAAAACAGTTCTCCATCTTGCCCATCCATTTCTAACATCGTTCCATTAATTGTGAGGTCGCCACCAACGCTCCAAATCCAACCCTCATTCAGCATTCCTGCATTTGACATGTCCCATTGTAAAGTAGTGCCTGCATAATTAGATTCGATATCCCATGATAGACCCGTTATTGGAACAGTACGGATGTGAGGTATATCGCTAGATACATCACTGGCTTGGACTGTAACAATGAAATCTTCACAAATTTCTTCAGTACCTGAACCAATACACAAAGTCAGAGTCGCTGATGTTGTGTCTCCAAGAGATTTAGAACTGGGGATTTCGAATTCGATAAGATACTCTTCTGTAGCACTTGGGTCTAATTCAATACCCCATTGTGCTGTGCCTGAATAATCAACTAGAGTGGTATCTGCACCCCATGAATTAGCAGACCACTGCATTTCAGTAGTCTCTTGGGCATTTCCTACATTCTCAACGAGTAGCCAGACGTGTGCTACATCTCCTGGCCTCCCATAACCTATACCCGATGGCAAACCTGTTGCGCCTTGGAGTGATAGACCCCGTGTTCTCTCTACTTCGAGAGGTAGGGTTACCGATGTGGATATGTTTTGATTTTGGTCTAGAACCAGAGTCATTGGAATTAATGCATCATCAGAACCCATTGCATCTGGAGGGACTGTAAATTCGAATTGAACCACTTGGGGGACGTCTCTTTCAAGATCCAGCGATAAGTCAGCAGAATCTATTGGAGCAAATGTCCATCCGGCCGGTAGTCCTGAAGTGTCATAACCAAGGCTCCAGGTCGAACTTCTGCTACCTGTGCTTGTTACTGTGATGTCAACAATTTGTGATGTGCCAGGTAATGCTCTTGAAACTTCAGTTGGTGTTTGGATTTGGGCAACATGTGGTTCAACAACAACTAATGTTGTACTGAAGTTATCATTATCATCTCTTGTTTGCGTCAGGTTGTTATTGACATCTAGATGTAATTCGACCGTGTGAACTCCAAGAGTCGCTTCAACATCTACGCTGAATGTGATAGGGCCGCCTTCCCCTGAGGGAGCGATAGCTTCTGCAACATTGACACGATGCCTTTCAATTTCAATTCCATCAAGAAGTAAAACAGCATCGACTGCTTCTTCCGTGTTGACAATTCCTATATTGGAATATTGCCCGGATATCGTCACCATTTCTCCAGGGTCGGGGTCTGTCGGCGTGAATCCTATGCCTCTTCCATCTGCTAATGGTGCAACATCAGCCTTTGCTTCACTGATTAAAGCATCACCGACAAGAATGTCCAGATAGCCATCTCCATCCATGTCTGCAACAGCAGGGCTAGCCCATGTCCGGTGTGGGACATCGATTGGTGCGGCCCATCCAGTTCCAATATCAGCGGATGCGCCTGTGTTTCCATCGAATGCAAATATCCGTTGGCCGAATGCGACCAACAACTCCGGCTCATCTTCTCCGTCTAAGTCAATTGAAATTGGAGCAGACACCGCGATTTCATCATTATCATTACCGCCACCGCGTTGTAAAGTACGAGACCATTCTCTAAATGGCGGCTCTATTGTTATGTCATGGCAGCCAGTTACACCAGCCCTGTCAGTCCACTCTATCGGATACCAAGTAACCCAACAGACTCTATCTGTAATTCCATCTCCTGTAGTATCGACAGATAGTGGTTCAGCATCAGCATAGCCGTTTTTGGCTCTGAATCTCCAAAGTTCATTGGTACTCGTCAGTTCCATACCAACATATTGGGCACCCATTCCTTCCTCGCCTCCATTACTATCTGCAGGTAATGTTAGAATCATTTCCGGTGCAGCATCGGAATCGAGTTGAGTTATCACTGGACCAGGTAGACGTAGGCGTGGTGTATCGCTATCTGTGTCCGTACCTTGAATTGAAACTCTTTCCCAATCCAATGAACCAGTTGGCCCATCGATTCTCCAGATCCACATGTTACCGCTAGAATCGACAGTCGTCAACACAATCGCACCACTGGTGTCATCAAGTGCAGCGAATGCTGGGTCTGATGGATGGGTCCCTCTGTCTAAGGATACCTTCCAATCGGGATCAGGTGTTTGCAGGCCTAATGGGAGAGAGATTACAGTTGGTTCATCTGTTGATGTATCAACTGCTGCTATGACGAGTTCGGGTGTACCATCAAGTGACAAATCAGCAAGTAATGGTTGAGTTACTGAAAGGTGATTCGATTGACGAGTAAACCAATGCGGGCTGGTGATGCCTATTCGCAAATCTCCATCAGACCAGGACCATAACTTTTCATTTGAGTGCCCAGATGTGTCCCAACCAGATTCATCACAGGACAACTCAGGGGACCAAAGATCTACTTTGAGGGCGGCGTCGGTATCGTAAGCTAAAGCGATCTCAACTTTACCATCACCATCAACGTCAACAATAGTTGGAGTTGAACGAATATATTTTGCATCTCCGAGGTTAACATCCCATGCAACTTTTGCAGTGTCACCCTCGATAATTGCAAGATGCCTTTGAGAATTAGAATCATCGGTATAGGTCATCACAGCAAAAAGGTGGTTTTCTCCGCATCTTTCTTTGGCACCATTGGGTGAAGTGATTGAATTTGCCATGTCTGCTATTGCAACCCCATACCCATCTGCACCTTTTTCGTTATCAAATGCAACCCAGTTGACAGCCGGGGTCTCAATCGTCATCAATCCTGAATTTCCGTGCTCAGGTAAATTTCGGGAATGACCTGGGTCCCTGCCATATTGTGCCCACGGTTGCGAAAGTGGGTCCCATGCGATATCGTCCTCTTCATCAGCCAATGTTGGGGTGGGAATAACTATGGTTGATGCAAGCAAAATGAATAACATGAGAACTGCTCGTAATTGCGTTTTCATTCGCTCCACCCAAAAATACCGGGTCGTACAAGGTTGTTAGGGCTTTGGGCCCTACGGGCCCAGTAGAAAGCGATATTTACACCCTAAATTATTACCCGGAATAGGGGTTTGACAAGCCGGCAGGAGCCCGTTCAAAGGGGGTTTGATTCAAATAGGGGTCGATGGTGGCGTGGATGACTTCGGTCACACTTCTCTCCCGAGGCACTTGCCGGTGAAGGACGGATGGGGCATCAATGCCTCCCTCGTCCCGCTTGCAATAACTCGGTTAAGGGAGCACAAGGAGGCGTAAAAATGTATAAGGTAGTCACTAAGGAAGATACCATTCGTATACCTGCGGAGTATATCCGTAAGGAGAAGTCATTGAATGAACATATTGATCGCTTGGCTGCATCAGCATTCGAAGGTCGTTTTGACGATGACAATAATTTCGTTCTTGTAACCTCAAACCACGAACCATTGGGCCGTGGAAGAATTATTCACGGGGACGGAGCAATCTATCAGGAAGTTCGATTTGATGCAGTTCTATTCTGTATCGAAGATTACGAAGTTGTTGAAGGTGCTGTATCCGAAGTCAACGATTTCGGTGCATTCGTAAGAATTGGTCCAATGGAAGCACTACTCCACAAGTCGCAAATCATGGAAGACCATGTCGATATCAATGCTGGCATGGGAGTTCTTGAGGGCCGCCAAAGCGGTCGAAAACTAGGTGTCGGAAGTTCAGTTAGAGCTCGCATCGTTTCACTTTCCCCAGATACAAGTGACCCACGTCGCTCCAAGATTGGTCTGACTTGCAAGCAGTCAGGACTTGGTAGCCACGAATGGATCCATGATGACCAGAATAAAAGTTCGGAGTGATTTTGAATGCCAAAGAATCCCTTTGCATGCAGTGAGTGTCACATGATTTTAGCAGAAGATATTGATCAGTGCACCCATCATCCATCTGCACCAGTCTCTTCTGACTGGACTGGATATGTTGTAGTCTTAGACCCGTCTCGCTCGGAAATAGCGAACCGCCTCAATATTGAGGTACCTGGAAATTACGCCCTCAAGGTGAATCTCCGCTGATAAGGAGGAATTAATATGGAAATTATTGACCGTAAAGAAAACCCACTACTAAACAGAGTCGAGATTGAATTCCGTTGGAATCATGATGGCAAATCTACACCATCGCGTGTAGAACTGCTCAATGGTGTTGCAGCTATTGAACCCGGTTCCAATCGTGACCTAATTGTAGTCAAGAATGTAAATACTCGATTTGGCGCAGGTACAACAACAGGCCTCGGTCTAGTCTATTCTGACGAGAAATCTCTGAAGGTAGAGCCAGACTACATACACGCAAGGTATGCTGGTATGCGTTCCTCTAGTGCAGTACCTGCTGAAAAAGCAGCACCTGCTGAAGAAAAGGGAGGTGAGGCTTGATGTCTGACGGTCCTAAAGCTGGAGCAAAATGGTCCAAGTACTCTGTAGAAGATGGTTCACTAGTTCGTAAAGCCGAATTCTGCCCTGAATGTGGCCCTGGTGTATTTCTAGCATCTCATGCTGACCGCAAGTCTTGCGGCCGCTGTGGTTTTACTCAATCTAACGAGTGATTATTTTCATCCCCTAAATGTGGGCTGAATTGACCTTGGTTATCGAGAACTAGCCAGTTTTCATCTTGCTTTACTAATTGCACGCCTAGTTCGGTACGTGTATTTGTTCCACCTCGTAGCATTATGTCCTCGCGCCAAGATATGATTTTCCAATCATTACCATCGTGAATTGCATCTTGAATTGTACCACGTAATTTCCTAGCGACAGTGATTTGTCCATCCTTAAATTCCCAAGCCCAGCCATCATTCGAAGATAATAGAAAATTGTCTCCATCATTGAAGACCTTTTCAAGGTCACAATCAACTCCGAGTGAACCTTCACTCAGGACATGGCCATCAGATAATGAGATTCTCCGATATTTACCATCTCTTGACCAAACCACCACCTCATCTGCAACAATAGAAATTGCTGCAACTTCATTTGACCGAGGTGGAGTTTTATCTTGTTCCTCCATAAGAGAAAGCCTCCAAAGTTCATTTGCGGATGAGTCAATGCAATAAATTCCTCTAGCCCACAATGCAAATATGATTTTGTCACCCCTCGACTCTAACGCCAAAGGTTCAGCATCGATAATGTGGCACCACTTTGAACCAGCGACCATTGTAGTATCTTTACTCAGGCGTAGTGTGGCCTTTGTAACGCCCTCTTCGAGAGGTTCTTCCAGTGAAAGCAACGCCATTCTTGCCAATCTTAAATCGTGGTCGACCCAAGTCGCAACCAAGCCTCCATCACACAATGATGCAAATGTAATCTCACATGGAAATGGATGTACTGTATTGCCGGCAATAGTGATGCCGCCTTCCACATCGACCAAAATGTCTTGATCGTTGTGACGGAAATGTCCCCATGGTGCACTCTCCATGAAGCGGGGATGTGGACTAGGCTTGTGAACCATTCCTTCAAGAATCCTCATCTCTACGCCTCTACATGGTCAGCCTAATTCTTGTGTCGGGTGGGGATGTCGCTTCAACCAATCAGGCTAAGGAATTATTAAAATTAGCAGATTGGGATTTACTCGAATCGGTAGAGGGGTATCGTGCCTATTCTTTCAAACATGCAAGAATTTGGTGGATTGAAGATGGTTGCTTGTGGGAAGATGACTTGGATAAGAGATGGGAAACTGCCACTGGTGAAAAACCAACTGAGGTGATATTCCCTTCACGTCACTCCGCAGCTAGCGGAAACGCATCACTAACCTTACATCCAATCGGAACAATGCAAGTTCCACCGAATGAAATCCCCGATTATGGCGGCAGAGCCGGGGATTGCCCTCCACCAAACCCCCGAATTGGAGCATGGTGGCGCGAATTGAATCGGGTAGCCAGCGATTTAGATGAGTTCGATTTATCTTTGGAGACAACCCATCATGGGCCCTGGATTGAAACCCCTTCCCTATTCATTGAAATTGGTTCTACATCCGAAACTTGGGGTCACAAAGAAGCCGCAAAATTGCTGGCGGGAATCATTCATCGAGGCCTAGGCTTGGACGATAGTGAAGGTCTTGGAACTTGGAATGGCCAAGGTCGAGTAGTTGTCACACTTGGTGGTGGGCATTATGCTCCAAGGGGAAACCTTCTGGCTTCACATGAGGGTATTTGGATAGGACACATGCTAGCAACATACGCACTACCATTTAGCAAAAATGAGGCAGGTGAGGTCGGTGGGATGTGGCAAAATAGCATCCGTAAAGCAATCGCTGCGACCCAAATAGGGTTTCCTGGTGGAGAGGTGATTTGTAGCATGGACAAAAAGGCATTCAAAGGTTGGCAGCGACAAGCAATTAGAGATCTTCTCGAGGAGTTAGGCATACCTTTGCTCAAGAGTGCAGACATCATCTGATGAAAACGGTCAAGAATCGTCTTCACTAGCAGGTAACATGGTCGGACTATTCTCGCGGATGATTGTCGGGATGACCATCCGAATGCCCCGTTGGTTTGTTGGCTGGATTAGCCGTAGATATGTGGCTGGACCCGACCTTGAAGATGCGGTTAAGGTGATGCAAAGATTATCCAAGGAAGGTGCTTGTTTCACAATTGATGTTCTTGGTGAAGATATTACCTCAATGGATGAAGCATCGTTCTTTCTTGAAGAATACAAACGTGTTATTATGGCCATTAGCGAGAACCATTTGGATGCCAATCTTTCAATCAAGCCAACCGCTTTCGGTCTACTATTGGACCGTGAAAAAGGAATGGATAATATCGAAGCCTTAGTGGCTATGGCAAGTAGCCATGACATGTTTGTCAGGCTCGATATGGAAGACAACAGAGTAACCGATGATACGATTCAAGTAATGCTAGATATGCATGAAAAAGGATTGACCAATGTTGGAGTCGTTCTGCAGGCAAGGCTATTTCGAACGATTGCAGATATCAAAGATATTGCAATGAAATTAGGTCCAAATGCCGACTATAGAATTTGTAAAGGCATCTACCTTGAACCATCAGACATTGCACATACCGACCGTCAGCCAATTATCGAAGCGATGAATACATGTATTGATGAAATGTTAGATACTGGGGCATATGTGGGAATTGCAAGTCATGACCATCCCGTGATAAATCACACATTGGAAGCTCTGGCGATTAGAAAAATGGGCCCGGAAGGGCTGGACCCAAGGATGAATTCCGGCGACCAGCGTCTACACAAAGGGTCAGGTTACGAATTCCAAATGCTGTTGGGTGTAAGGGGACCACTTCGGCGTAAATTACATGCAAAAGGGCATAGGACCCGAGTTTACATCCCATATGGTGAAAAATGGTATGAGTATTCAATTCGTAGACTGAAAGAGAACCCAACTATTGGGACTCAAGTCGCAAAAGCGTTCCTGATGCCTTGGACGAATCGTCCGTGATTAATCGCGCTTCTTTCTCTGGCGTCGATCAGAACTTTTCGGCTTTGGTTTACCTGATGTTTCAGCATCAGGTAAAATTGGATTAGGGTTGTCACCTAAGCGGCCTTCTTTCCAAGCTTGTCTTCTTTCACGTGGACTGTAAGGAATACTTTCTGCACGTCTAGGTGGTTCATGAAGGTAAACTCGCTTTATTTCATGAGCAACTACCCGGCCGGTCATCGTACGTCCGGCGCCGGTGTGGATTGCTCTAATTCTCCATTTTGCTCCACCGTGTTCCATTACAGTACCTGCTCTGAAGATAGTATCGCGCTCAACAAATATTGATTCACTATCTGATTGCTCACCTCGAGTGAGCGTTAGTCTTACCATGACAATATCTGAACGTACAGCATTTGCACGGCCAATTCGGTCTGCCTTCAGTTTCTTTCTCGAGTTGCCGGTCTTGGTTTCAATGCGATTAATTTCCCAACTTGCATCAGCATGCTCGAAAATATCTCCAGTCCTTATGACTTCATCTTCATCGATTTCAATTTTTGTAGAGACAGTATTTGCTCCTTCACTCAGAAGGAAAGTGACTGTAATTGGTCTCGGTTCCCTTACCTCGACACTATGGACCTTTTCACATTCATTACACTTAAGCAAAAAATCAGTACCAGTGCCCACTTTTTTTTCACGAAGAATCTCGTGTCCGCAAGGATAGCCACAACCAGGGCAGTCGGTGACATTTTCAATAAAAACGCCGTCGTCGAACTCTTCTAAATCCTCATCTAACTCTTCGTCCATGCGACATCCTCCCTATTTGTGGGCCAAGCGCTTCACCTTTGAGGCTGTCGGCTTATGCGAAGCCTTGTGAAGGGGGGCCAAGGAGCACTGCATATGCGCGATGAGATTTTGGCGGCACTTTTGACTGCTAGCAAGGATTTATCACGTGACGAACCCGAAGTCGCCAAAAATATTGGTCTTCAATTAGAGCACATGGGGCTTTCAACTTGGTCGATATCGGTTAGGAGAAGAATCCGAGATGCTATTTCTCGTCTTGAACCAAAAAATGTGATTCAGACCGGTGCTGGAATTGGGCATTTATCCGCATGGTTGTTTGACCACTTTGAGCAAGTTGAAGGAATTGAAAATTTTCAAATGATAGAGGACGGAAACCGCTTTGCAGTAATTCTAAAAAGGCTAAGTCAGAGATATTCTTCAGTGTCATCAAGTATTGTAGTTGGCTCGCCAGCATTACTTTGTGGAGAGTTGAAGGCGTGGAATATTTCCAAAACAGGAGACTCTCCTATCTTGCCTAATGCAGATGCTATTATTGTCGATTCACCGATGACTAAACTTGCCAGTGACGTCAAAGCAATGCTCCCAATTCTGAACCCAAACGGGGTATTATTCACTGTAGAGCCAACCCCACCTGTTGGTGACAGAACTGAAGATGACCCTGAGGTGGTAGGTTTCAACAACTGGATGGATTTAATTCGTTCATCCAATGAAACTCATCATTTGGCATTTGTACCATTATTTGGCGGTTCTATTGTAGCTTGGATTGCAAAAGTTTAGGCTTGAGATGCATCGATTAAATCATTTATCTGTAACAATCCATAGCCGTAATGGTCATCATGACCATCTTGGCCACTTCTCGGCTTTGATGAATCAGCAATCCATTGTTTTAGATTGTCGAGCATATCAGTTCCACCATCCTTTAGTTCGGGATGTGCCTCGAATAAAATTGCTATGGCTCCTGTGACATATACAGTTGCAGCACTCGTGCCAGAGGATAACCCCCACTTGTCACCTGGAATAATAACTGGGACTTTAAGGGCAGGTGCTACGACCTCTGGCTTCTCATCAGGATTGTTTCTTGGCAATTGAGGTGGGAAAATTCTAAAATCGTTGTCACCAATGGATGAGCCAGACCACAAATTGCCATTGATATCAACTCCTCCAACACAAATTACAGTGTCAACGATCCCAGGTGATGCTACATCACCGTCGTCAGATTCACCATCATTCCCTGCTGCGGCGACAACAACAATTCCTGCATCATATGCCGCATCGACTGCATCTTCGACTGCATCACCTAATATTATTGAAAACCCAGATGCGTTACCCCCTAGAGATAGTGAGATGATATTGACATTTTTTGATACACACCAATCGATAGCCTGTGCAACGGTAGCATCATCACCTTCACCATTTCCAGATAGCGCCTTAGCAACATACAAATCGACATCTTGGGCAATACCAGAAAGGCCACCATCTGCTACCAAAATACCCGCCATCATAGTACCATGGCCATTGTCATCATATGGTTCTGATTTACTTCCAATGAAGTCAGACCAATCTGCCAAGTTCAGATTTTCTAGGTCCCGATGAGTAGTATCAATGCCGGAGTCTACAATGCAGACGTCAACACCGTTGCCCGAATATTTATCAACATCATCATATTGAATTAGAGAATCAAATTGTTCTTCTTTTTCGATAACTAGTGCTGAGGGGCCAGTTAGACTAATTTCTCCGGTAATTATTTGCCAACTGTACCAAGCAAGTGCTATCAGAAGAATCGAAGTTGCAACAGTTGTTATTTGCTTAATGAAATCGATGTCGTTTTCAATTTCAGCATCAGGAATAGACGGTAATTCTTCCATTTACATCAACCCAAGGCAGCTACAGCTTCGACCAATGTTTCAGCGAAAAGTCGTACCTCTTCTTCAGTATTGTAAAGGTAAGTACTGGCGCGTAATGACCCTCGCTCAATCCCCTTATCGTTGAACCAAGAATGAACACAATGCATTCCACTACGGACCATGACATCAGCAGCCTCATCGAGCAATATTGCGATGTCATGTGAGTCGACATTTTCACAGATTACCGAACAAATCCCACTTCTCTGTGATGGGTCCTCAGGCCCAATGATTTGTAGGCCATCAACATCCTTGATAATCGAAGTCATAACTCTGTTCAAAGAAACTTCATGCTCATGAAC
>Ga0209709_10002454_pt1 | contig 16126 bp, 10 predicted proteins | sample ArcticOcean_MG_C_2_FD_187435 | JGI IMG/M metagenome (GOLD analysis project Ga0209709, IMG submission 187435) | Marine microbial communities from western Arctic Ocean - ArcticOcean_MG_CB4_136 (SPAdes) (version 2) | ecosystem: Environmental > Aquatic > Marine > Oceanic | place: Arctic Ocean... | reverse complement strand
ATTAGTTTATTAAATATATTTTTCATTATTTCTATTTTTAAAAGTCAATATTAATACCAAAAACTCCAGTTCTTGGTCTTGGGTAAAAATTATTATCTATACCACCGTAAATTTCCGGATCTATTCCGTCGTAATTAGTGAATGTTGCTACATTTTGTAACGACCCATATATTCTTAAGTTAGACTCTCCTAAAAAATCTGGGATAGTGTACCCTAAAGTTATATTGTCTATTTTAAAGAATGAAGCTTCTTGAATATAATGATCACTTAAAAGAGAGTTTTCTGTTAAGTTTTCAAAACCTGTAGATAAATAATCACTGTGTATATTGTTTAAGATTTCAAAAGTATTCCAAGTTTGGTTTAATACAGAATTTGAAGATACATTATTGTAAGCGTAGTTTCCTAAACTAGCCCTTGCTGTAGCAGTTAAATCCCAAGATTTCCATTTTATTGTTTCTGTGAACCCCATTATTATATCAGCAAAAGGATCTTCTTTTATATACCTATCATCATCATTTATAATGTCGTCACCATTTCTATCTACATACACTCCTTCTATTGGGGCTCCATTATTATTATAAACCTGTTGGTACACTAGGAAACTATAAGGAGATTCTCCTTCTACATGAGTTTGTATATTGTTTCCAACTCCCCCAGAAATACCTCCAATAAATTGTTGATCTGGAAGTCTAGTTACTACATTGTCGTTAAATGCTATGTTAGCATCTAAGGTATATTCGAATTCATCTGTTTTGATTATTGGAATATTAAAGGATAATTCGATCCCTCTGTTTTGCATATCACCAATGTTTGCATCAATTCTATTTCCGAAGTTAGTAAATGGATCAACTAGTGTATATGCAATTAGGTCCTTTGTTGTTTTATTATAAACGTTAATTGAGCCGTTTAATTTATCGTTAAACATACTGTAGTCAACTCCAATATTTAAAGTTTCTCCAATTTCCCATCTTAAATCAGGATTAATCGGTTCTGGTCTATATGTTTGATAAAATGAATTTCCAAATTGATAATAAGCTGTAGAAGTACTGCCTGTGTACCTTGTTAAGAATTTATAATCTCCTAACCCGTTTACATTTCCTACTTCTCCATAACCAACTCTTAACTTCAGACTATTAAAAATATTTCCTTTAAAAAACTCTTCGTTATGAATATTCCAAGCTGCTGCTAATGAAGGGAAATACCCCCATCTATCATTTGGATTTAGCTTAGAAGAAGCATCAGCTCTTAATGTTGCTGTAAGAAGGTATTTGCCATCAAAATCATAGTTTAACCTACCAAAGTATGATAATAGCACATTTTTGGATTTATCAATAAACTCAAAATCATTTCCATCTTCTTGAGCTTCACTGTCAAAACTATAATTGTCAAATTCAAAAGACTGGTAAGAATGACCCAAGACAAAATTTAAGTTATGATTTTCTTTAAATGAAGTGTTGTATGTTAAATAGGCATCAAATAAATTATTTGTAGCTTCCTGCTCATACCTAGACAATGAACCATTCCAAGTTGGATCAGAAGTTGGAATTAACTCTGAGGTTGCTGTAGAACCTACGCTCTTAGATTGATCTATACCTACATTAATAGTAGCAGTTAACCCTTTAATAAAGTTTAAATCGTAATCAAGTTTAAGATTACTTACAATTCTATCAACTTCAGATACATCATCAATCATATTTAAAAGTGCTAATGGGTTTGTTGGAGCTCCAATTGCAGCTTGATTACCCGTAGCAGAATCAATCCATGAGAAATAACCACCATATTGAGAGCCATTAAATACTGGCTTTGTAGGATCAAATCTTAATGCGCTACCAATTGCACCTCTATTAGCAAATCTATTTTCAGTATTCATTAAACGAGTATTAAGCTCAATCTTTAATTTATCGTTAAGTAAATTAGGTCTTAAACTTAAAGAAGCATTAGTTCTTTTAAAGTTATCTCCCATTAAAATTCCTTCGTGATCACCTAAGCTAACTGAAGCTCTCATAGGAATGCCGTATGCATTTCCAACAACACTTAATGAGTTTTCCGTTCCCGTTGCTCTGTTGTAAATTTGATCTTGCCAATTTGTATTTGAACTACCTAATGCCGCTATAGCATCTGCATTTCCGCCAGAAGTTATAAGCTCTGTGAATTCGGAAGCAGTTAAAACATCAACTTGATTTTCAGCAGAATAAGTAGTTAATGAAGAGTTATAATTAAATTTAAACCCTGAATCTCTTCCTTTTTTAGTAGTAATTAAAATAACACCATTAGCACCTCTAGATCCGTAAATCGCAGTTGCTGAAGCATCTTTTAAAATCACCATACTTTCAATATCATTTGGACTAACCATATTAAGTGGATTTCTGGATCCACCAACCCCACCATCATTTAGCGGTAGACCATCTAACACTATTAACGGAGAGTTTGTTAAGGATAATGATCCTAATCCTCTTATTCTAATGCTTTGGCCATCTCCAGGAGATCCACTTGAAGAAGTTACTGATACACCAGCAATTTTACCAACAATTAATTGTTGAGGAGATAAAACTGGACCTTGATTAAAGTCTTCAGATGTTACTAAATCAGCTGCACCTGTAAGATCTTCTTTTTTAACGCTACCATATCCAATTACAACTATCTCATCAAGAGAAGATGTATCTTCAGTTAATACTATGTTTAGCGATGTTTGATCTCCAAGAGTTACTTGTTGAGTTTTATATCCTACATAAGAAAAAGATAGAATATCCCCTTTTTTAAGATTGATTGAGTAATTTCCATCAAAATCAGTAGCAGTACCTGTATTAGAACCTTTAACCAATACATTGACTCCAGCTATTGGGGAGGAGGAAATTTCGTCCGTTACAATTCCATTGATTGATGTTTGACCAAAAATAAATATTGGACATAACAACAATATCAATAGAAAAGAATTTAAGTTAATTTTCATATTTATAAGATTAATTATTTAGTTGTATTTTTTGTAAGATATTCTCTATGTTAAATTTATGCAAAATTTATTTAAGTATTAACAAGTATCTTTTTCGCAAACGTTTTCGTGTTTATAACTTTTATATTTTAATATACTAAATATTCCTAATACAATAATTTTAATATCTATTATTCTATATATTTATATAATATAACTTTTCATAAATTTAATATGAGACAAACTGTTACATTGAAACAAATTGCTAATGAAATTGGAGTATCTATATCTACAGTATCAAAAGCATTAAGAAACAGTGTTGAAATAGCAGCAGAGACTAAATTAAAAATCCAAGCCTATGCAAAATTATATAACTATAGACCGAATAATATAGCGCTAAGTTTAAAAAATAGAAAAACGAATACTATTGGAGTGATAATTCCTGAAATAGTTCATCATTTCTTTTCTAAGGTTATTAAAGGAATTGAGCAAGTAGCAAATAAAAGAGGCTATAATGTTATTATAGGTTTATCAAATGAATCTTTTGATAAGGAGGTTATCAATATGCAGCTATTGGCAAATGGGAGTATTGATGGGTTTATATTATCAATATCTAAGGAAACACTTCTAAAACAAGATTACCATCATTTTACTGAGTCAATTGACCAAGGGATGCCAATTGTAATGTTTGATAGGGTAGTTAATGATATTAAGTGTGATAAAGTAGTGGTAGATGATTACGAGGGATCTAGAAAAGCAGTAGAAATGCTAATTAGTAAAGGTTGTAAAAACATAGCCTTAATAACTACTAAAGATTACGTTAGTGTTGGGAGATTAAGAACAAAGGGGTATTTAGAAGCGTTAGATCTTAATAAAATTGCAGCAAATTCAGAATTTATTTTAAAAGTAGATGATAACGATGTTTCAGATGATCATTTAGAATCCCTAGAATCTGATATAGAAAAATTATTGAAACAAAATAAAGTAGATGGAATTTTTGCAGTAAACGAAATATATGCAATAACTGCGATGAAGGTAGCGAGGAAATTAAAATTAAAAATACCTGAAAATATCAAGATTATTGGTTTTACAGATGGTGTTTTGTCTAAACACGCATCACCCAGTCTTACTACAGTTAGTCAACATGCAATAAAAATGGGAGAAATCTCTGCCAAACTAATTATTGATAAACTTGAATCTAAAGAGACCAATGAAAACAATCAATTGATTATTATTCCTACAGAAATAATTGAAAGAGAATCAACTATTTAAATCTTGTTAACACTACAACGTTGTCGGAAATAATTAATTTAAGTTAAATTTTATTTATGTATATATTTACTTATGTTGAACTTTTAAAACTATTCTTTATTAGTTACAATTTAAAGGTTTTAGTAATAGCTTATGAATAAACAAAAATTATCTTTTTGGCAAATTTGGAATATGAGTTTTGGGTTCCTTGGAATTCAGTTTGGTTTTGCTCTACAAGGTGGATTCATGACAAGGATTTTTCAAACATTAGGTGCTTCATCTGATGAAATTCCATTACTCTGGATTGCGGCTCCATTAACAGGATTGATTATTCAGCCTATAATAGGTTATTTAAGTGATAATACTTGGCACCACAGATTCGGTAGAAGAAGGCCTTATTTTCTGATTGGGGCTATATTAAGTTCTATTACACTGTTTTTTATACCATACTCTTCTACTCTATGGATTGCAGCTGGACTATTATGGATTTTAGATGCTTCAATTAATATATCAATGGAACCATTTAGAGCATTAGTAGCAGATAAATTAGATGAGACACAAAGATCTCATGGTTTTTTGGTTCAAACATTAATAATAGGAATAGGTACTTGGATTGCTAGTAATTTACCATGGTTCATTTCTTATATTGGTTTTAGTGATTCTGCATCAATTGGAGTTGTGCCAATGTCAGTAAAAATAGCATTTGGAATAGGAGCGTTTGTGTTTTTATCTAGTATTATATACACCGTTTTCACTACAACGGAGTACCCTCCCAATAATATAGAAGAATTTAAAAACAAATCAAAGAATTCAAATTTTTCAAAAGAAATAATAAGTAATATTATTTCTATGCCTAAAACAATGAAAAAACTAGGAATAATACAATTCTTTTCATGGTTTGCTTTTTTTACAATGTGGAGTATGTCTAACCCCGCACTAACCGAACATGTGTATAATTCTCCGATGCCAATTCAATCTGATTTTAATTTAAATACTAATAATTTAAGTTATTATGATGCTAACACCAAATTTCAAGTAGCCTCAAACTCTGTAGGTTCTGCAATGGGGATGTATGGCCTTTCTTCAATGTTATTTGCATTAGTTTTAACCTTTTACACATCTAAAAAGAAGATAAATAGAAAATACATACACATGTTTTCTTTACTTGCTGGAGGATTAGGTTTTATAATGATGTATTTTATAGAGGGGCAACCTGAATTATTAAAATATTGTTTTGTTTTAATAGGAATTTCTTGGGGGAGTATTCTTTCAATGCCATACGCTATGCTTTCAAGCTCGGTAGATCCGGAAAAAATGGGTATTACAATGGGTATTTTTAATATGTTTATTGTTATTCCTCAAATTATAGCAGCTATTGGAGGGATTAACTTAGTTTCAAACATGATTGGAGAAGAACCTATTAACTCGATGATTATAGCAGGCTTAAGTTTAATGATAGCTGGCTTTGCAACCTTGTTAATTACCAATGAAAAAGCAATTAGTTAGATGAGAAAAAAACTATTCATTTTTGATCTAGATGGTGTTATTGTTGATACAGCAAAGTATCATTTTTTAGCTTGGCAAAATATTGCAAGTGAACTTGATATAAATTTTACTATCGAACAAAATGAATTACTAAAAGGAGTTAATAGAGAAAATTCATTGTTAAAAATTTTAGAATTTGAAAACAAATCGATTGAACTATCACTTTTTAATTCTTTATTAATCAAGAAAAATAATATTTATTTATGTTATGTTGAAAAAATCAATTCAAATGATATTATTGACGGAATTATAAACTCAATTGATTACATAAAGAAAAATAAGCATCATCTAGCATTGGGTTCTGCAAGTAAAAACGCCCAAATGATTCTAAGAAAGTTAGAGCTTTTTGAATGTTTTGACATTATCATAGATGGAAATATTACTGAAAATGCTAAACCTAATCCAGAAGTATTTCTCCGATCTATGAATCGTTTAAAAGTTAAGCCAGAAGATTGTATTGTGTTTGAAGACTCTATTTCAGGAATCACTGCTGCTAATACAGCTGGTATGATTAGTGTAGGAATTGGTAATAAAGATGTTTTATTTAAAGCAACTCATAATTTTTCAAAATTCAATTTAATAACTAATCAATTTTTAAGTCATTTATAAAACATGAATAAAAAATATCTCATATCTAATAGTTGGTCAATTATTGAAGATAGGTACGACAAATCCAAAATAAAATCCTCCGAAAGTATTTTCAGTATTGGTAACGGCGCTATGGGACAAAGAGCCAACTTTGAAGAAAATTTTACAGGTGATTCTTTACAAGGAAGTTATATAGGTGGTGTTTATTATAACGACAAAACTAAAGTTGGTTGGTGGAAAAACGGTTATCCTAAATATTTTGCAAAAGTCTTGAACTCTCCTAATTGGATTGGAATTAACGTAAATGTTAATGGTGAAAACATTGATCTTAATAATTGCTTTAAAATTGATTCTTTTAAGCGTGAGCTAAATATGAAAGAAGGGTGGCTTTCAAGAGAATTTATAATCCATTTATATAATGGAGAAATTCTCAAAATAAATACAAAAAGATTTTTAAGCTTAGAGTATGATGAGATTGGAGCTATACAATACAATGTTACTCCACTAAGTAATAATATTAAATTAGAATTAACCCCTATTATTGATGCCAATGTCTCAAATTCTGATTCTAATTGGAATGATCAGTTTTGGGATCATTACTCATCTTCTTTAAACAATGGAAATTCTGCTTTTGTTTTATCAAAAACATTAAATACAAATTTTCACGTATGTACTTATATGAGTACTAATGTTTATATAAATAATGATCTTTTTAAATGTATTCCATCTATAAACTCTAATGATAATTTGATTGAGTTTAAGTATGATGTAGAATTGAATAAAAACACCACTTTGACTTTGATTAAATTTGGAGGATATGTTTCTAGCTTAAATCATGAAAAATCAGAATTAATCAATCGAGCAAAAGACAATATTAAAACAGCATCTGATATAGGTTTTGAAGCATTGTTAAATATTCAAAAGGAGTCTTGGAGCTCTATATGGAATACTTCAGATATAGTAATTAAAGGGGATGTTAACGCTCAACAAGGAATAAGATTTAATATTTTTCAACTTAATCAAACTTACTTAGGTAAAAATCCAAAACTAAATATTGGACCTAAAGGTTTTACAGGCGAAAAATATGGTGGTAGTACTTATTGGGATACAGAAGCTTATTGCTTGCCATTTTATATGGCTACTAAAGGAAACATGGTAGCTCTAAATCTTTTAAACTATAGACATAATCAACTCGATAAAGCAATTGAGAATGCATTGAATTTAGGCTTAGGTAATGGTTCTGCACTTTATCCCATGGTAACAATGAATGGAGAAGAATGTCATAATGAATGGGAAATTACATTTGAAGAAATCCACAGAAATGGAGCTATTGTTTATGCAATATATAACTACCACAGATATACTGGTGATTATGAATATATATTAGAAAAAGGAATCGATGTCTTAATTAGTATTGCTAGGTTCTGGGGGGAAAGATCTAATTTCTCAACCTCGAAGAACAAGTACGTGATTTTGGGCGTTACAGGTCCTAATGAATATGAAAATAACGTAAATAATAACTGGTACACTAACTATATTGCTAAGTGGTGTATTGACTATTTTATATCAAATTTAGACTATATCAAACTAAACCATAAATCATCTTATGATAAGATTATTAATAAATTTTCTATAAATGATATTGAAATTCTTAAATTAAAGGTTGTTGCAGAGAATATGTATTTTCCTTATGATGATACTTTGGATATTTTTCTACAACAAGATCAATTTTTAGACAAAGATTTGTTTGGAGTTGACTCTATCCCGAATAGCGAAAGACCAATTAATCAGCACTGGTCATGGGATAAAATCTTAAGGTCCCCCTACATTAAACAAGCTGATGTATTGCAGGGTTTTTATTTCTTTGAAGATCATTTTTCTCAAGAACAATTAGAAAAACATTTTGATTTCTACGAACCTTTTACTGTTCACGAATCATCTTTATCATCGTGTATTCATAGTATTCAAGCTTCTAAATTAAATAGAGTTGATAAGGCATATGAGTTTTATCTACAAACTTCAAGATTAGATTTAGATGACTACAATAATGAAGTTGAAGAAGGTTTGCATATAACGTCTATGGCTGGTACCTGGTCAAGTATTGTTGAAGGCTTTGGAGGTATGAGAGTATTAAATGATAAGCTTTCATTCAACACTAAGATTCCAAAGCAATGGGATATGTATTCATTTAAAATTATCTTTAGAAAAAATATTATATCTGTAAAAGTCACTAGAAATTTAACTGAAATTGAGTTAGATGGTGATAAGCCTCTTGAAATTATTTTTAATAATAAACTAGTTATTGTGGAACCCAGTAAAATTGACATATGAAAAATTTAATTAGATGTTTAATGCTTTTTTTATTTAGTATATCATTAAATGCTCAAATTGAAAGGGTAGAGCCCCCAAATTGGTGGATAGGTTTCGAGAATATTGAATTACAATTATTAATAAAAGGGGATGATATACGTTATTCTAAAGTTTATATTGATTACCAGGGAGTTAATATTGTAAATACTCATTATGCGGATTCTCCAAATTACATTTTTTTAGACATTGAAATTAATTCTAATACTAACCCAGGATATTTCAATATAACTTTAATCACAAAAGAGAATAAAACACATAAATATTTATATTCTTTGGATGGTAGAAGCAAATCTAATAAACTAAATAAAGGGTTTGACTCTTCTGATGTAATTTATCTTATCACTCCTGATAGATTTGCAAACGGAGACTCTACTAATGATAAATTTAACAACCTTAAAGAGAAGTCTATTGATAGAGCAAACGATTATGGAAGACATGGTGGTGATATTAGAGGAATTATTAACAACCTAGATTATATTCAAAAAATGGGATTTACTTCAATTTGGTCGACTCCATTATTGATTAATGATATGGAAGAAGGATCATATCATGGATATGCAATCACTGACTATTATAAAGTTGACCCCAGGTTTGGATCTTTAGATGAATATATTGAGTTGTCTGAAGAGGCAAAGAAAAGAGGTATAAAGCTTCTGATGGATCAAGTAGCTAATCATTGTGGGATTTTTCATTGGTGGATGGATGATTTGCCTTTTGATAATTGGATAAATTATCAAGATGATTTTATAAATGAAGTTCCAATAACTTATTCAAATCACAGAAGAACAACTCATCAAGATACTTATAGTGCTGAAATTGATGCACTTCAAATGGTTAATGGCTGGTTTGTAGACACCATGCCTGACTTAAACCAGACAAACGATTTTATGTCTAATTATATAATTCAAAATAGTATTTGGTGGATAGAAACAATTGGTTTATCAGGGATCAGGCAAGACACTTACCCTTACCCGGATAAAGAGTTTATGAGTAAATGGGCTAATAGTATTATGGTAGAATATCCAAATTTCAATATAGTTGGTGAAGAATGGAGCTTAAACCCTTTGTTGGTTAGTTATTGGCAAAAGGACTCTAAAATTTCAGCAGATTATAAATCTAATTTACCTTCTGCAATGGATTTTCCAATGCAAAACGCAATTTATGAAGGAATCAATGAGATTGAGAATTGGAATACTGGATTAATAAAAATTTATGAAGGCTTAGCAAATGATTTTATTTATCCAAACCCTCAATCCTTACTTCTTTTTTCTGATAATCATGATATGAGTAGAATTTACACTCAATTTGATGAAGACATTGTAAAAACAAAAATGGCATTAAGTTTAATTTTAACTATGCCAAGAATACCACAAATTTATTATGGAACTGAAGTTTTATTAAGTGATAAGTTTAAGCCCGGAGATCATGGATTAATTAGAACTGATTTTCCTGGCGGATGGGAAAATGACACTTCAAATGGATTTGATAATCAAGGATTATCAGAAATTCAATTAGAGATGAAAAACTTTTTAATGAAACTATTAAACTTTAGGAAAAAATCAAATGCCATACATAAAGGAAAAACAATTCATTTTGCTCCAATAAATGGAGTTTACTTAATTGCTAGAACTTACAAGGACGAAGTATTGATTAATATTATTAATAAGAATGAATCCCCTGTAAAATTAGACTTAAAAAGGTTCGATGAATTAAAGCTTAATGGTTTTTCTTTTTTAAATGTAGTAACTAAAGAAATTATACTTTGGGAAAATGAAATCAAACTAAGCAAAAAAGGATCTTATATCCTTAATTTACAAAAACCATGAAATTAAAATTATATATATATATTATTTTTCTATCATTATTTTCTTGTAATAAAAGTTCAATTGATAAAAATCAATTAAAATTACTAGAGGATATAAACTTGTTTTCTGGAGATCTATTCAGAGTTGAAAATTTTAAATCAATTTTTGTGTCTGAAAGGAATGTAGATATATGGATTCCAGATAGTTATGATACAGATATATCTTATTCAGTTTTTTATATGCATGATGGACAGAGTTTGTTTGATCCATCTAAAACCTGGAACAATCAAGAGTGGAAGGTTGATGAATGGTCAACGAAATTGATGAATACTAATGAAGTTAAAGACTTTATAGTAGTTGGTATACATAATGGTGTAGAAAGTAGATGGTATGACTACTTTCCTCAAAAATCATTAGAGTTTATGACTAATATTGATCTATCTAATATAATTAAAGATGAGTCAAAGTTAAACTCCGATAATTATTTAAAATTTATTGTAAAAGAACTGAAACCTTTTATTGATGATAATTTTTCAACCAAGAAAAATACTGAAAACACTATAATTGGTGGGTCTAGTATGGGTGGACTAATATCTATGTATGCAGTTTTTGAATATCCTGAAATATTTGGCTCTGCAGCTTGTCTGTCTACACATTGGGTAGGGCATCTTGATATAGCTAATAGAAATATTTTTTCTAAAGCAATTTTTGATTATATGTCATTTAATATTCCTGTTAGTAATAATAATAAGTTCTATTTTGACTATGGGACGGAGACTCTAGATAGTTATTATTTAGAGTATGCACATACAGTAGATAGTATTTTTTATAGTAATGGATACAATGAACTTAATTTTGTCAATCTTAAGTTTGAAAACGAGAATCATTCAGAGAATTCATGGAATAAGAGACTTAATGTGCCTATTGAGTTTCTTTTAAAAAAATAGTCATATGAATAAATATTTACTTGTTTTTGTAATTGTTTTAACATCTTGTAATAAGCACATGAATGTGAATAACGAGCACGTTTCATTATCATCACCATTTTACTTAGAGAGTGAATCAAATGATTTAGTAACCTCGGATTATATTATTAACACTCAAAATATTGATTCTGTTTCAGGCTCTACTGGGCTCATTTTGAATTTGTCTACAAACAAAAGTTTGTTAAATATTCGTATTAGTAAGTCTATTTCACAATTATCTAATATTAAAATTTGGACTGGTGGGGTAAGTACAGATATCCCTGTTTTTAATAGTGAAAAATCAATTAAAAAAATTGAATTATTAGATGTTTACAAGAAATATCAAAATGTTTTATTAAAAGGAGAGTTTACAAATTGGCAACTAAAGCGATTGAATTACAAAGAAGGTAAATGGATTTATAATGCATTAGTTGAAAAGGGTGAACATCAGTACATCTTTTTAATTGATGGAGTAGAAAGTTTAGATCTAAATAATTCAAGTCAAATCAGTAATGGTAGTGGAGGTTTTAATTCTGTTTTAAAAGTTGAAAACTTCGAAGATAAACTTCCAGTAATTTATAGTGACGATTTATTTGAAAACTCATTTAATATAAACTCAATAAATCAATTTACTAAAGTTTTTGTTTACTTAGACAATAATATTATTAAAGTTTATAATGATCAATTAGGCTCTAATACTTTAAAAATAATTATTCCAAAAAACATTAAGAAAGGAAGATCTTTAATCCGAATTTACGTTGCTAACAAATTTGGTAGAGGTAATGATTTACTTATTCCATTACATGATGGCGAGATTATCACAAATACTAACAATCTACAAAGAACTGATTTTCATAATCAAATAATGTATTTTTTAATGGTTGATAGATTTTCAGATGGTGATATTTCTAATACAAAAAAACTGAGTAATGATAGCGTGAACTATAAGGTGGATTATTTTGGTGGCGATTTACAGGGAGTTATAAATAAAATTAATGATAATTATTTCACTGATTTAGGTGTAAATACAATTTGGTTATCTCCAATTACACAAAACCCAGAAGGTGCTTTTGGCTTATGGAAAGATCCTTTAACTAAATTTTCTGCTTACCATGGATACTGGCCCATATCCAATACTAAAATTGATTATAGATTTGGAGATGACAGAACATTTACAGAACTAATTACTAAAGCTCATGATAAAAATATAAATGTAATCTTGGATTATGTAGCTAATCATGTGCATATTGAACACCCGTTATACAAATCAAATCCAGATTGGGCAACTAGCCTTTATTTGCCAGACGGCTCAATGAATACTGAAAAGTGGGATGATCACCGTTTAACAACTTGGTTTGATACATTTCTTCCAACTTTAGATTTTAGTAAAAGAGAAGTGGTTGAGAAAATGACTGATTCGGCATCTTATTGGCTTACTAATTTTGATTTAGATGGGTTTAGGCATGATGCTACAAAACATATACAGTTAGATTTTTGGAGAACTCTAACGAAAAAGATTAAAAATAGGGTAGATAGACCTGTTTTTCAGATTGGTGAAACTTACGGTAGTCCTGACCTAATTAAAAGTTATGTTAATTCAGGTATGTTAAATGGGCAATTTGATTTTAATTTATATGATAGCTCAGTGCAAGCTTTTGCTAACCCTAATTCAAGTTTCGTTGATTTATCTAACTCACTTAAAAAAAGTCTTTATTATTATGGTTATAATCATTTAATGGGAAATATTACAGGAAATCAAGATCGTGCTAGATTTATTAGTTATGCTTCTGGTGATTTATCCTTTAACGAAGACACTAAGAATGCTGGATGGACTAGGGAGGTGAAAATGACTGATACATCAGCGTATAAAAATTTAGAAATGTTACATGCTTTTAATTTATTTATACCAGGAATTCCGAGTATATATTACGGAGATGAATACGGAAGTATTGGTGGAAATGATCCTGATAATAGAAAGTTAATGAGATTTGGAAATTTAAACTTATTTGAATCAAAGTTAAAAGAAAAAGTATCAGATTTAATTAAATTAAGAAAATCTAATCTTTCTTTATTATATGGCACCACATCTGTAGAATTTGTTGATAAAGATATTTTAGTATTAAAAAGGAGATATTTTAACCAAACATCACTTGCTGTTTTTAATAAATCTAATATCACTTTTAAATATAATGACACTTTAATTGAAGCTAAAGACTATAAAATTATTGTTTATGAAAATTAATTAGTTAAACATCTTTTTTTTCTTCATTACTTTTAATACTAGGTATATAACTACTGAAATTATAGCAGCGTAAAACCAATTATTACATTCAAAATATGTAATATTATTTTGCAGGACATTTTCAATCCAATCAAATAACCAGAATAGCGCAAACACTGCAACAAACCCATTTTTTTCTTTTTTTATTACTTTCTTTAAATCAAACTTATATAAAGGTTTTTTATAATGTTTAAAATTGAAAAAAAATGCAGGTGTTAATTCTGAGTATTTAGTATAATGATCATTAAACTTAGCTATAATAAACTGCTCTTCTGCATACATTATACGTTCATAATATATGAAATAAAGAAGTGTTGATATTACTATAAAATACAAGTTTAAAGTTAGCATTAGTATACCTAGCCACATAAGGTAATTACCTACATAAAGTGGATGTCTAACTAATGAATATAAACCTGTAGTGTTTAGTTCATTAGCAACTTGCCCAACATTAGTGTTTCTTCCTGAAGTTTTAGGTGGTGTGTGACCTACAACTTTAACCCTAATCAATAGTCCTATTAAGCTAGTTGCTAAACTAAATATTTTGTAGTTGACAATAATGAAATTGTTTGTTTCTTCAATATTAAATTTATCAGTAAAAATATAAATTATAACAGCTGCTATTAACAGTAAAATAGGTATGAAACTTCTGTTTTTAAATAGAAAATTACCTTGTTTTTGCATTTCTTTATTTAATGACATAATTTGCTTTTTATAAAGCATACGTAATTGTAAAATATGCCCTAGATTCAACTTGTAACGATCTATTATATAATAAGATAGCTTAATATTACGAAAGACTATTAATAATTCCTATGATAATGTATTTTGTGTCATTTATAATAATAATAATGGTTTATTTGTATTATGGAAAATGATGTAATAATAATTGGAGGTGGAGCTGCTGGTTTTTTTGCGGCAATTAATATCGCTATATTAAATCCAAAACTAAATATTTTAATTTTAGAGAGAGGTAGTGAAGGCTTACAGAAAGTTAAAATATCTGGTGGCGGACGATGTAATTTAACCCACGCTGAGTTTATTCCTTCTGAACTTACATCTAACTATCCACGAGGAGAAAAGGAACTTCTAGGTCCTTTCCACCAATACATGACTGGAGATACAATGAAATGGTTTGAGGATAAGGGAATAGAATTAAAAATTGAAGAAGATGGAAGAGTGTTTCCTGTTTCTAATACCTCTCAAACAATTATTGATTGTTTTGTAAATGAAGCCAATCGGTTAAATATTCAAATTTTATATAATCATTCTGCTAAATCTATCTCTAAAAAGGGAGGTCAGTGGTTAGTAAACACGGACAATAGTGACTTTTATTGCAATAAAATTTTAGTAACAACAGGGAGTAACCCAAAGATCTGGAATCTAATGGATAAATTAAATCATACAATAATTAAGCCGGTACCCTCTCTTTTTAGTTTTGATATTAAGGATGATAGAATTAATTCTATCCCAGGAGTTGTGATGGAAAATGTTGAAGTTTCTGTAGTTAACTCTAAATTAAGTTCAGATGGTCCACTTTTAATTACTCACAAAGGCTTGAGTGCTCCATCAATTTTAAAACTTTCAGCTTTTGGAGCTTTAGAACTAGCTTCGGTGGATTATCAATTTAATATTTCTATTAATTTTATTAAAACCTCCTATAATGAATGTTTGTCACAACTTAAACTTCTCAAAAGTGACATGTCAAAAAAAAGGGTAGTTAATCACTCTTTATTTGAAATACCTAAACGACTTTGGAAAGAATTGGTCGTTTACTCAGGTATTGAAACTAATACTGCTTGGGCAGATATAAATAAAAGTCAACTTAATCTATTGTCAACGCAGTTAACCTCTTCTATTTTTAAAGTTAATGGGAAGAGTACTTTTAAAGAAGAGTTTGTTACTGCAGGAGGTGTCGATTTGAAAGAAATTAATTTCAAAACATTTGAAAGTAAAATTAATCCTAATTTATATTTTGCTGGAGAAATTCTTAATATTGATGCAGTTACTGGCGGTTTTAACTTTCAAAATGCTTGGACTGGAGCATATATAGCATCAAAATCTATTTCAGATATTTCTTAGTATATTTTTCGTAATTTAATTACTTAAATATATGTATTATGAAATCTATACTTTTATCTTTGACAGCTCTTTTAATATTTTCCTGTAATAATAAATCAAGTAATAAATTTATGTCAGACATTAACCAACCCCCTCTAGTAAATAAAATCCCAAAAGAATTAAAAATTCATGGTGATGTAAGGGTAGATGAATTTTATTGGTTAAATGATCGTGAGAACCCAGAAGTTATTGATTATCTCAACAAAGAAAATGATTATTATAAACAAGAAACTCAACATACAAAAAAATTCCAAGAAGATTTATTTGATGA
>Ga0209709_10002453_pt1 | contig 16132 bp, 16 predicted proteins | sample ArcticOcean_MG_C_2_FD_187435 | JGI IMG/M metagenome (GOLD analysis project Ga0209709, IMG submission 187435) | Marine microbial communities from western Arctic Ocean - ArcticOcean_MG_CB4_136 (SPAdes) (version 2) | ecosystem: Environmental > Aquatic > Marine > Oceanic | place: Arctic Ocean... | reverse complement strand
ATGGCTGAAAAGTTTTGCCTTCAGTTACTCTAGAATTAATAGGTAATGTAAATTTAGCCATTCTCTAATACGTCCTTGCTTTCAATTTAACTGTTTCAACTTCATCTGTTAAGGTTTCTAGTTTTACCGGCTTATAATCAAACTTATTATTGCCATCACTATCTATCGTAACCAATGTGTGTTTTAACCAATCTTTATCATCTCGATCTGGGTAATCATCTCTTGCATGACTGCCTCGACTTTCTTGCCTATTCTGAGCCGAATAAAGGGTTGCTAAGGCTTGATACAGAAGGTTGTTTAATTCTAAGGTCTCGACTAAATCTGTATTCCAGATCAAAGATTTATCACTTACAGATACATTGCTAAAATCCTTAAAGAGTCCCTGCATTATATCAATCCCTTTTTTAAGTGTTTCGTCATCCCTGTAGACAGGAGCATACCTTTGCATTGTTTTTTGCATCTTATCTCTTAATTCTGCAGTACCAATATCACCCGAAGAGTTTCGTGTTGATTCAAAGCTGTCCATAATATCGCTAATCGTAGATGATTTAATCGTAATATGATTTTTAGTTTTTTTATCAAGTAAACTACAAGCGGTTTCAGCTGCTGATTTTCCAAAAACTATTAAATCCAATAAAGAGTTAGAGCCTAATCTATTAGCACCATGCACTGAAACGCATGCACCTTCCCCGACAGCCATAAGACCTTCAACTGTTTTTCCGTCACCAGTAGATATAACTTCAGTGTAATGATTAGTAGGCGTGCCACCCATATTATAATGAACAGTTGGAATAACAGGAATTGGCTCTTTTGTAGCATCTACACCAGCAAATATTTTTGCTGTTTCAGTAATTCCCGGTAATTTTTCATGGATTATACTAGAATCTAGATGTTCTAAATGCAATAAAGCATGGTCCTTTTCCTCCCCAACACCTCTACCGGCATTAACTTCCATTTGTATAGCTCTACTCACTACATCTCTGGACGCTAAGTCTTTAGCATTAGGAGCGTATTTAGGCATAAATCTCTCGCCTTCAGAATTAGTTAGGTAACCACCCTCTCCTCTAGCACCTTCTGTTATTAGACATCCAGCACCATAAATACCTGTAGGATGAAACTGAATAAATTCCATATCCATTAACGGCAAACCTGCTCTCAAAATCATTCCATTACCATCTCCAGTACAAGTATGAGCTGATGTTGAAGACTGATATGTTCTTCCATGTCCACCTGTAGCAAGAATTACAATATGAGATTGAAAGAGATGTATTGTTCCATCATCCAAGCACCATGCCAAAACACCAACACACTTACCCTCTTCAAAAACTAAATCTATTACAAAATACTCAATATAAAAATCTACGTTATTCTTAAGTGCTTGCGTATATAAAGTATGGAGAATTGCATGTCCTGTTCTGTCGGCAGCGGCGCATGTTCTCTGAGCAATACCTTTACCGTATTCAGTTGTCATGCCGCCAAAAGGTCTTTGATAAATTTTACCCTCTTCTGTTCTAGAAAAAGGTACACCATAATGTTCTAGTTCAATAATAGATTCAACTGCATTCTTACACATATACTCTATTGAATCTTGGTCGCCTAACCAGTCTGATCCTTTAACAGTATCGTACATATGCCAGCGCCAGTCATCTTCACCCATATTTCCAAGCGCGCCACTTATTCCACCTTGAGCAGCTACAGTGTGACTTCTGGTTGGGAAAACTTTTGATATACAAGCAACGCTATGTTTAGATTGTGAAATCCCCATGGTTGCTCTTAAGCCAGATCCGCCAGCTCCTATAACTATGACATCATGTGTATGTTTTATAATCTTGCTATTTTCCATATTAATTCCCTTTAATTATTATTAGCGAAATAAGTGTTATTGAAAATAATATAACATGAATAAACTTCGAGAGACTTACTAATAGACCTTGAGTTTTTACATTATGAATATAATCTTCTAATATTGTTTCTATTCCTAGAGAACTATGAACAAATAATACTAATGCCATAAAACTTATCACTAGAATCCCTGGAAACGATGAAATATCATTTGTGACATTCGCATATGATAGATTCCCAATTTTTAATAAATACAGGGTCACGTATATTACAATAGGCACAAGTAGTATTGCGCTGATTCTTTGAATTTTCCAATGAAAGACTGCCATAAATTTCCTATTAGTTAGTATAAAATATTACAAATAAAGTTAATGTGATCGATACCAGTATCACTAGGTATCCGGATAGATAACTATTTTTGATGCTCAAGCCTAGTCCCATATCCCAAAATAAATGTCTGATTCCATTACTTAAATGAAAAGCTAATGAAAAGAGTGTTCCGAATAAAATAATTTTAATAATTACATGACTTAATATTAGTAAAAATAATTGATAATAATCTGATCCAAGTGAAATAAAAAGTAAGGAAAAGGGAATTAAGATAGAAAACATGGATAAAATAACCCCTGTAAACCTATGTGTAATAGAAAGCACAGAAGTTAATTGTGGCTTATATATTTGCAGATGCGGAGATAATGGTCTTTTAGTATTCATTCTTCTTTCCATTTTTAAAATCTATACAGCGACCACTTTTTTCCCAATCACCATATCTAGTTGGGTCCAAGCCTTTTCGTCCACCAATCTCTTTAACTTCCTTAGTTTTCTCAGGAGTATTTTCTTCTGTTTTAGGCTTATCGGTATTCTGATCTTTATTCATTTAATCTCTCCAAGAGGTATTATATGCAAATATAAATTAAATAAATAGTACTTTATTAGGATATACTTATTTTCATTATCTAGGGTTTAGATATAATAACTTAACAGTAATAAATTCAAGGTAATAAATTATTTTTATGGATATCAATGCTTTATATGAATATTAAAGAATTATCTGGATATTCAAGTGATCCTGAAACAATATGTTTGAAAATATCAGGTGATGATGCTGGCAAATTTTTGCAAGGTCAATTCAGCAATGACATAAATTTATTAGAAAAAGATATTTCTCAATACTCTTCTTATTCAACAAATCAAGGTAAAGTTATTGCAATCCTAAGAATTTTAAAAGATAAGGATTCATATCTAATATTAATTAATAAAGAAATATCAGATTATTTTATTCAAAAATTATCCATGTATATACTAATGTCAAAAGTCACAATAGAAATGACAAGTGAATATCATATCATTGGAATATGCGGGCAAATGTCCAAAGAACTCTTGAGCTCTTATAATGCAAAAAACTCTAGTGACATAAAAGAAGATGACAGTTATCAGATCTTGGATAATAACTCTGAATACTTTTCTTCTTCAACTCTAATTTATAAAGATGAAGCGAAAGAAATAAATGAAATAAAAAAATTACTAACTAAAGATCAATTGGGATTTAATGTTAATAAGCTATCTGATTACTATAATCGTATATTAAGAGTAACAATGGAAACTAAAGAACAATATATACCTCAGGTTTTAAATTTAGAAAAACTAAATGGTATTAATTATAAAAAAGGATGTTATACCGGACAAGAGATTGTTGCCAGAACTCATTATCTTGGAAAAATTAAAAAACAGATATTCTTGATAAATCATAATTCAAAGTTAATAAATATTGCCAATAAGATACATGATGAAAATAATGAAATTTTAGGTGAAGTAATAAGTGGCAATGAAACTATTCAGGAAGAAATAATCTGCTTGGCAGTGATAAGATTGGATGCGATTGAAAAAGACTTGTATATAAATAATACAAAAGTAAATATAGTTAATTAACCCTTAAGGATATCTTTTATAATATCTCTTTCAATTAAAAGCTCTTTCTCCGAGTCTTTTATATATTTCATAGAAATCTCACTGACATCTAACCCGTTAATGATATTAATATTTGAGTCTAATATTTGCAATGGAAATGAAAAAAATATTTCATCACTTACACCGTAAGTATTTTCTCTCATTACTCCCATTGACTCCCAGTCTTTAGAGCCATTGGCTAGAATATTCAAATGGTCATATATTGCAGATGCTGCCGAAGCCGCGCTAGATTTACCACGATGCTCAATAATTTCAGCTCCTCTTTTTTGAACCCTGGGAATAAATATATCTTTTATCCATCTTTCATCAAGAGAAGTAATTGGCTCGCTATCATTGGAGACTAAAGAATGGTTCAGGTCTGGAAATTGTGTGGCAGAATGATTTCCCCAAACTACTAGCTGCGAGATCTGGTTAACTGATTTATTTAATTTGTTGGATAGAATACTTTTTGCCCTATTTTGATCTAACTTCATAAGTGATGTAATATTTTTTGAGGGAATATTAGTCGCAAAGCTTTGAACAATTAAAGCGTTGGTATTGGCGGGATTACCGACAATAATTATTTTAGTATCACTGCTTACACATTCATTAATTATTACCGCATGTTTTTGAAAAATATTTGCGTTATCTAACAATAAGTCTGCTCTTTGCATTCCCTTAGATCTTGGTTTTGCACCAACTAGTAAAATATAATCCGAACCAGTAAATGCTAATTCAGAATTATCTGTAATTATTATATTATCTAAATTAGGAAAGGCACAATCCTCTATTTCATATTTAACTCCTTTTAAAACAGGCAGCGCACCCGTGATGTCTAGAAGATTAAGTTGAATTTTTGTATTCTCAGGAAAAATATTACCAGATAAGATTCTAAATATTAATGAATAAGCTATATTGCCTGCTGCACCAGTGATCGTTATTATCTTCTTTTCCATTAAATACCCACCTTCACTAATTTTAAATCATTAACGGAATTAATACTAATAGAATTATGGTTCTTAATTTTCATGCAATGTACTGGAACATTATTATATAAAAATCTCAACTGCTCTAAACTCTCTGATTTCTCAAATTCAGATTTAATAAAAGATGAGTATGTTTCCAATAGACCTGCTTTATAACCATATATACCAAGATGTATAGAGTATTCATGATCAGAACTATATGGTATTGGTGATCTAGAGAAATATAACGCATTATTATTTTTATCAGTTACAACTTTTACAGAATCTTTATTATTTATAATTTTCTTATCTTGAGTCATATATATGATTGTGGAAACAATGCTTTTTTTTGATATTTTTAAGTCCTTTATAACTTTATTAACAGCATTAAGCGGAAAATTATATTCATCACCTTGTATATTGATAATAATATCATTTTTTTTAAATTTTAAGTCACTAGAAAGTCCTGCTATTCTTTCAGTTCCACTAGAGTATTTTTTTTGGGAATACCATACATTAATGCCTATACCCTCAATTACATCTCTAATCTTTAAACTATCCGTTGCAACTATCAATGAATCATATTTCAGCTTTTTTGCTCTTAAACAAACATGTTCAATCAAAGTTTTTCCATTGATAATTTTTATAAGCTTATTCGGAAATCTGGATGATTTTAGTCTAGCTGGAATTACGATTCTAGTTTTCATATTTTAAAATACTCGCTAAATCCTGATTAATTTTTTTTATAAGTAAATTATTTGGAACAACTTCATGGAGCAAGATCCAAATATTTTTATTATCTAAAGTATGTAATTTAACATAATCTTTTGAAGTAAGAAAGATAGGTTCGTTACTGAATGAATCAAACTCATTTCCAGAAAATTGATAATGATCTTCATATTTATGTGTAATATAATCTATCATATAATTATCAAGAACAGATGTTATATTATCAATCGAGGCTATTCCAGCCACTAGATGTATCTTTTTATTTCTAAACTGATCAAAAGTCTTTATCTCCTTAGTCTCAGCATTCTGAATACCTTTGTTGTCTGAGCAAGCAGCGTACATCGTATTGCTTTCAAGATTCATCAGTATAGATATATTTGCCCTAGTAATTCTTGATTGTAATTCACGCAGTGGTCCAGATGGGAACAAAAATCCATTTCCAAAAAGCTTATTATTATCTATCAATATAATTTCATAATCTCTATCTAAAGCATAATGTTGGATACCATCATCATGGATAATTACATCAACCTTAAATGTATTAAGTAATAATCTCGTTGCCTCAACTCTATTTCCACAGCTTACAATTTTGGCACTTGTCTTTTCAAACAAGAGAACAGCTTCATCGCCAACAACTACAGGGTTAGATTCATCATCAACTATGGTAGGATTTTTAGAAGATCCTTTGTATCCAGATGATATAACTCCCACTCTAATATTTTTAGATTCAAGATGATTTACTAGCCAAATACAAAATGGCGTCTTACCTGAACCACCTAGAGAGATATTTCCAATAATTATAATTGGCACATCAAACTTCTTTACCTTAAAAAATCTAAATCTATAAAGGTAAACTCTAAGAGTTATTATAATGAAATATATTAATGTGAAAGGAAGTAGTAATAAGCTAAATATATTAAAACCACCATACCAAATATTATTAAAAAATTTATCCATTATTGCTCAGGAAATTGTATTTTATGCAATTTTGCATATAACCCTTTTTTTGAAATAAGTTCGGAATGTTTACCGCTTTCTATAATTCTGCCAGAATCTAAAACAATAATTTTATCTGCATTTTCAATAGTTGATAATCGATGAGCAATCACTATTGTGGTTCTATTCTTCTGTAGCTCAACAAGAGCTGTTTGTATTAATTTTTCAGATTCAGAGTCTAATGAGCTTGTTGCCTCGTCTAGCAATAAAATAGGTGCATCTTTCAAAATGGCTCTTGCTATTGCTATGCGCTGTCTTTGCCCTCCGGACAACAATACTCCATTATCTCCTACAAAAGTATCGTATCCTAAATCAAAATTATCTATAAAGTCAGATGCGTTTGCATTTTCTGCAGCAAGCTTTACTTCTTCAAGAGATTTATTTTCTAGAGAACCATAAGCAATATTATTTCTAATTGAATCATTAAATAAAGTTAAGTCTTGCCCAACATATGCAATCATTCCTCTGAGTTCTTTTAATGAGAAAGTATTAATATTATTATTGTCTATTGAAATACTTCCATTTTTAATATCATAAAATCTTGGCAATAAATTTATAAGAGTAGATTTTCCGCTACCAGACTTACCTACTATCGCACATGTGGAGCCTTTTGGTATCGCAAAGTTAATATCACTCAACACTAAATTATTATTATCATAATATGAAAAATTAATGTTACTAAAACTGATAGCCTTGAAATCTCTCGTAAATATTTTATTAAAACTATCTTTCTTTTTATCTATTTCTGATTGAGAATCTAAAAGCTTGAATACTGATTCACTGGCAGCCAGCCCTCTTTGGAGAACCACATTGATTTCAGCAAGCCTCTTTATTGGGGCAAATATTAATATCATAGCTGTTATAAAAGACATAAATGTTCCGACAGATATTTCCTTAAGGTATTCGTCAGAGGTAACAAAATATATTACTATAGAAAGAAATAAGGCCACTATAAATTGAACTAAAGGTATGCTTATTCCTTGAATCAAAGCTAGCTTTAAATGTCTTTCTTTATTGTTATTGTTTACATCTTCAAAAGAATTTTTCTCACTTTTTTCTCCACCAAATATCTTAACCACTCTATGTCCGCTAATCAGTTCTTCGACAACGTTGGTAATATAACCCATGGACTCTTGGATATGTTTACTTGCATCTCTAAATCTGACACTCATAACTTTTATAAATATTGCAATCACAGGACCTATTACAAACAAACCTACGGACAATATAAAACTTTGATAAAACATTAGACCTAATAACCCAATAACTGTAAGACCATCTCTGACTATCACTGTTATAGCTTTAGTTGCAGCTTCGGCAACTTGCTCAGTGTCATATGTTAGCTTAGATAATAATTCTCCAGATGATGCAAAATCATATGTCTTTGTCGGCATATGGACAAGTTTTTCAAACATTTCTTGACGGATTGTCTTAATAATATTTCTTCCTACCCAAGCAATACCATAAGTTGATATGAAGCCCGAGATACCTCTCAAAAGAAATAGTCCCATTAATACGAAAGGAAATAATCTAATGGTTTCTGGGTCCTTGTTAACAAAGCTTCCATCTAATAATGGTTTAATTAATGCGGCAAAAGCAGTATCAGTAACAGCAAACATTGCCATTGCTAGAACTGCAACTATAAATACAATTTTATACTTGAAAGTATATTTTAATAATCTTAAATATAAACTAGATTGACGATTAGAGTTTTTTGGTTTTTGCATATTTAATTTAACAAAAAAGTGAAAGATATGTAGTAGTATATGATATTAATACATTTTGAATGAAAAATATCTATTTTTATTAATGATACTATAGCATATGAAAAAGTTTTTTAAAAAATATACTCCTAATAAAGATATCGTAAAAGATTATAAAATTTTAAACTTTCTTGGTAGTGCGTTATTTCATGAAGATCTATGGAGGTTTAGTAGAATTCCATTCTGTAGAGGTGTTGTAATAGGTATTTTTTGGGGCTGGATGCCAATGTTTTTTCAAATGATACCCGCTGCATATTGCGCAATTCTCTTCAGAGCAAATTTACCATTATCTGTAGCAGGTGTTTGGATTAGCAATCCAATTACAATGCCTCCCATGATGTATTTTGCATACTTATTTGGAAATTATATCTTAAATATAGATCCGGTATATGCAGAGTTTCAATTAAATTCAGAATGGATTATGAATGCAATGGGTAATATATGGGAACCACTCTTGGTTGGAACTATGACAATAGGTATTCTATCAAGTATAATCGGATACTATATCATGCATTTTCTTTGGAGATTCCATGCTTATAGACGTTTAAAAAAAAGAGGAAAATAATTAAAGTATTTTCCCAGATTCCAAATTAAGTACTTTATCAAATCTAGATAATAAACTCTCATCGTGCGTAACCATCAAAAGTGATGTATTATTAATTTTACAATTATCCAGAAGCAGCTTCATAACATTTACTGTATTAGAAACATCCAAGTTTCCAGTAGGTTCATCTGCCAAAATAATTTTAGGCTCCGCAATTAATGCTCTAGCAATAGCAACTCTTTGAGATTCACCTCCAGATAATAAGTTAGTCTTGTAATTAATACGATCCATAAGTCCAATATTTTCAATCAGTACCATAGCTCTCTGCTCTGCAATCTTTTTACTTATGCCTCTTAGTAATAATGGTAAAGAGATATTTTCTAAAACAGTTAAATCATTGATCAGGTTAAAAAACTGAAAAATAATTCCAATATTTTTATTTCTAAAACTAGCAAGTTGATTAACGCCTAACTTATTTATATTAGTTTTACTTAAATATATTTCTCCAGATGTTGGTTCTTCTAGCCCTGCAATTAAATTTAATAAAGTACTTTTTCCACTTCCAGATGGTCCCTTCAAAGCAATGGTTTCACCAAAATCAATAGTTAGGTCGATATTATATAATACATTGGTCCTATCGTCAGAATTAGCTAAACCAAAAGATTTACTGATATTCTTGCATGTTAACATTTTAATTATTACCTCTAAATACATTTGCAGGGTTAATAGAAGATGCTTTTAAGGCTGGATAAATTGCAGAAATCAATGTAAGAGCAAATGTATAAATAACTATAAAAAATATATTGTCATAATCAATAATTGATGGAATTTTACTGAGATGATATATTTCTGCAGGCATTAAATTAATATTAAATAAGTTTTCAATGAATGAAATAATTGTATCGATATTATTAGATAAAAGTATTCCTAAAAAAACTCCAAACATAATTCCAATTAATCCTAATATTAAACCCTGGATTAGAAAAATAAAAATAATATCTCTTTGTTTTGCTCCCAAAGTCAATAATACTGAAATCTCTTTTTCCTTATTGGTTACCAGCATTAAGAGAGAAGAGACAATATTAAAAGCTGCTACCGCAACAATTAACATTAATATTATAAACATGACACGCTTTTCATTATTAATTGCCAAAAATAATGCTTGATGCGTATAACTCCAATCTTGGGCATAAAAATTATTTTGGTTTTTATTAAATATTTTGGCAAATGAATGAGCTTCCAATGGGTCGTCAAGCTTAATCCTAATTGCCTCAATATTGATATGACTTTTATTATTAAATTTTAGAGCCTTAAAAAAATTACTCGAATTAATAAATGTATAAGCATTGTTATATTCATATATCCCTGCATCAAATATTCCTGTTACAGTATATTTTTTCTTAAAAGGGAAAAGCTTTGTTGAGTTACTAGATTTAAAATGGGTATATATCTCTATGGAATCTCCAATATTAACATTAAGTTTTGAAGCCACTCCTGATCCAAGCAAAATATTATCATCCTTATTATTCAAATCTGAATAATTACCAAATATAATATTGTTGTGTGTTACCCCAACATCTTTTTCCAAAGATGGGTCTATCGCTCTAAATAGAGCATTAGCTGTTCCTGAATCCGATGATAATAATATTTCTTTTTCAATGTATGGTGAGTAACCTAATATATGACCGTTTGACTTAAGATTCTCAAACTCTTCTAAAGAATCAGATATATTTTGAGGATTCTTATATGCAGTAACATGAGATGTGAACCCAAGGACTTTTTCTCTTAATTCGTATTCAAAGCCATTCATTACAGAAATTACAGTGATAAGGATTGATATTCCAAGAGTTATTCCTATAACTGAAATTTTTGATATGATATTTATGAAACTAGAATTTTGTTTCGATCGCAAGAACCTATATGCTAGTAACAATCGCATAGCAAAATTATAGCACATGAGATAGATGAAAAAAATAACTATGATTAAAGAAAGTTTTGTAATTGATGATGATACTAATGCTTTAATGATTGTATGGCCAGATATATATAGGGAAAAAATATTTTGGCATGATCTATTAAGAATTTATTATGAAATTATTAACATAATAATATCAAATGGCTACTTCATTACTCTTATACATCATAAAGGTGCAAATATTGCACATGATCTAACTGAGGTTGATCATAAGTTATCTGATATAAATAATAAATATGATAAATTTATTTCCCTATATGAATATAATTATGATGATATATGGATCCGTGATTATGGGCCTAAGACGATAAAGTCAGGATTAAGTAAGTTTAATTTTAATGGATATGGAAATAAATATCTTCATCAAAATGACAGTTTTTTCTATAATGATTTTATAAAAAAATATTCAATAAACAATAAAGACTTATTTGGTGAAATAGTAATGGAAGGTGGAAACATTATAAACTCAACAAGAGATTATATTTTTAATAAAAACCCTATTGTCATGCATAACTCTTTATCCTGGTCAGGTATAAAAGAGAGGATTAAATTATTGTTTAATGAATCGATAGATGGAAATTATCATTTTATAGATATAAAACCACTAACCGGTGATGATACGAATGGGCATATAGATAATTTTGTTCGGTTTAAAGATGATAAGCATATCCTGTATATGTCAACTGATGACGTAAATCATCCAGACTATGAGAACTTAAAAAAATTAGAAAATGAATTGAAAATTTTAATCACACAAACCAATGATATAAGCTTTATGACACCTATCAATCATACCTGTAATGATATAGTTAGGAGCAAAGGTGGTGATATATTACCATTTTCCTATTTAAACTTTATTAGAGTTGGCGATGTGATTATTTTTCCAATGAATTTAAATACTTCTAGTAAAGATAAAAGAGATATTAAAATATTATTTCCCAATAAAAATATATATTTTATTGAGTCTTCTGCTCTACTCAATGAGTTTGGAGGATTACACTGCTGTAGTAATAATTTCATCAAATGAATAAAATTAAAAATAAGAAAATAGATATAGTAATACTACAATATCCCGTCAGTGATGATATTAATCAAAACTTTACTGATCTGATTAAAAATATTAATGACGTCAAGGTGACTAAAAATACAACTATAATTATTAGTCATGAGCTCTCATATTTAAAATATTTCCCAATAACTAAAAATATTAACAATAAGAGAAATGCTATAAATATGTCATCAAAAATAATCAAAGATATATTGCGTGTATGCGCAAAAAAGAATATTTTCTTCTTATTTTCATTCTTTGAAAAAAGTAAGGAGAAATTTTATAACTCCTCAGCATTAATCTCACCTAATGGCATTGTGCTTGGAAAATATAGAAAAAGAAATATACCTGATGAAAAATGTTATGAAGAGAAATATTATTTTAATGAATCAAAAAATAAGCATACTGTAATTGATATCGGTGAATGTAAGATTGGATTAATGACTTGTTGGGATCAGTGGCATTCTGAATCCTATCAACAAATGAATAAACTTGGCGCAGATATAATTTTATGCCCAACTTCTATAGGTCGCGCATATCATAAAGGGAAACCCATAAGCCTTAACAAGGAAAAGGAAAAATGGGTCAATGTTATAGCAGCAAATAGTTTAATGATTAATACTCCTGTCGTTATAGCAAATAGATCTGGAAATGAGAAAGATAAGGATAATATGATAGATTTTTGGGGGTCAAGCTTTGTTACCAATGCTGATGGAGACGTAGTTTTTATGAGTAAAAACAAAAAATCCATAAATCATATTACAATTGATCTAATTCAAAAAAAGATTTCTAAAAAACTATGGTCATTCTGCTCTGAATAACTAGATTATTACTGAAAATTCCAGTGATTCTCTTTGTCACTCACATTCATTTAACGATAAATAAGTTCATTTAAACGCCCATATACTGTAGAATTGTCGTTAAAGATGGCTCTAATTTAGTTATCTATGACTCAAATTGAGGAAAGAAATGAGAATAGTAGGAATATTTTTATTGGGTTTATTCACCATTAGCTCGACCTATATAGATCGTTATGAACCAAATCATAATTTTAAAACATCTGTTGTAGATCAAGTTATATATGATGATGAAAAGCCTGCGGAAGAAGAGCCTGATTGTGAATAATAAAGTTAAAGGGAGAAGAGTATGAAAATCAATTCAATTTTAAGTGTTGTTTTAGTTTCTGTGTTTACGTTCTCTACTGCATATGCTGATAAACCAGTAGCAATTTCTAAAGCTGATGGACCAAATTCATTAGAAATAGGAGTTTCAGTAGGTAGTGGCGACATAACATTTATGAGAAACCAAAATAACGGTAATACGGTAAACCCTGCGTTTGCTAAAACATCAAGACCATGTCCACCATTTTGCGTTCAACCAATGCAATTAAGACCGGGTGTTGACACAATTGGTGAGCAAGAGATAATACATTATGCAGTTATGATGAGCAAAGGCGAAAAAATGCCTGATGGATCAGAAATAATGGTAATTGATTCTAGAACACCTGACTGGGTTGCAAAAGGCATGATACCTGGAGCAGTGAATGTTCCCTGGACTCATTTGAGTGAAGCTAAGGGTGCAGATCCAATTTCAATAGCAGAAATAATGACTGAAAAATTTGGCGCTAAAGAACAAAATGGTTTGTTTTATTTTGATGACGCTAAAACATTAGTTATGTACTGTAATGGAATGTGGTGTGGTCAATCACCTAACAACATCAAAAGTTTGTTAAAATACGGCTATCCAGCTAATAAAATTAAATGGTACCGTGGTGGCATGCAAAACTGGGAAATACTTGGTTTTAATACTGTAAAATAAGTTAATCTTATATAAACGAAAAGCAGTGCACATTTGTACTGCTTTTTTTTATCATGAAAAATATATTTAAAGATAATACGAAAAATTATACTTATGGTGGCCTTTATGGGTCATCTGGGAGCTATATAATTGAGGAAATATCACATAATTTTGACAACACAGTTATTCTACTTAACAACAATAGCGAAATCATTAATTTTGGCAATGAATTAAAGTTATTTTCAGGGGTTAATAAGGAGATAAGCTTATTCCTGGAAATAGAAAGTTTTCCATATGAAAGTCTGATATATGATGTGAATGTTTTATCAGAGAGATTAAAGACATATAAAAATATAATTAATGGCGGCAATAATATTATAGTTACAAGCTATTCGGCAATATCTAAATATTTAGTACCAAAAAATATGCTATCAAAATATTTTTTTCAAATTAATAAAGATTTTAAATATAATGAATTAATAACTTTATTAAGAGATTTAAAATATGACAGAACTGAAAAAGTTTTAAACAAAGGAGAGTATACGATAAAAGGGGCAATTATAGACGTTTATTCAACTGTAGAAGATAATCCAATAAGAATGAATTTTGATAGTGACAAGCTAGAGACAATAAAAATATTTAATATAGATAGCCAGATTTCAAATGGCTCTATTAGTAATTTTACTCTAGGGTCAGCAAATGAAATTATTATTACAGATAATGTAATCAAGACTTACAAGGCTAAATGCAGAGATGTCTTCGATGATGAATACATAGAGGACGTTGAGTATGAAAAAATAATAAACAGCCTTCCCCACCCATCCGCAATAAATATAATACCTATACTTTATGATAGTTTAACAACCATGTTTAATCTAATTTCAAATGACAATAACAATATAGTTCTCTCTTTAAAAAATCCATTTGGAGAAATTAAAGCGACAAGAGAAAGATATAAAGATTATTATAATAAATATAAAGAAGAAAAGTATATTCTAGACTATCGTTCCTTGATAATTAATGAAGATGACTATATTAACTCTACAAATAAAATGATGAAATGTATATTATCTCTTTATAAAGTAGAAACAGATGTTGAATCAATGAATTCTCCAATAAGGAAATTACCATCTCTTCTAATTAAAAATACTTTCAAAGATCCTTATAAAAGTCTTAAGGACTACATTCAAGGTAATCAAAATACAATAGTTTTTTGCATAGAACGAAATAGTTTAAAAATAGAGATTCAAAAATTATTAGATAGTATGAATTTAAAATATAATTTTTTTAAAAATTTTAATGATATAGGTAATTCTAGAAAGATTTGTATAATTCAAAAACATATTGATGATGGATTTATTGATTATGAAAAAAATATTAGCTTTATTTCAGCAAAAGATATATTTGGATCAAGATCCCTTAGTACTCCCAAGAAGTCAAAAAATAGGCTTATAGATAACTATATAAATGATATTTCAACTTTAGAGTTAGATTCGCCAGTAGTACATGATAGTTATGGAGTTGGCCGATACAAAGGGTTGATAAATATGGATATCGAAGGAATAGAAACAGAGTTAATAAAGTTAGAATATTCAAATGAAGATGTATTATATATCCCAGTAACATCTATTAATTTATTAAAAAAATATTCTGGTCATACTGGCTTAAATGTTCCCCTACATAACTTGGGAACTGATTATTGGATTAGAATTAAAAATAGAGCTAAGAAAAAAATCAATGATATTGCTGTTGAACTATTAGAAGTTGAATCACGAAGACTAGCTTCCAAAGGGTTTAGTTTTAAAAATAACCCAGATGAATACCAAAAGTTTTCAGATGCATTTCCATATGAAGAAACAGAAGACCAAGTAAAAGCAATAAATAATGTAATAGGAGATATGGAGTCTGAGAAACCAATGGATAGGCTAATCTGCGGAGATGTTGGGTTTGGGAAAACAGAAGTAATAATGCGCGCAGCATTTTTATCAGCAATAAATAATTGTCAGACGATTGTTCTTGCTCCTACTACAATTCTAGTTGAGCAACACTATAAATCATTTATTAACAGGTTTTCATCTACAGCTATTAATATAGGAAGACTCTCAAGACTCCAGTCTACTAAAAACAAGAAAGAAACACTCATGAAGCTTAAAAATGGTGCAATAGATATTATTATAGGTACGCATGCTGTGTTATCTAAAAATATTGAATTTAATAATTTAAAATTACTTGTTATTGATGAAGAGCATAAGTTTGGAGTAACTGATAAAGAAAAGATTAAAAAATTAAAATACAATATAGATGTGATAACTCTTACTGCGACTCCTATTCCAAGAACATTAAATTCTGCATTATCACAGATAAAAGACTTGAGCGTAATGGAGACTCCACCGCAAAATAGAAAGTCAATTGTCACACGTATAATTAAATGGGATAAAGATATTTTAATAGAGGCTATAGATAGAGAAATACAGAGGGGCGGTCAAATATATTATGTTCATAATGAAATTAGCAGCATGGACAGTG